>JACCDN010483713.1_pt1 | contig 18102 bp, 14 predicted proteins | sample 7441691 | NCBI WGS metagenome assembly JACCDN01 (sample SAMN15323439, study PRJNA562643) | freshwater metagenome | isolation source: river surface water | place: USA:Blue River Watershed | collected 2017-08-16
GAATTTTCTTACCGCGCCAGCGATTGGCGGCAATATTAAATGCAATGCGATAAAGCCACGTAGAAAACTTGGACTCAGCGCGAAATGCGCCGAGGGCGGCATAGGCTTTGATAAAGGTTTCCTGCGCAAGATCATCGGCCAAATGGGCATCGCCGTCGCACAAGCGACGTGCCCAGAGGCGCAATTGCGATTGGTAGCGCAAAACCAGCTGCGAAAATGCATGCTGGTCTTTTTTGGCGACTACTCGCGCAATCAATTCCTGATCGGGAATTGACATGGGGCTTAGTCCTGCGCCCTAGGGGTTTCTGGTGTTTCAGCGTTTGGGTTGGTTCCAGTGTTAGTGCTTGCTCTTGTGCTGGATAGCTTCCAGATCACCAGTTGCGAAATTCCCAATCCGATAAAAATGAAGCCAAACGAGCCGATTTCGATGCTGAACATAATGGTTAGAAATATCAGCCAACCCGTACCCAAACCTATATTGCGCACCCCTTTTTGCATGGTGGCATCATCACGTGGGGTCGCCAAAACAATTCCCGGCCTAGCTGGCATAGCTGGCTTCATCACCGCCGCCTCTTCGCCCAGCAGCATTTCCAGTGGAATATCCCTGCCTTCAGCCAATAATTTATCAATGTTCATATTGATGTTTTGCTGGCGACGCGCCTTGGCGCGGTAGTGCAGAACCGCCAGTACAATCAATAACAGAATAGGGCCACCAAACAAGAGCAACATAGCAACCACAGGAATAATGACGTTTGGGTCATTGGTTAAGTTGCCAAAGTCAGAGGGCATTTCGTGATGAATGCTATCGCGCAGCTCATCGATTGCCCTGCGTATATCATCAGAGCTTTGCATAACACCATTAGATGCGCACAGCTCGGGGGCTTCAGGTGGTTCTGCTGGCACTGGCTCGCTTGGAGCCATCAACTCCTTAGGCGCAGCAGACACAATAGGCGCTGCTTTATCAGCAGCAGCCCCATTTGCCACTGTTGCACTCTTAGCCGCCACCCTAGCCTCACTAGATGCCTGAGCAGCAGCTGCCGTTGGGGCTTGTGCGCCCACGGGCACCGGTTTACCCACTAATTCAGCAGCATAGCTAGGCGTTAAGGCAAAAGGCGAAGATAAAAGGCCGATGAGCGCCAACTTGCCGATGACTTGAGGAGCCAATGGAGTGATTTTCATAATAAATACTCGTCAGGAATAACTCGTTGAATTCTAGGCATTGAATAATGGGTGTGAAATATTGATTACACACCGCAGCTATTGTTATAGACACAGCCTAGCGGGGTTTTGGATTCAAGGTCGCTTAGTTTTATTTATTCGCGCTATCACCCCACTGCCCCATTGAACTAAATAAAGTGGCCAATCCCCAACGCTCTGGGCATACTGGCCACCAACATTTGCCGCACATAGTTTGCCGCCCCTAACTTGCTAAACACCACCTACCGAGTACTTACTTTTAGCAGTACCCACAAGGACACCTATGACTTTTTTGCGACTACCGCTCTTGTTTGCCTGCTTAGCTTTTCCCGCCTTTGCAGCCACAAGCTCTTCAAGCTCAAACCTAGCCCCAGAAGATCAAACCAACACCGCGAAAACCCAGCCATCATCCACCGCACAGGAACTCTATGCCGCCGCGCAGAATGATTTGCTGCAAATTCGCGTGCTGCTGAAAAACGGCCACAGCCAATCGGGCGTAGGCTCTGGCTTTTTGATTGGCACCAGCAACTTGGTGATTACCAATTTCCACGTAATTTCCAAGATGGCGCTAGAACCAGAAACCTACTTTGGTGAATTTAAAGATACCCAAGGTAAAAGTGGAGAGATAGAACTGCTCGCCGTAGACGTTCTTCACGATTTAGCGGTAGTGCGCATTAACCGCCAAGGTACCGGTTTTTTTAAACTAACGGATACGCCTGCTCCGCTTAATCAAGGTGAACACCTCTATTCATTGGGCAACCCACTGGACTTGGGCTTCTTTATTTCAGAAGGCACCTATAACGGCCTGAGCTATCGCGGCTTCAGCGAGCAAGTTATGTTCACCGGCCCGGTTAACCCCGGCATGAGCGGCGGCCCCAATGTAAAAGCCGATGGCCAAGTTGCCGGCGTGAATGTGGCGCACCGCCGCGATGGCGAATTGGTTAGCTTTTTAGTGCCCGCAACCTATGCTCAAAAACTCTTTGCGCGCATTACCCCAGAGAGTAAACCGCCCGCAGACTTTAAGCCGATTATTGGCGAACAGTTACTCGCCTACCAAAGCGTGATGATGGATACCCTGTTAACCAAACCCCTAACCCATAAAAATTTAGACCCTTACTCTATACCAGTGCGCGAATCAGAGCAGGTGCGCTGCTGGGGCAGCTCAGATACTAAAGGCGAAAAAACTTACAACACCGACCAAATCAACTGCCGGATGGAATCCGCCATTTATGTTTCCGATGATTTGCAAACGGGCAATATTTCAATCCACCATAAATTCACCCAAACCGACAAATTAAACTCGCTGCGCTTTGCACTGTTGATGGGTAAATTTTTTAGCAATCGTGTGGATAGCAACACCAAAGATGAAGATGTCACCACCTCGCGCTGCACAGAAGAGTTTATTGGCAATAATAATTTCAGTAGCCGCGCCGTCGTCTGTGTAGAAGCCTACCAAAAATTTTCTGGACTCTATAATTTTTTGCTGTTTACTAGCAGTACCGATGAGCCACTCATGAACTTACAAAGCCGCTTGGTTATTAACGGTACCTCTTATGAAAACGGCCAGAAATTTATTTCGCTGTTTTTAAATGGTCTAAGCAAAAACAAGGAGGCAAAATAATGAGTCTCTTTTATTTTGTGGAAATTTTAAACCACAGCGGCGATGTACAAGCGCGCCATAAGTTTTCTGAACTGCCCATTCGTATAGGCCGCAGTTACAGTAACGACATTATTTTGGATGACCCACATACCGCCGCCGAGCACGCCCTTATCGAATTAAATTCGGAGGGCAAGCTCACACTGCGCGATCTCGGCAGCCAAAATGGATTGAAGCTCAAAGGTAAATTGCATTCGCAAACAGAACTGGATGGCGACACTATTGTGCAGCTTGGCCGTACATCAATACGTGTTCGCGACAGTCAGTATCTTGTCAGCGCAGAAGTGAGTGATTCCAGCCATAAGCGTTGGCAAGTTTGGCTTAGGTTTGGCTGCGCGATTGCCATGATATGTGCGCTCTCCTTGAGCACTTCGTGGCTGGGCGATATCGCTAACAACAAAGCCTCTGACTACATTATGGATATGACCAAGTGGTTAATGTCTGCCGCTGCTTGGGCAGGAATCTGGGCCTTGGCTAATCGCGTGTTTAGTGGCACTGCTAACTTCGGGCGACATTTATTCATTTTTAGTTGCGGCATAGTTGCATTGGATTTGCTGGATCATCTTTACGCCTTCCTAGGCTTTGCCTTTTCGTGGGAGTGGTTCACTTACTATCAAAGCCATTTACAAATTATCGTAATCGCCATCGCCATCTATTTCCATTTGTGCCTTATCAATAACAACCGCGTGATGTTGAAAGTTATTTGCGCATCTCTCGCTGCACTTAGCTCTGGCTTGATATTCATGGGCAATTATCAAAGCACCAATCAATACGCCGACAATCTCTACATGAGCGAAGTTCTGCCACCTGCGGCGCGGATTAGCCGCAACCACAGCCTTGCAGAATTTGATCAATCCATTCAACAACTGAAAGCGGATATTGATGTAGAACGCGAAAAAGCCCTAAAGGAAAAGGCCGAGAAAAACAACACAAATAAACCCTAATTTGCCACTAAAAGCGCTGCACAAATAACCTGTGCAGCGCAGTAAATACACAAGCGAGGAAAGGGTAATTTTGCGATCAAAATAGCAACGCATTAAGCAATCACTAGCGACACCAGTAGTTCCACGGGAGAGCTAAGACCTTATTAACAAAGTTATGCACAGCTTCTGTGGACAAGTTTGCCCGCGCTGTATAAAACCCACAGAACAGTTTGCACTCAGATCGAAAAATATACGGCTCAAACTCACATTAAGTAGACCAGATGACATCAGAACTTCATAGCCGCTCTGCCGACACACTCATCGTTTTCGATTTTGAAACCACCGGCCTATCACCAGATATGGGCGACCGCAGTATCGAAATTGGTGCCGTCTTAATTGAAAACGGACAGATTACTCAGCGCTTTCAGCAGCTAATGAACCCGAGTATTCGCATCCCGGTGTTTATTGAAAACCTTACCGGCATTACTAACCGCATGGTGAGCGAGGCGCGTAAAAATAGTGAGGTGATGGCCGAGTTTTTTGAGTTTATTCACGGCCACAATTTGGTTGCGCACAATGCATCTTTCGATGAGCGTTTTTTACGTGCTGAATTTAAGCGCATCAAAAAAACCTTTAATGGTGGTATCGCTTGCAGCCTCTTGGCATCGCGCCGAATTTTTCAGCAGGCGCCTAACCATCAACTCGCCACTTTGGCAGAATATAAAAATCTGCCGAGCGATGGGGTTTACCACCGCGCGCTGGCCGATGCCGAAGTAACCGCACATTTATGGTTGAGCCTGTTAGCCGAGTTACGCGAGCGTCACGGAGTAAGCAAACCATCGTTCGCGCTTATGACCCAATTGTGTAAAACACCTAAGCATCAGCTGCACAAGCTGCTCAAGGCCGGCCAATTAGCCTAACGCATGAGGTAAACCAGTGACCGCCTATAATTACAATCAGTTTCTCCACTCCCAAGCACTCAACCGTGAATTAAGCCTTTCGCATATCGGCTTAATATCACTTATGATGCCAAACATTCTTCCCTCTCTACACGGTAAATGATTATGTTTTCCCACCATAAAATTACCTACTCGGAAATTGCCTCTTACATTCTTATCGCTGTAGCACTTTTTGTGATTCTCACTCATGGGCTCTTGGTGGCTTTGCTTGCAGGGCTTTTGGTTCACTCCTTGGTGGTGATGTTATCGCCAAAACTAGATGAACAAGTTGGGCGCGGGCGCGCGCGCCTAGTGTCCGTGAGCGTGATAGGCACACTGATCATTACTGCACTAACACTGGCGGTATGGGGCGCGGTAAGCTTCTTTCAAAGCGAAGCAGGTAGTGCTCACGCGCTTTTGCAAAAGATGGCTGACATAGTGGATGCCTCCCGTGAGCAGTGCCCACAATGGATATGTTCGCACCTACCGGGCAATGCTGAAGAACTGCGCGCATTAATTACCAACTGGATGCGTGAGCATGCGCAAGAAGCTAAGTCACTCAGCACAGATGTGGGCCACACAGTGGTACGCATTTTATTGGGCATGATTATCGGTGCCATGATTTCGTTACACACACTCAACAAAGCGCCACTCGCACCCTTAGCGTCAGCACTTTTAGACCGCGCAAAAACGCTCAGCCGCGCTTTCAAAAAAGTGGTATTTGCCCAAGTACGTATTTCAGCAGTAAATACCTTGGCAACAGGCATCTATGTCTTGGTGGTGCTGCCATTATTCGACGTGAATTTGCCCATGGCCAAAAGCCTAGTTGTCATCACTTTTATGGTTGGCCTACTGCCCATTGTTGGTAACTTAATATCAAATACTATTATCGTGATCGTCGCTTTGCCATTTGGGTTTTCTGTTGCGATAGGCTCGCTGGTGTTCTTAATTGTGCTCCACAAACTTGAGTATTTTTTGAATGCCAAAATTATCGGCACCCAAATTCAAGCTCGCGCATGGGAGTTGTTGATTGCGATGCTGGTGATGGAGTCAATATTTGGTATTGCTGGCGTAGTTGCTGCACCCATTTTTTACGCGTATTTGAAGCAGGAATTAATCAATCGTCATTTGATTTGATAGAAAATGACTAAACTGCTTTTTTGGGATGCTAATGTCCCCGCAATTAAGCTTTCAGCTAGTGGCCAGCAAGTCCATTCATTTGCGACTTAACCATGTTTTTTGGTTGACAGGGCGGCAAAAAACGGGATAATGTCGCGTCCTTGATTTCAGACCGTAATTCGGTTGAATCTCCGTATTTTAGATATCATTTTTAAGCTTTTTATAGGAGCACCACGGTGGCAAACTCACCCCAAGCCAAAAAACGCGCGCGTCAAAACGAAAAAGCTCGCAAGCACAACGGCAGCATGCGCTCAATGGGGCGTACCTACCTGAAGAAAGTAATCAGCGCGATTGAAGCTGGCGATAAAGCCGCTGCAACAGCTGCTTACGTTGCTGCTGTTTCTGTTATCGACCGCATTGCTGACAAAGGCCTTATTCACAAGAATAAAGCTGCTCGTCACAAGAGCCGTTTGAACGCAAAAATCAAAGCACTGGCTTAATTGCCCCTGCTTTTGCTAGCCTAGGCTAGCAACCTAAAAACCGGCTTTAGCCGGTTTTTTTTCGCCCGCAAATTGGGCATCCCCACACACCAACATTAGACTTAATCGCAAAGCCAGCACTCAGACTCACAAAGAGCAAAAAATCATCTATACAGTGTCATAAAAACAGATTACATTCGCCGTACAAATTTGGCCGCACCCTATTCTTACGGCTACCAATAACAAAGAGTGCACATACTAAGAACGGAGTAATCTCTATGCTGCCACGTGAACACTATCTCAAGCAGTCGTTTGCCGATTCCGTACATTTCCCCAACGGCTTTGAAAAAGGCGGTTTATCGGATATTCAGGCGCGTCTCCTTCGCAAGAACGGCACGCTAATCAGTGCACTATGCATTGATGAAGTGTCCGACCCAACCCCTGAAGACCTTCATATTCTTAAGGTAATTGCCAACCAAAGCTCACCCAAAAATCCTGTTGAACAGGCTTGGGTAAAATATTTGAGCGTGGTAAAAAGCCTCGCGACAACAAACCCAAAAGGTAAAAGTAAGGCGAAAGCCAAACCTGCACCAGCTGTTGAAGCCGAGCCCGTTAAGCCCGCAGAAAAGCCCATAGCCAAAGCTTCTAAAATAACGGAAAAGACTGCCGAAAAGCCCGCTGAAAAAGCACCAGCAACCAAAGCTGCCGCCAAAGCTCCAGCCAAAAAAGCCGAACCAGCGCCAGTTGAAGTAAAAACCAAACCCACGGCCAAGAAAGAAAAAGTTGAACCTGTTGCAGTGAAAGCCCCCGTTAAAGCGGCGGCAAAAAAGGCAGAGCCCGTAAAGGCCGAGGCAAAAAAAGCTGAGAGCAAGAAAGCTGAGCCCAAAAAGACTGCGCCAAAAAAAGCAGAGCCGCCAAAGGCAGCAACCAAGGTAACGGCAAAGGTAGAAGCTAAAAAGCCAGCTGCTAAAAAACCGACCAAGGCTAAATAAGCACATATAAAAAAGGCGCTGTTACACCAACCGTAACAACGCCTTTTTCATTTTTAGTGTAGATTTATATCGGCAGCAACACATCTACGTGATACTGCTTACCCACCTCTATATAGCCGATGTGCGGCTCCGCCAGCTGTACACCATCCACACTTACCACTATTCGCGAAACAGCAGCACGCTGGATGTTTACATGAAAAGTGGCACCGCGGAATTCTCGTACAGCTTTCGCTTGCGACCATTCGCTCGGCAACTGCGGATTGATGGACAGACCCTTGGCATCGCCCTGCAAACCAAACAAGCCTTCCACTAAACAGCGATATACCCAAGACACAGTGCCCGTATTAAACAATTGGCTAGAGCGCCCTGCAGTGCGCGGATACTGGTGATAAGCCCCACGATAATAATTGGGGATAAACACTGGCAGCTGACCGCGCTGCAAATAATCCTGCTCGCTTGGCCCCGGAATCATTTGGCGCAGCAATTTGTAGGCGCGATTAGTTTCCGCAATCGTGTACAAGCTGTAAATATAAAATACTGCGGCATGATTGTAGACCGAACCATTTTCTGCAGAGCCGGGGTGCTTTTGCGTAACGCGACCAACGTCGTCACGCATGGCCGTATAGGCTGGCGCAAACATGGTAACGCCGTAAGGTGTTTCCAATTGCTGCTCTACGGCAGCCAACATTTTTTCGCGCTGAGCTACGCTCGCCGCACCACCCAAAATTGCCCAGCTTTGCGGATTCAAATAGATGCGACCTTCTGGGTCTTTGCTGATACCGAATACCACATCGTCATCTGTAATGCCGCGCGCAAACCAATCGCCATCCCACAGATATTTATTAACCGCTGCATTAACATCTTGCGCACCAGCTCTGAACTTTTCAGCCGCTTGCGCTTGTGCTTGTTGCGCACAAACATCTGCCCACAAATTTAATGCGTAAGCAGTAGCGACTGACAACCAGCCGGAAACACCTTTGCCTTTGTAACCCACCATATTCATTGGGTCACACCAATCACCCTGCGCAATAAAACTCAAGCCGCGATAATCACGCGCGCTTAGCAGCCAATCCATAGCGCGGCTGATGCGCTCGAACACGGTGTAGGTTTTATCGCCTTCAGCATCCGCAACCTGCTCCAGCAAAATTGCGTAGTCGTTGGTTTCATCGAGATAAGCTTTTAAACACACCGGCAACCACACGCAGTGATCGGTATGAGGAATTTGATTTATGTATTTAAGTTCGGCACCTTCTGCCAACAAAATGCCATCAGGCATGGCGCCGCTCGCCTCCTGCTGACTCAGCGCATGCAAAAAGGCAGCACGGGTAATTTGCGGCTTGATATAACTCATACCCATATTGTCTTGCAGGTAATTGCGCGTTTGCGGATCGGTCGTTAAACGGTTCACATCACCGTGATAAAACACTTGGCGCGGTAGCCAGTGATTTACAAAATTATTAAGTTCTTGATCCGGTGTTTCGATCTGCAAGCAACCGCGCCCAGAGCTGACATACGCGAGGTATTCCGCTTTTGCTTTGGCAAAACCTTGCGCGCTTAAATATTTATCGCGCAGCTGAATAATTTCCGCATCGTCAAATGCGGGGCCAAAGATGAAACGCAGCTCGCGCGATTGCTCAGCGCCTAAATAGACGCGATATTGCAAAACTGCTGCAGGCGTCTCATAACGTGCATCACCTTTTGCTAACAGGTCTAATTGCAGCGCAGATGGATTATGCAAACCACCTTCGCCTTCAAAATTTTCTTGCTTAGCCTCCCACGCAATGGGCTCTTGATCGTGCAAGAAAAACGTTTTGTCTTTAAAATTTTTGTTTTTAAAATGATCGGCAACTTTTTGGTAAGGCGTTACACAGCTTGCAACAATACCTCCTAAGTCTGCGCGATACTCTGCCGACTGATTCATCCATGACATAAACCCAATAGGGAAATAAGAATAGACGCTGATTTTGCGCGCACTGCCAGAAACATTAGTAACACGAAGACTCCATAGCTCTACCACATCACTGACTGGCACACTCACACTCATCTCAATGCGAATACCCAAATGCTCAATAGTCCACGCCAAATCACTTTTGCCAACCGAGAAATTAAATTTATCTAATTTTGCACGAACAGGCTCGTAAGGCGCCGAAAAAATATCGCCGGTTTCTTCATCTTTCACATAAAAAAAACGCCCAGGATGATGTGCATAATAGGGCTGCTCTGGCTGCATAAACGTCTTAGCTTCCAGATTCGGTGCGTACGCATATTTTGCGGGTTCAGGCTGCATAAATTGCGCAACCGCGTAACCGCGACAGGTCATTTGCATCATCATTTTTTGATTCCACAAAAAACCAGCAGCACGCGGCATTGCGGTGGGGGAATGCAGTTCGTAGCGGTCACCATTGGAATTAAATAAAGCGCTGGGGTTTAACGATGATTGTGTCATAAATGTCTCTTACAATTTTTAAAAGCCTAAACCCCCACCTCCCCTTTTTAAGGTGAAGGCCAAGAGGGGGTTTGTTTTGATGAGTAATTAGTTATGCCGCGCTTTCAATTCCTGCTGGATTTGCTCCAGTTTTTTATCCGTCAAATTATAAAAAACCAATGCGAACGCGGTGAGCAATGCAAACAATCCAGGAACAAGCGTTTGCATATACACAATGCCGTCTAACGAAGCACCGTCTTGCATTTTCCCTGCCTGGTAACCCATGACAGCCAAGACGGACAACATTAAAAATGACCCACCGGCACTGCCTAGTTTTTGCGAAAAAGTAGTTGCAGCGAAAGTCATTCCTGTCGCGCGGCGCCCATTTTTCCATTCATTGTAATCAGACACATCTGCATACATGGACCACGTAATCGGTGCTTTGAATCCTAGCGCAACACTGATCAAAATATTCAATGCAAACATCCAAATAATTTCGTTGGGTAAATCAGAACTTTCTTGCACCGCGCCAGCCTGAGTAGTGCGAATCACACTGATTACTTGGCCTTTTGCCTCAGCGAGTTGCAATGTTTGACCTGTTTCATCTAGCGGAACAGATTTTTTAAAAATCCAGAAAATTTTATCGTGACGCAACCACTGATAAGTGTCGCCTTCCACATGCGGGCCACTTAATAAATGTGTAGCTTCCAGTTGAATATTCGCCGTCGAAACCTCAACAACACCCAAATGCTTTGGCTTGGAAATAAATGTAAATGAAATGGACAATATTGCTACGACACACAATAGCCACAACATCAATTTCCGCTTATCAATATATTTGGTAACTGTTGACGCAAACATGGCGCCGACCATTAAGCCGGCCATTTGCAACCCAATATATGTACCCAATAAATCTGGGCGCTCAACAAAATAACGGAAATAGTAGGGAGCAGAGCTACTGCGCAAGGTCATGGTCACCATAAATACCATTGCCAAAGCGAAGAGCACTAACCAAGGGCGACAAAGAAACAAGTCTTTCAAATCTTGCAGAGGATTGGTTTTCTCTTGTGTAGCAGAGGGTTGAATACGCTCTTTAGTGGCAAAAAAAGTCACCGCAAATAAACAGGATGCCACCACGGAATAAATGACCATCGTCATTTGCCAACCTTTGGCGCTGTACCTGTCACCATCACCAAAATACTCAGCTAATTCCGGTGTCGCCGCACCCACTAAAATGCTGCTGAAATACGCAAAAAAGAATCGCGTACTGTTAAGACTATTCCGCTCCTGTGTATTCGCCGTTAACACCGCACTTAATGAGTTGTAAGGCATATTCAACACGGTGTAACAGAGCATCAACAAAGCGTAAGTCGCATAGGCCCAAATTAATTTTCCAGTTTCATCCAAATCTGGCGTGCTCATGGTGAGAATACCTGCACCCATCATAGGCAGCGCACCCCACAGCAAATAAGGGCGAAACTTTCCCCAACGAGTATTTGTGCGATCTGCAATGCCTCCCATGATGGGATCGGTAATGGCATCCATCACTTTTGTGACAAGTACCATTGTGGCAGCAGCTGCAGCTGAGATACCAAACACATCCGTGTAGAAAAAAACCAAATAAGAACCAATGATGGCCCAATAAAAATTAAACCCAGCATCACCCAAACCATAACCAACTCGCTCGCGCCAGCTGAGTTTCGCTAAACGATCATTCGCATTATTATTTGCCACAGGAACCTCTTTATTATTAATTGTGTTTTTTCAACTAACTGAATGGACTAGCGAGTTGTCGACTGACGCTTTTTAATTTGATAGCCCATATCAACGACATTGGGCTCATCCATTTTTCCATTTAAGCGATTGATTACCATCTCCGCGGCTTTCACGCCCATTTCATAACGCCCAACGTACACACTGCTCATAGACGGGTTTACATATTGCGCTGCTTCAATGTCATTAAACCCACAGATAGCTAAATCACCGGGTACGCTGATGTTCATTCGTTGACTTTCAAACAAGGCTCCCAAGCCCAAGTCATCGTTTGCGCAAAACACAGCATCTATGACGCCCTTGGTATTGGCCATCAAACTTTTTAACAGCTGACCGCCCACTGCAATCGACGTAGGCTCAGGGGTAGTTACGACATAATTTTTCTGAAACATATCGTGCTTTTCAAGCGCCAATTTGAATCCCTGAAGACGCTGCTGAACTCGCGAATCCATGCGTGCGCCGATAAAACCAATGCGCGAATACCCTTGCTCTACCAAATGCATTGCAACGTCATAGCCTGCTTGGGAATGCGAAAAACCAATATTCATATCCAGCGGGTTTTCTAGTGCTTCCATTATCTGCACGATGGGAATACGCGATTTCTGCAAAATATGCTGGCACGCTTTGGTTTGATCGCCACCCGTAATAATCATGCCCTCAGGAGCTTGGCTCAACAAAGTGCGAATCATTTTCTCCTCTTCAAGAGGCGAATAATGCGTATCAACCAATAGGACTTTATAATTAGTGGCGCCTATAACGTCATAAATTCCGCGCAACACATCGGTGAATACCGTGTTAGAGAGAGAAGGAATAGCAACGCCAATAACTTTTGATTTTGATGATGCTAGCGAACTAGCGTATTGATTTGGAATGTATCCAAGCAGGTCGATTGCTTTTTGCACCTTAGTACGCAATGCCTCAGACACTTTCTCTGGCTGGTTTATCACCCTCGACACAGTGATTGCACTCACCCCTGCAGCAACAGCCACATCGATAAGAGTGAGTTTCTTTTCAGAGCTTTGTTTAGCGACTTTCATAGTTTACTATTTCCCAATTAGGACCCCATGCATCTAAAGCAAAAAGTCCAACCCGATCTTGTATCACAACACTACCATAAGATTAATGATTGCGCTATCATTAATCTACATGCTAACATGTTTGACATAATCAACACCATGGCATGCCTACAGATGACCCTTATAAAAACCGTTTCAAACCCTCAAGCAAACACCGACTTAATTATTGTGATGGGCGTTTCTGGTAGCGGGAAATCGACACTTGCGAAAGCTTTAGCGGATGCCTATAGCTATCAATATTTGGATGGTGATGATTTTCACAGTGCCGAATCGCGCGCACTTATGGCTCAAGGTATTCCATTGACCGATCAGCATCGCGCTCCTTGGGTTGCCTCAATCAAAGAGCGTTTACAGAACAACTCACTGCAGCACATTCATACAATTTTGGCCTTTTCCGGCCTGAAGAAAAAACACCGCGATATACTTCGCAGCGCGGGTCTGCGCACCCTTGTGCTTTACCTCAATGGCAATAAAGAAACCATTCAAGACCGCATCAACAGTCGCAAAGATCATTTCATGGCACCAACATTGTTAGATAGCCAATTCGCCGCGATGGAAGATCCACTCAACGAAGCAGATGTTCATCCCGTAGAGATTTGGCATCCCCTCGATCAGGTAACTCAAGCTGCATGCGCTCTGATTAATAAACATCTCCCAAGACCCTAGCCGCTTAGCGCGACCGCAATTATCTTATTGGCAAGCCCACCACTTACCGCCACAATAAGCCCCACTCAGCCAAGGTGCATCCAGCACCACACTGGCATCACCCGAGGAGCTAATCATGTCGCTAAGTCTTCTTCCTAAATTTACCGCTCTAGTATCCGCAAGTTTGATATCTATCAGCTGCGCATTGTTTGTCATGAGCTGCGCCAGCACACCTGAATTTCGCAGCAGTTGCGCCACAGAAAGCGATACTGCCTGGAAAGAACTCTCGCTTGCAAAAGCAAAAGGTTTTGGCGGTACAGTCAGCTACACAAAAGCACTTAGTCTCCTAACTGCAGCACGCACTATGCAAGTCGCCGAAAACTTTGATGCCTGCTACAACAATGCAAAAAAAGCGCGCGAATATATAAACGATTCCTACAAAGGCCAATAAGATTTTTTTTGTTGTGCCAACATAAATCGCATTTAACACATTCAGTTTATTCAATTCACCGAGAGACATTCATGCAAAAATTACGATGGGGCATACTCAGCAGCGCCAAAATTGGTCGCGAAAAAGTAATACCCGCCATTCAATCTTCATTACATGGCGAAGTAGTTGCCATTGCTTCACGCACTCAAGAAAGTGCAGACCTTGCCGCAAAAGAATTAGGCATTCAACACGCCTATGGCAGCTACGAAGCTTTATTGGCCGACCCCACTATTGATGCAATTTATAACCCCCTACCCAATCACTTGCATGTCTCTTGGTCGATAAAAGCAATTGAGGCAGGCAAGCATGTTCTCTGTGAGAAACCCTTAGGCTTAGACTCAGCCGATGTGCAGAAATTAATTGACGTCGCCAAGCAGCATCCCAAGGTGCATGTCATGGAAGCGTTTATGTATCGCTTTCATCCTCAGTGGAAATTAGTTAAGCAACTAGTGCGCGACGGAAAAATCGGCCAGGTACGCAGCATCCACTCCCATTTTTCTTACAACAACCACGACGCTGACAATATTCGCAACGTTGTAGATTGGGGCGGTGGAGCACTCATGGATATTGGTTGCTATTGCATTTCGTTGTCGCGCTTTATTTACGATGAAGAGCCGTTGCGCGTGCTCGGGCAAATCACGCCCTATGCTGGTTACGATGTGGATTGCTTTGTATCTGGCATGATGGAGTTTGCTGATGGCAGCGCAACTTTTAGTGCATCCACAAAAAGTGAACCGGGGCAATACGTCAACATTCATGGAGAACACGGCAGTATTTTTATGCCGCTGCCCTACAGCCCTCAGCCAGCGAACAGCACCAGTATCATGTTAAAACGAAATGATGTTCATGAAGAATTTGTGCAAGAACCCAGTGATCAATATCGTATTATGGCGGATGAGTTCGCACAAAGTGTTTTTGCAAAAGCGCATGTACCAACACCCTTAAGCGATGCATTAGCCAATATGAAAATTATTGATGCTATTTTCGCTAGTGCAAAAGATAGTCAGTGGATTCAGATTCCATAACTTAGTAAGCCCTAAGCACTGTGTTACGAACTAATGCAGTGCCTCCCTAGGAAGGCTCTTGCTCACCAAATCGATAGGAAAAAGACCATTACAATGAAGATGTTTACTGCTGTATCTATGGCGCTGATGTTTGCATTTCTCATGCTACCCGCACATGCAGAATCTCCTCCACCCAACCCTTCTGTAACGCAGCCTATCCCCAAAAAAGTCGAGCGCATAGCACCACCCCTAGCCACGCTCATCAAACAATATAAACCCGACATCAACGCAGAAGCGGAAATTATTTCGCGCAAAACTGAAATCACCATTGATGAAAATTATTTCAGTCATTCAGTTTCTTATGTGGCGATTTATATAAACAGTGATGAAGCTGTGCGCGACTACAGTCAAACCAGCATCAGCTTTAATAGCTTTTATGAAGATATTCAACTTGAGTTTGCGAATGTGCGCACACCCGAAGGCGATATGGATAGCATCAAGCCCGATGCGACTCAGATTCAAAGCCCAAGCGATGAAAATTTTTACCAAGATCGCAAAGACCTTCTTTTCTCTCTACCCAATGTACGCAAGGGTTCAGTTATTGAATTTCAATACCGCTACACCGACACCAAAAAAATTGTACCCAATCAATGGTTCGATAGCTTTAGCATGAATTGGTGGGAGGGCCGCGCAGCTGGGCAAGGCGCGCGTTCAGATGCAATCGTGAATACCGAGTTCACCATTACAGCGCCAAAAAAATTCACACTTTTTTATAACGATTTAAGTCGTGCTGGTATTAACTTCACACGCCAAGAAAAAAACAACCTGCAAACACTATCATGGAAAGGCAAAAATTTACCCAAAGTCATCTTGCAAGACAATATGCCGCGCGACGAACAGCGCTATACACAATTGCGCGCCAGCACCATGGGCTCGTGGCAGAACATTGCACAGTGGGCAAACCAATTAAGTACACCTCACGCTATCAGTGATGCTAATCTCGATAAATTAATTAATGACATTAGCAAGAGAGCAATTACACCTGACGAAAAAGTAAAAGCGGTTTATCAAACGATTCAAGAAAAAGTGCGCTATGTATTTGCGCACGTGGGACGCGGCGGCTATGAGCCCCACAATGCCTTTGAGGTGCTCACCAACGGTTATGGTGATTGCAAAGACCAAACAATTCTCGCCGTTACCATGCTACGCAAACTCGGTGTTAAAGCTGACCCAGCACTGGTTATTACCCGTTCACGCGGCATTCCAGATATGCAAATTACCAGCGTTAGTTTTGACCATATGATCGTGCATATCCCAGCTCAACAGGGGCTTAGCGAAATATGGATGGACACGAGCGGCGATAAAAGTCTATTTCCCGGTTTTTCAATAGGACTCGAGGGCCAACCCGCTTTAATTGTGAATGACAACACTAACAAGATTGTCACTATTCCATCTCTAACCAAAGAACAGCACTTTGCACATTTGGATTTAACCTTTGATAAATTTGAAAATAAAAATACCGAAGGCCAATTCACATTAAAACTCGGCGGTGAATTTGAACAGCGTTTACGCGGGATGTGGCAATATTCACGTGAGCGAGACAAGAGCTTTCGCGAAATGTTGGGGCATGTATATACAAGTGCAGAAGTGATTAGTATCAATAGCAACAACGCCGACAGCCTATGGCAAGGTTTTAGCGTGAGCGGTCGCTACAAATTCACCAATGTCTGGAGTGGCACTAAGGAACCCCTAACCTACGGCTTTAATATTACCCAATTGGTAAATTTATTTACCAACTTTCGTAGCTTAGACACACCTAAAGATCGCATTCAAGAATATGAAATTGACCCAGGCTACACCATTTCAACCCACATAACCTTCGCACGCCCAACACAAAATCATGTGGCGACAGTTTCCAGCCAAGGGCAGAACTTTGACAATGAATTCTTCACGCTCACACAAAAAGGCCGAGAGGAAAATGGAAATTATGTTGTGGATATAAGTCTCTCTGTAAAACCAACGCGTCTATCGCCTGAAGCTTACAAGCGCTTTTATGACCAGATTCACCAACTACTTGATGCAAGCGAATGGTCCGTAGTTTATCGCTACGATAAAAACGCCGCAGACTTAGCCGCACTCAAAGAGACTGCGGCAAAAACCGGTAAAGCAGACAGCTTGATTGCACTTGCAAAACTGCACATTAAAAATGGTAATTACGGCAAAGCCTTAGAAGCGGCCAATCAAGCAGTAAAAAATGAACCTAAAAACGCAGAAGCCTTTTATATGCTGGGCTTGGCACAGGGCTATAACAATTTGCTGTATGAGTCAGATAAGTCTTTTGCTAAAGCAGAAGAACTTGGCTTTAAGATTTAGCGCATGATTACGATATGGATTACTCAGAAAACATAGCCCTATGAAAAAAATGATAAGCCTGTTTATATTAGTGCCGCTGCTGCTTAACAGCTGTGCAGCACCTAACGGCATTAAAACAGCTGGCACACAGCAAACTGATGTTCGTAAAAACAATGATAAGAAAGTGGCAATTGCGGTTCCAAGCAACGCACATAAAATGTCATTGCAGCTGGAGTCATCGCAAAAAATTAATACCAACCCCCTCGTTGCCGCATTTGTTAAAAAAGTATTAGCCGACCCCAAAAATACTGAGCCACTCTACGGCTTAGGCTATCTCCATATGGAGAATGGTATTGCCAACAAAAACGCCAACGAATTAGCGCTTGCCGAAGCTTATTTAAAAGAAGTTTTGACGCAGTTCCCTGGCAATCAAGCCGTATTGAAAGCGCTCTATAATGTATATTACGACAACACCCTACGCAGCCGCACATCCAATGCGTTTGAAAATGCCAAGGCTATTTTTGTACAAATCCCTGAAAATGCGCGTGGGGAATTAAACCCGCCCTCATTGGCAAAATTTGCAGCTACCGCATACCAGCAAGAAAAAAATAAGCAGCCCGATCGTCAAGCTTTGCGGGAGATATTACTTGCCGCAATTCAAGAATCGCCGCAAACCGAAAATGCTTATATTCAACTTGCTAAACTTTACAGTGAAGACCGTTACTTCCCTCTCGCGATTGCCACCCTTAAATTGGGTGCAGAGAATAATCAATCTTCAGCCGATTTATACCAAGCCATCGCAGATACTTATGTGAAACGCTCCGAGGTCAACGGCTGCAACTACGAAAACCCAACTGATATTCAAAATTCCGGCAAATATTATCAATTGGCGATTCCACTCAAGCCAGACGATCAAGCTTTGCATTTTTCTTTATCACAAACTTTTTTTGATCAGAATCGCAATCAATTAGGTCTACACGAAGCACAACTTGCGCTCGATATTAAGCCTACCAAAGAAAGCATTAGCCTCAA
>JACCDN010452653.1_pt1 | contig 18098 bp, 14 predicted proteins | sample 7441691 | NCBI WGS metagenome assembly JACCDN01 (sample SAMN15323439, study PRJNA562643) | freshwater metagenome | isolation source: river surface water | place: USA:Blue River Watershed | collected 2017-08-16
ACCCAGATAAGAAAGTTTTAGAGAACACTAAAAATGCACCTATAGATTTAGAAGGTTGGATTTTAAAGCAGTCTAAAATTAATATTTTTTCAACTAATTTATCTTTTTTAGATAAAAAAAATAATTTACCTAAAATAGAGTTTAATAATATAGATGCTTCTTTAGAAAATGATTATTTTCAAAAGCATAATTTTGTAACAGCAATTGATGATTTTAATAATAAAAATATTATTAAACTAAAAATATCTTGGGTTGGTGGCAAGCTTTCTGAATGGGAAAAATTAGATAAATTAGAATTAAAATTACAAACAATAAATAGAAAAGATAAATTAGTAAATTTTACTTCAAAGTATTTTCCTACGTTAGATATTTTAGAAAAATTTAATGCTGCTACGGCTTTAAATCTGGAAGTTAAAAAAGGGCAGTTACAATTTTTAACTGCAAATTTTGATATTAAAAATTTTTCTAGTGTTATAAATAGTAAAAATAAGCGGTTTATTAATTTTCCTAAATTAGGAGGCAGCATAAATATAAAATTAATAGATAATTCTCATTATGAAATATTAGCAAATAATCTAACTATTAATACAGATAATGGTTATGTTATAAATAATAAAAAAATTGCAGGGAACTATTATATTAATAAACATGGAGAAATAAGCATTGATAAAACCAATTTATCATCATTTAATAACTTACTGCCTATATTCCCCTATGTAAATAATCTTACTTTAAGCGGGACTCTTGATATTGTAAAACTTAATTGGCTGGGTAATATTTTTAAACCAGATAGTTATACTATATTTTCAAAATTTAATAAATTATCTGTTAAATCAAAAGACGCAAATATCCCTAGTCTAGATAATATTGATGGTGATATAACTATAACTAATACAGGTGGAAAATTAAATCTATTTTTAAATGATAGTACTTTAAATTATAATAAAATTTTTTTGATTCCTTATAAATTTAAGAGCCTTAGTTCACAAATTAAGTGGATTATTAATAAAGATAAGACAATTGATGTGTTGCTTACTCCTACAAAAATAAAGACAATAGATTTTGACGCAGACATACAAGGTAAATATAAATATACACATGGAAAATTAGGCTATCTTGAATTAACTGCACATGTAGATAAAATTTTAACTAGTAAGGTTGGTGATTATTTGCCTAAACAAATTGGCGATAGTGTCCATAAATGGCTTCATATGGCTTTAGTTGGCGGTTATGGCGTTAAAGGTACCATGATCCTTAAAGGTGGTTTAGCAGATTTTCCTTTTACCAATGGTAAAGGAGTTTTTAATATTGACGCGCAAATTGATAACGGTAAATTGCTTTATGTAGATGGCTGGCCAACGCTAGATAATATTATGGGTAAATTTATTATCCGCAATCAAAAAATTATAATTCAGGGAGATACAGTTAAAGTAAGTGGGAATGATTTAAAAAATGCTTTAGTAGTAATCCCTGATATGACTGCAGAAAACCCATATTTAACTGCAGATGGTATTGGTAATGGCTCTACTCAAAACTTTATGAAATATTTACAAAATACACCAGTTAATGAAATTATTGGCAATATTCCTGATAAAGTAGAAACTAAAGGCAATGGACTTGTTAATCTACATTTAATGGTGCCGTTTTCTAATCCTGACCACACTAAAGTAGATGGCAACTATACTTTTTATGATAATCAGATTAAATTTGATTTTTCTGTACCAGTTTTAAATAAAGTTACTGGAAAATTACATTTTACTGATCATGGATTAACAATTGATAAAATAATTGCAAAAGTTTTAAATTCAGATATAACGTTGAATGCACATCAATCGAAAGATGGAATAATTCATTTTAAAGCAGTATCCCCAAATTTAGATTACTCTTCCCTAGCGAATTTTTATACACCATTCATAGTTAAATTAATTCATGGCAGATCATTAACTAATATTTATTTTGATGTAACTTTAAACGGGTTATCAAAATTATGGGCAGATAGTAATTTATTAGGTGTAAATATAAATGCTGCAAAACCTTTATCTAAAGATTCAGAAACTGTTAGTAAATTAAACTTCATGCTTATTCCTGCTGACAAAAATGGTTTTAATATTAAATTTGATTATTATAATTTATTATTTGGAAACATAAACATAGATACTAACTCAAAAATCAATTATGGAAAAATAGCTGTAGGAAAAAATCAATTTAGTACTACTAATCTAAATAACGCTAAACTTCAAATTAACCTGGAACTAGAAAAAACTTATATTAATGAATGGATTAGCATGGTAGAAAGTATAGTTAAAACACCATCCAATAATATAGTAAAAAAATCTTTAGACAATAAAAAAGTTTTAGGTTTAAAAAAAGAAAATTATAAATCTTCTTCTCCAGTTCCTGATATTTTTCCAATAGAAGTTTTATTATCTACTAAAGATTTATTTATGACTAGTTCCACTCTAGGTAGTGCCAATGCTAATTTATTAATAAATAATGACTATGTTGTGTTTAATTTTAATAGTTTTAGAACTGATGGTTATGGAAAATATGATTATAGCGAAAATAAGCTAAATTTAAATTTAGATCAATTTAGAATTTTTCTAACTAAAAACGTTGAACATTTAGTAAAAAAAGTTAAAGAAACTAAGGAAGTTTCAAATCCTGAAAGTTTTCCAAAAGTATATACCAGAGTCTTTAATAATCCTAATGTAAATAAATTTAATGAATCAGGAATGATGGGGTTTTTAAATTTTGAAGTAGTAAATAATGAATCAACTGCGCCAAATTTAATATTTCCTAAAATTAATGTAGAGGTGAAAAGACTTTTTATTGATAATCAAAACCTTGGAAATCTTGGGGTAAAATTAGTTCCTCTTGGCCATGATTTATTTATCGAATCAGGATTATTAGATGGTAATGATGTGAAAGTTAATTTTCATGGAACAAATTTTTGTGTAAATTGTAGTATAGAAAAATCATATGTCAATATGCAATTTGATGCTCAAATTAAAAATTTAGGTAATTTAGTTGAAATTTTAGGTTATGGTAAACTTATTGATAAAGGAAGCGGAAAATTATTAAGCACATTACAATGGAATGGTCTAATTCAGGATTTTGCTTTTAAAAATGCTATTGGTGATATAAATGTTGATTTGCGTTCAGGTAAATTTTTGAAAATTGATAACACTAAAAGTGTTTTTGGTAGTATCTTAGGAATTCTTAATCTCCAAGCAATTGTTAGCGTAGCTCAACTAAATTTTAATAATATATTTGTAAGTGGTTTTTATTTTGATGACTTACAAATGCACTCTTACTTGGTTAATAATAAAGTGGATATTAAAAGTTTAAATATGAATGGTCCATCTGCAATTGTTAGTAGCCATGGTAGCATTGATATTGGCAATGATAATGTAGATTTATATTTAACAGTATCACCTAAAATTGGAGGTTTAATTGCTGTGGGTATAGCTGTTGCTAATCCTATTGCTGGAGCTATTGCGTATGTTGGGCAATGGATATTAAGAGGGCCTTTTGATAAGCTTTTTAGTTTTACTTATAAAGTAAGTGGTTCCTTAAAATCTCCTAAAACTAAACAAATTGAAGTTTCAAAACAAATTATTAAAAATGTAAATAACGCAGTTGGCAACGAAAATCAAAATGAGAAATAAGTTATTGATTACAATCATTTATCTCTCTCAAATTATCTGAGAGAGTTAAATGAGAATTAATAAGCTAGGTTATTTATAGTTTTTTTCAGCAAAATCCCAATTAACTAAGTGCCAAAATGCTTCCATATAATTTGGTCGACTATTTCTATAGTCAATATAATAAGCATGCTCCCATACATCACAGTTAATTAATAGTTTATTTGCTGAAGTTAAAGGTGTAGCAGCATTAGAAGTAGAAACTAACTCTAAGTTATTTTGAGGGGTCTTTACTAACCATCCCCAGCCAGACCCAAAAGTACCAATACAAACTTGAGTAAAAGCCTTTTTAAATTCAGCAAATGAGCCCCATTTTTTAATTATAGCGTCTAATAACTCTCCCTTAGGTTCACCACCGGCTTTTGGAGCTAAAGAATGCCAATAAAATGTGTGATTCCATACTTGTGCTGCATTATTAAAAATACCGCCAGAAGATTTCTTAATAATATCTTCTAGAGACATATTATCATATTCAGTACCTTTAATTAGGTTATTTAAATTAGTTACATAAGTTTGGTGGTGTTTACCATAATGATACTCTAAAGTTTCTTTAGAGATATGTGGTTGTAATGCATCTAATTCATATGGCAGTTGAGGTAATTTATGTTCCATGTTTTAAAATCCTTAAAAAGTTAATAAGGATATAGTTTAGCATATTTTAAATTTTTTTAGCCAAAGTAATAAAAATACATGGTATTATACTGTTATTAGAATTCTTATTGCCAGTAAAGGAAAAGCCTAAAATTGAAAATTGCGTTTTATTCTTGTCATGATTTTGATAAAGAATATTTTAATTTATATAATATTTATAATTATCAATATACATATATAGATAATGAAGTAAATAAAACTACTATATTATTAGCTAAAAACCATGATGTTATTTGTGTTTTTGCTAATGATAAAATTGATGCTAACATCATTAAGATTGTGGCTGACTTAAATATAAAACTCATTGCATTACGAGCTACTGGATTTAATAATATTGACTTAAAGGCAGCAAAGGAACATAATATTACTATTGTAAGAGTTCCTGAATATTCTCCTCATGCGGTTGCTGAACATGCAGTTGCTTTACTTTTAACGCTTAATCGCAAAATACATAAAGCTTATAATCATATTAAAGAAGGAAATTTTTCTCTTACTAATCTTTTAGGTTTTGATCTATATAAAAAAAATGTAGGTATAATTGGAGCAGGACGAATCGGTAGCGTATTTATAAAAATTATGTTAGGTTTTGGCTGTAATGTTTTTGTTTATGATCCAGTTATAAATCCAGAAATAATACAATCTAAAGTTAAATTAGTAGATTTAGAAACATTATATAAAGAAGCAGACATCATATCATTACATTGTCCTTTAAATAAAGATACAATGCATATAATAAATGCCCAAAGCATTGATTTAATGAAAAAAGGAGTTTTTATTATAAATACTGGTAGAGGAGGATTAATTGATTCTCTGGCTATTAAAAATGGACTAATAAATGGTAAAATTGGTTATTTAGCCTTAGATGTTTATGAAAAAGAAGAAGGAGTATTTTTTCATAATTTAAGTAACTCTTTAATTGATGATGAAATATTATTAGAACTTTTAATGTACCCGAATGTGCTAATTACTTCTCACCAAGCATTTTTTACTAAAGAAGCTTTAACTGCAATAGCTCAAATTACTACCGAAAATATAAATAACTTTTTTCAGGGAAAAATAAATAATAAAATTTTATTTGAATAATATATTTTTTGAAATGATAAATTTTAATTTAATCTATTATTAACAATGATTCCTTTAACAATACATAATTGTGCTATCATATATGTAGTTATTACTAAAATATTATCTGCATAAAAGGTATTAATAAATTTCATAATTGCTAAAGAAGAATCTGAAATAAGAAAAAATACAGCCCCACTTAAAATCCATAAAAAACTATGCATATTTACAAAATATTTTCTAAAAAAAGCAGATATTATCATGCAGGAAATTACCACCATATAAGCTAATACAGGAATTTTCATTGTATTTAGATTTTTACTAATACTCAAATAAAAAATTGTTATATAGGCTAAAATAATTAAAACAAATACAAAATTGAATTTATATTTTAATAATTTATTAAATTTTATATCTTTTAAAAATATAATAATGTAGCAAATATGTGTCATTAGAAATGCTAATAAACCATATATAAAATAAGATGGATTATTAAATAATAGAAATGTATCTCCAATACAAGAAAGCACTAAAGCTATCACAGATAAAATAATTTTCCAATTTATTTTATTATTTACTACTAAAAATAGAATTAGTATAGGCATTAAAGATGGTTTTATTATAAAACGCAGATACGATAAGTTTTTAATTTCTATAATTAACATGGTAAATGCTAATATTATATAAATGAATTGCAAGGTTTTTTGTTTTGAATTCATAAGGTATTTTTATAGAAATAGTTGAATTATAATTACAATCACACCTAAAATTAATGATAAATATAACATAATGTTATTGTTAATATATTTAATTTTAAAAACATGTCCCTGTAATTTAAGTTTTCTAATCATAAAAAAAGGAATAATAATTAAAAGTATTGAACAGCACATACCTACGTAACCTAATGCTTTAATAAAAATATCAGGAAAAAAATATATGATTATTAACGGAATACCAAAAGTAAATAAAAAAGCTATAACATTTTTATTAATTATAGATAGTTTATTAAGTTTAAAACCATCAATTATAAAATGGAATAAAGCTAATGATACGCCTAGGAATGAAGTAGCTACAGAAATATTAGAGAAAGATGATATTAAAACATATATGATTTTATTATCTAAATTTGCTTTTACTAACTCCAAAATATCACCAATATTAGCTTGAGATCCTTTAGCAAAAATTAAAGTAAAGCTATTTACTCCGGTAAACGGTATTAAACCAATAATTCCACCAACCCATAGTAAATATAAAATTAATGGTATAATGCTGCCAATTATAAATACTCGTGCCATTATTTTTGCATCAGAACACAAATATGTCCGTAGTGGAGGTATAATTAAATGTGAGGTAAAACTAGTTACAAAAACTGGAAGAGCTGTAAAAATGGCAACTCCATTTAAAAATGAAGTTGTTAAATGTAGTGGATTAATTTTTGAAATTAATATAAAACAAACAAATGATAATAATGCTAATTTTATAGTTAATAAAAATCTATTAACCCAATCTACAGCAGTTATACCAATAACTACTAAGATGCCAAATAAAAATACAAACACTGTTATAGATAAATGTTGATTAATATTGCTTATTGAATGAATTGCAGAACCAGCTGCAGAAATATAAGCAACTATTATCATATAAAGTAAAAGTAAAAAAGTTATCCATACAATAATCTGGCCATAACTTCCTAAGAGTTTTTTTGCCATTCCAGCAAAACTAATCCCATCATCTAATGCAAGATTAATTTCACATACTAATAATGCTGTATAGGTCATTAAAGCCCATGAAATTATCATTATTAAAACAGCTATAGGAAAGCCAATATTAGCTACCAGTATAGGTAATGCTAATATACCCGCTCCTACTTCAATTCCAATTACAAAAAATATACTACCAATTTGGCGATTTATAGAGACTTTATTAATCTTAAATTCCTTCAAATATTGTCTGGTGCACCCAACAGGAGTCGAACCTGTGACCCTCAGTTTCGGAAACTGATACTCTATCCATCTGAGCTATGGGTGCTGGAAAATTATATTTTACTGACCACTATACAAAATTGAATTTGAGGTAACCGCTCCTAAAGTAAATGCAATATTTTGTTTAGGAACTGGATTTCCCCCACTAGTTTTATTATATGTTAGTGTTACATTACATTGTTGATTTGAACTTCCTGAAGGGGTAGGACAATTTGTTAAACCACCCAAACTAAATTGATTATTAAGAGATGTATTGCCTAAAGTTAAACCTGAAAGAGAGTTAGCATTATAAGTTAATTGAATGCTACATTGAGTATTGTTTGCCATATCAACACATGATGAACCTGATGCCACTGACGCAGTTATCATTGGATTAGTGTTATTGCCAGCAGAACAAGCAAATAAAAAAAATGCGCTAGTTAAAAAAAACATATTAGATATAAATTTCATTAAGTTTTCACCTTTCATATTTTAATGTTATTATTGATTTATAAGAAGGAGTTATTATATTACATAATAACTATATAATACAAGATAAACAGGTATAATAGCTATGATATAATTATGGTTAAAGCGTTTATTACTCATAAAATAATATTTTTTATAAATGTAGAGCAAAAACAATGAATAGAATAATTAAAAAACTAAAAAACTATCTTTTTACTGGATTGTTAGTTTGGTTACCAATTGCTTTAACTATTTGGCTTATAGAACTTTTAATTAGATCAGTGGACCAAATTGTTCCTCATAAATTATCGGGGCAAGCTTTATTTGGAGTACATATTCCTGGAATGGGATTAATATTTGCTTTTGTTATACTTTTATTAACTGGTATTGTTGCTAAAAATATATTTGGGATAAAGATAATCAATTTTTGGGATAAAATTATACTGCAAATACCAATTGTAAAGTCTATTTATAAAGGCATAAAACAAGTTAGTGACACCCTTCTCTCAGGTAGCGGAAATGCTTTTCGTAAAGCACTATTAGTTAGATTTCCTAATTCAAATGCATGGACAGTTGCATTTATAACTGGATCACCTAGTCAAAATATTCTGGAAAACTTTAGTGAATATATTAATGTATATGTTCCTACTACTCCAAATCCTACTTCAGGATATTTTATAATTGTTCATAAATCGGATACAAAAGAACTTAAAATGACAGTAGATGAAGCGCTAAGATATGTTATTTCAATGGGTGCTTTAGAGTCTAAAAAATAGTATAGGATAATTAGTTTATGCAACGCACAAATTATTGTGGATTAATCACAAAAGAATATTTAGGACAACAAATAACTGTTAAAGGTTGGGTACATAAAAGACGGGATTTAGGAGGGATAATTTTTCTGGATTTAAGGGATAGAGAAGGATTATTGCAAATAGTAGTTAATCCTGAAGAACCTTGTTTTAATAATGCTTTGAAAATCAAACATGAATTTGTTATAGAGATAACTGGAATAGTTAGAGAAAGACCTAATCCAAATAAGGAATTAAAAACTGGTTTAATTGAAGTAGTTGCTAATAAAATTATAATATTAAATACTTCTACAGCCCTACCTATACTGGTTGATGATGAATCAGCCAATGAAACAATCCGTATGGTGAACCGTGTTATTGATTTACGTGGCTTTAAAATGCAACATAATATAATGCTACGTAACAAATTAACTTTTGAAGTACGTAAATTTTTAGACATTCATGGTTTTATAGATATTGAAACACCATCTTTAACTCTATCTACACCAGGAGGTGCTAGAGATTTTTTGGTTCCTTCAAGAGTACATAAAGGAAGCTTTTATGCCCTGCCCCAATCTCCTCAATTATTTAAGCAATTATTGATGGTGGCTGGTTTTGATAGATATTATCAAATTGTAAAATGTTTTCGAGATGAAGATTTTCGTGCAGATAGGCAGCCAGAATTTACGCAAATAGATATAGAAACTACATTTTTAAATGAACAAGAAATTCGAGATATTGCAGAAAGCATGTTGCTAACGATATTTAAAAAATTATTGCAGGTGGAATTGCCACTTGACTCTAACACTGGCAAATTAAAGGTAATTACTCATAAAGAAGCAGTTTATAATTATGGTTCAGATAAACCTGACCTAAGAATTCCACTTAAATTTATCGATTTAACAAATGAACTTAAAAATTGTAATTTTAAAGTGTTTCAGGAAGCAGCATTAATTAAAAATGGACGGATAGTTGCTTTAAAATTACCAAATAGTGTTAAATTATCTCGTAAGGATTTAGATGATTATAACAAGTTTGTTTATATCTATGGAGCAAAAGGATTAGCCTACATAAAAGTAAATGATATAACTCAAATAAATGAAAACGGTTTACAGTCGCCCATTGTAAAATTTCTAAAGGAAAATGAACTTAAAACTATTTTAGAAAAAACTAGTGCTCAAAATGATGAAATAATATTATTTATTGCTGATAAAGCTAAAATAGTAAATGAATCAATGGGGGCACTTAGATTAAAAATTGGCCATGAAAAACATTTACTAGAAAATAAATGGCAAGCTTTATGGGTAATTGATTTTCCTATGTTTGAATATAATGAAGAAATGAAACAATATGTAGCAGCACATCATGCTTTTACGGCTCCTAAAGATGAACATATAGATTTATTAAAAACAAATCCAGAAAAATGCTTAGCCAAATCTTATGATATAGTATTAAATGGTTGGGAAATTGGCGGTGGTTCAGTAAGAATACACCAAGCTGATGTGCAAGCTAAAGTTTTTGAAGCTTTAAAAATGACTGTAGAAGAAGCTCAAAATAAGTTTGGCTTTTTATTAGATAATTTGCAGTTTGGGGCACCTCCCCATGGTGGAATTGCTTTTGGATTAGATCGTTTGGCAGCACTTATGTGTAATGCCGATTCAATTCGGGATGTAATTGCATTTCCTAAAACTACAACAGGTCAATGTTTATTAACTAAAGCTCCTAGTGTAGTAGATGAAAAACAATTATTAGATTTAGGAATTAAAACTTTAAATTAAATAAAATATTAATAAGAGATTTAGTAGCATATTTTATTAAAAATAGTAAAGTAATCAACAAAAGTTTTTTCAACACATTGACGATCATTTATTGTAACTGAAATACCTCCTACGGCAATAAGAGAAAATGCCATAGCCATCCTATGGTCATCATAAGTATCTATTATTATATTTTGCTTAATAATTTTAGGAGGGGTTATAGATATAGAATTATCAGTAATTTTGATAACTGCTCCTAATTTTGTAAGTTCATTATACATTGCTTCTTGACGATCAGTTTCTTTTACTCTCCAACTACTGATACCTTTAATAATAGTTGTTCCTTTAGCAAATAATGCTACTATTGCTAATGTCATAGCCACATCAGGCATATTTTGCATATCAATTTCAATTGATTTAAGGGGATGATGCCTTACTCTAATTGTATTTTCGCTATAATCTACTATTGCACCCATTTTTTTTAATATTAAGGCAAAATTTTTGTCGCCTTGAATGCTATTAGTTCCCAAATTTTTTATGCTAATATCACCAGCAATTGCTCCTATCGCTAAAAAATAACTTGCAGAACTTGCATCAGGTTCTATTATATATTTAACGGCAATTAAATTGCTAGGAGTAACAATATATGTGTCATTTAAGCATTCAATTTTTGCTCCAAATTTTTTTAATAAGGTTGTAGTGATATTAATATATGGTTTTGAAATTAATTCATTAATAACACATATATCAATTTTACGTTTTAATAAAGAACCTGCCATAAGTATACTAGATAAAAATTGGCTCGATATTTTGCCATTAATATTAACTTGATTAGAAGAGTTATCAATAAATTGATTGATTTGAATTGGAGGATAAAAGTTTTCATTTAAATAACTAATTTGCGCCCCAAGAGATGATAACGCTATTACTAAATCTTCTATGGGTCTTTGTTGCATCCTCTTATTTCCCGTCAAAAGATATTGCCCATTTTGTATTGCTAATATTGCTGTTAAAAATCTAAATGTTGTTCCTGAATTACCACAAAAGATTTTAGCTTTTTTTACAGGGATATCACCATTACAACCTATAATAATGTAAGCATTATTTTTCTTGGTAATGTTAATACCTAAATCTTTTAGAGCTTTAATCATTAAATAAACATCATGAGCAGAGTCAGGAACATTATGTATAATGCTTTTTCCATGAGCCATTGCAGCTAATATTAATACCCGATTAGCAATACTCTTAGATCCAGGTATTTTAACTATACCTTTAATTTTTTTAGAAACTGGAGGTAGAAAGATATTTGACATAATAATAGTTTTTTAAATTCTCTTTAATTTTTTTTAAGCATTTAATTATATTTCTCTATTTATATATATTGTGGCGTAAATAATGATCCATAATCACTAAGGCTGCCATAGCATCTACTATTGGTATTGCTCTTGGCAATACACAAGGATCGTGTCGACCATTAACTACCAAATTTATACGCTCTTTATTAATATTTAGCGTTGTTTGTTCCTTAGTTATAGTTGCCACTGGTTTAAAAGCAATTCGACAATAAATATTTTCACCATTTGAAATACCGCCAACAATTCCTCCTGCATAATTAGTTTTAGTTTCTATTGCATTTTTTGCTGATAATTGTAATTCATCATTATGTTGACTACCTAGTAATTCAATTCCTGTAAACCCTGAGCCAATCTCAAAACCTTTTACTGCATTAATACTAAGCATTGCTTTGCCTAAATCAGCATTTAATTTATCAAATACAGGTTCTCCTAAGCCAACTGGCACGTTACGAATAATACAACGAATAATTCCACCAATAGAATCACCACTAGCTTTAACTTTTTCTACAAAATTTATCATTTTTTTAGCTTGCTCTTCATCAGGACAACGAATTATATTTGATTCGATTGCTTTTAAGGTAACTGTTTTCATATCAATATTAGTTTTTATACTACCTATTTGCTCTACATAACTTAATATTTCAATACCTAGTTTTTCTTTCAAATATTTTTTAGCAATACTTCCTGCTGCTACACGAGCTAATGTTTCCCTAGCACTTGCTCTACCACTGCCTCTATAATCGCGAATACCATATTTCATCAAATAAGTATAATCTGCATGTGATGGACGAAATATATGTTTTAATTTATCATAATCCTCTGATTTTGCATCTTTATTATAAGCAATTAGCAAAATAGGAGTGCCTGTAGTTTTCCCCTCAAATATACCGGATAAAATATGTATAGTATCGGCTTCAGACCTAGGAGTTGTTATATGGCTTTGCCCAGGTTTTCTACGATCTAATTCATATTGAATATCATCTTCATTTATTGCTAAACCAGCAGGGCATCCATCAATAATAACTGCTATAGCACCACCATGAGATTCACCGCAAGTAGTCAATTTAAAAATTTGCCCGAATGAATTACCTGCCATTTTTATTTCCTATCACTTTATATAAGTTAATAATATTTTTCATGAGTTTACCTGATTTAAAAGATTTTCAATTATTTTATATCCAATATTATCATTCATGCTTAATATTGATTCCGGATGAAATTGTACTGCAAAAATGGGCAGTTTTTTATGAGCTATTGCCATAATTACTCCATGTTCTGATTTAGCTAAAATAGATAATTCTTGAGGAAAACTTTCCTCATCAGCATATAATGAATGATATAAGCCAACAATTATATTTTTAGGTATTCCCTTAAATATATTAGTTTGGGTAGAAGTAATCATAACACTTTTGCCATGCATTGGATAATCTAATATATTTAATTTTCCGCCAAAATATTCTACAATTCCCTGTAATCCTAAACAAACACCAAATATAGGAGTATCATATTTTAAAATAGTTTGTATAGTTTTATGTAAATTAAATTCACTAGGTTTACCTGGTCCAGGTGATAAAACAACTAAATCAGGTTTTAATTTAATTAAATCATTTTCATTAATTCCAAATCTTTGTGTAGTTACTAAAGCCCCTGTTTGTCTTATTTATGGGGTGCGGTTCACTCAAGTAAGTGTTTAGCAGCAAGATAACTTTCTTCATAAGTTAGATTATTTTTCAATATTAGTTTTTTAATATAATTTTGCATATTAATTCTTTAAAATTATTTTATAGTTTTATTACTTATTTTATACACTTTTAAAGTTGTACTAACGTAATGATACATCATTACAATATTGTTTGTCAAATTTTTATATATTTTCCTTACTAAAATTATAAGCTGATAGTTATATTTAATAGACCTGTTATGTTATTATTAAATTTATAATTAAGAAATATATTAAAAAATATTTACTCTTTTTGTTTTTTAGTAGTATAATATATATTATATTAAAATGCAACTGGAGAGTTATTGTGAAAAAATATTTTTATTTATTATTAACTATCTTTATAATGGTGGGAACTAATTCTATATTTGCTAAAAGCTTAAATCAATCTATTTCAATTACTACTCATGCTAATAAAGCTCCTTTACCAGTTCCAAGCCCCATTGATACCTTATTTAGTATTTTATATGCGGATTTATTTGGAAATGATATTCAGAATATTTTGGGAATGAATATTAATCCACAATTAGATGATATTCAAAAATCAATTAATGAAGTTCTCTTAAAAGAAAATGAAATTTTAGGGGTAATAGAAGAGTTTTATTCAGCGTTTGCTAAAAATACTTATTTTACAAATGAAACTATTTTCTCTAAAATTCAAGCAGACATTAATCAAAAGTTAAATTTTGCATATCAAATAGTGCCGGCATTAGAAAATATAGATGATTTTTCTTCTCAAATGGTTATTCCATTTAATACAGTGAATGTTAACCAGCTAGAAGGTTTATTATCTCTAGACAACTTAGAGTTTATGGAAGATAATGCCATAACATTATCAGGAATCCAAGTTTCAAAAGAAAGAAAATTGGGATTTAGAGATGATTCCTTAAAAAATTATTTCTTTTCATTTTATGATCTTCTTATTCGAAATCCTGGATTTTACCCGACTAATGATACTAATTCAGATACTATTCAACAATTAACAAATATTAATCAAGATCCTTATCTTAACAAAGTATCTGAAAAAGATTTAAGTAAATATAATATATTTGCTAATAAAATTTACTATGATAGAAGTATTGATTTAACTGCGGCTCAAGTGGGTGTGCTTCTCCTTAAAATTTATAAATATGAAGCTTTTGCTATTTATACTCACTACAAAGCTTCTCAATATCAAACTTTATGTCCAGCTTCAGTTCCTTGTACCGGTTCTTATGAAGATGCAATTCAAAATTTAAACGGCTTATTTACAGCTCGTATGAAAAACGTTGTATTAATTTCTAAAGAAGCTAAGAACTATTATGATTTGAATCTTTATATTAAGGGAAACTGGTTTCAAACTTTATATAATCGTCCAATAACAGAAAATTTAAATGATTTTGTACATAACGTTACAATTTTAGATGTAAATGATAGCGGTTTAATTATTAGAAATCAGTTATATTCTAATAGTTTATTTTTAAGAGTTGACAAAGCGGGAATACCTGATAAAGATGGACACATTAAATTAAAAACTTTTTTCACAAATATTAGAGCATGTAAAGATCGTACTTATAGTTTTACTAATAATAGCTTTCAATGTAGTAATATCGTATCCGATAATTTTGATGATAGTTTTGTAAATTATGATGGAGGAGGAAAAGATAATTCTGATCTTTCAATAGGGTTTAATTTTGATAATAGTATTCAAAATTTTTACCAAAAATTTAATATTTTAAGTAATTTAAGTAATTATCCTTTATCTATCAATAACAAAGTTATTGCTTTTACTTCTAAAAATGCTCGATATGCTTATTTATTATCTTATAATAATAACATGTTTTATATTTCTAATTCGGATGGTAAAATATTTAATAATATTAATGTAGGCTGTATAAAATATGATTATAATTGTCTTTCAGAGCCTTTTGAAGATAAAAATTCGTCTGCACTCAAAGGAGTAAGAATAGCATTTACTCTAAATAATACAGCATTTAAATGGGTTAATGTTAGCTATCCTGATCTAGGAAATTATTTTACTTTAGATCAATAAAAATAAGGCAATAATTTATTGCCTTACTTTTTAAATCTCTTTGAATTCTTCATTCGATCCTGTTTCTATTAAATCTATTATACCACTTACTTCCATTCTATCATTTATACTATTAATTATAAAAATTCCATCTATCTGCTTGCCATCTATAAAATCTCCATCATACTGATCGCCATTAGCATAAGTGAATATACCTGTTCCATTATACTTATCATTTATAAATTCACCTTCATATTTATTACCATAAATATCTGTATGTTTTCCTATTCCATTACGCTTATTTTCTACCCAATCCCCTTCATATCTATCATTATTAGCAAACTTAAATATACCTTTTCCATGATATTGACCATTTTTGAAGTCGCCCTCATATTTATCCCCGTTAGCAAAAATCAACAAACCATATCCGCTCATGAGATCATCAAAAAAATCTCCTTTATATATATTACCATTTTCATATATCATTAAACCTTTTCCGTGACGCTTATTATTCACCCAATCCCCTTCATAGCTTTCACCGTTAGTACATTCCATTATACCTTTTCCATGCCGTATACCTTCTACAAAGTCGCCTCTATATTGGTTACCATTTAATGATGTATGTACTACGCTTCCGGTTAATTTATTATTTTTAAAATAACCTTCATAGGTATTACCTTCATCATCAATAATGATTTCTTTTTTTGGTATATTATTTATGCAATATTCTTTGCATTTTTTAATATTTAAATCTAAAGCGTTTTGATTGTTTTGTTGAATATTAGTATTTAGTAGTGGACATATGTTCATTTTTATATACTCCCTCAAAATAATTTTATAAATATAGAAATTATAATATTTGGCTATAAAAAATATTGAGCATTTTAATCCAATGCTAAAAAAATAAAATTTTGCCTCCAAAAAAATATTATTATTAATAATTTTAGATAGCATTATAGTACCATAACAAACTTTTATCAACAATAGTGAAGAATCACTATATTACAATATATATGTTTATTAAAAATTTATATGCATTTGATACACTATTAGCATACAACAAATTAATATGTTTATAATCACTTCAATATAAAGCTAAATCTCATTTTTATTATAATTTAAAAGTGCTCTTTTGTGATATAATAACACTAAATTAGCTACATTACCATACAAAAATAAGAAAACATATGTAGTAACGAGTCATGAATTACCTATAAATGTTGTTAGCAATACTATTGAAATAGTATCAAGTATTGATGATTTTTTAACTAAAGCACAACAAGACAAAGTTAGCAAAATATGGCTAATTGGCAGTGCACAACTAGCATCAGCATTTTATAATCTTGGTTTGATTGATGAATATATTATTACTGTGATTCCGCAAATTCTGACTGAAGGTATTGCCTTACCGCAAAGCATTATTGATAAATTACATAAGACTGAATATATTACTTATGATATTGGAGCTAAACAATATCACTTTTTTTTGAGATAAACATGTGTAAGCTTAAAACGACATTTTATATATTGACTATGGTTGCATTTAGTACATTGAGCTTTGCTGCTTCTTAGCATTCGATGAGTAAATCTCAAGTGCAGCAAGCGTTCGTCAATAAAACATTTACCTCAATTGCTACAGATAATTTGAATGGTCGTACAATTAATAATACTTTTTCAATGTATCTGGATAGCAAAGGCAACATTTGGGGTAAAATGTCTCAGAAACCAGCTAACGAGCCACAAACAGATCAAGGCGTGTATACAATTAAGAGCGATGGCAGTATGAATATTACATGGCACCATTGGGATAATAAAAAAGAATTGCATGCACTTTATTTTGAAACAAAGAATGCATATGTTGCTGTTGGCAAAGACCAGATGTTTCATACTGTTTTTATGAAAGAAGCCATACAATCTGGTAATCATCTATAAATAACTTGGATTAAACAAAATGAGACATAGAAAATCAATTACAATTTACTTTAACTTGACCATCATAACCACAATGCTGTCTTTTATAACAACAGTATCTTCTGCCAAAGAAATTGCACTAACATTAAAAGCAAAAACACAATATCCTATAAATATACATTATGCATTTCTAAGTAACAAAATTAAATATGAAGGTTATCTGAATTCTATGCAAGACAAAGAAGTTCAATACATTTATGTAAATAGGATACCGGATAATGATGAAGTATTAATTACAATAGATAAAATGAACACTGCCAATCGAACCGTATTTAACGATCCCTGTGAAATAAAACTAAATAGCAATAACTTAAATGCAACAATCACTATAGGTTTTCAAGGGGATCCTGCTACACATGGCAGCTTTAATTGTTTTGTCCAAAAAAGCTAATACATTATTTCATAAATAATCCATTCCTATAACACTAATGAATAAAATATTAAAGAAAAGGATAAAGAATGCGCGGATATTTAAATTTATTGATACTTGGCTATTTGCCTTGGTTGATTGTAGATAATCTAATTAATTACTTTTCACCAATTATTTCAATTTTAATTGCATTAGCTATAATTGCCCCATTTGCATATAAAACAGCAAAACAACAGGATTATATTGGTCTAGTATTTACCTCAGGATTTCTAGCATA
>JACCDN010171851.1_pt1 | contig 18095 bp, 15 predicted proteins | sample 7441691 | NCBI WGS metagenome assembly JACCDN01 (sample SAMN15323439, study PRJNA562643) | freshwater metagenome | isolation source: river surface water | place: USA:Blue River Watershed | collected 2017-08-16
AAAGATGTAAATCTGCTTTTGTAGCTAAATGCTCAAAAGAATCTATTGCAGCCACTGTCATGGAAAAATGATGAGAAGTTATTGAGTGCAAATCTTACAACACTCAATAACCTTCTTATAAAAACTAGTATTAGTTTTTGGCCTTCAACTTGGCAAATGCCTCAGCAAAAGCAGTATTACCCATAGGTGCAGATGAGCCTTGCTGTCTTTGACTCGAGGACTTTACTGAAGTCTTCGCTCCATTGTTATTAACTCTCTCGCCAGACTGTGAACGAGCCACAGTATTTGACGGCGCAGAATCATTCAACTTCATCGTTAAGCCAATGCGTCGACGCTTCATATCTACTTCAAGCACCTTCACTTTAACCACTTGACCAGCCTTCACCACTTCATGAGGATCTTTGACAAACTTATCAGCCAACGCAGATACGTGCACCAAACCATCTTGATGAACTCCAATGTCAATGAAAGCTCCAAAAGCTGCCACGTTGGTCACAACACCTTCCAAAATCATGCCCGGAATCAATTGATTGATATCTTCCACGCCATCTTCGAAGGTCGCCGTTTTAAATTCTGGTCGTGGATCACGACCAGGCTTTTCTAGCTCAACCAAAATATCTTTGATGGTGACAACACCAAATTTGTCATCCGCCAACTTTTGAATCACATCATTGGCGGCAACATTTTTCAGCAATTCTTTATTTCCAATCACTTCAGTCACTGCTTGACCCAATTGCTTCAACATCTTTTCAACTAATGGATAAGACTCAGGATGCACAGAAGATTGATCCAGCGGATTATCACCACCACTGATACGCAAAAATCCTGCTGCTTGCTCAAAGGCTTTATCACCTAAACGTGGCACTTCTTTCAAGGCCTCGCGATTATTAAAGCGTCCCTTACTGTCTCTGAAAGCAACAATATTTCTGGCTAAGCTAGCATTCAGACCAGACACTTTAGACAGTAATGGTACAGATGCAGTATTTAAATCAACACCCACAGCATTCACACAATCCTCTACCACTGCATCCAAGGTTCTAGATAACTGGAATTGATTCACATCATGCTGATACTGGCCCACACCAATCGCCTTAGGTTCAATCTTCACCAACTCCGCCAATGGATCTTGCAAACGACGTGCAATCGACACAGCACCACGAAGTGATACATCTAGCTCAGGAAACTCCAGAGCAGCTAACTCTGAGGCAGAGTAGACAGAAGCACCCGCCTCTGAGACCACAATCTTCTGCAAAGTATCTTGATCATTTTTCTTTGCAGATAAAAGCTTCATTAAGTCTCTCACCAAGCGATCAGTCTCACGACTGGCGGTGCCATTACCAATGGCCACCAAAGATACCTGATGTTTGACGCACAAAGCACCTAAGACTGCTAAAGAACCATCCCAGTCTTTGCGTGGTTCATGTGGATAGATAGTGGAAGTTTCTAGTAACTTGCCTGTGGCATCAACGACAGCAACTTTACAGCCCGTTCTAATTCCTGGGTCAACTCCCATCACCACTTTCGGGCCAGCGGGAGCGGCCAATAAAAGTTCGTGGAGGTTGCGTGCAAAAACTTTGATCGCTTCCGTCTCAGCCGCTTCACGCAATTGCGTGAACAATGCCATTTCTAGCGACAAAGACGTTTTTACACGCCATGTCCAACGGCACACCTCTGCTAACCACTTATCTGCTGAACGGCCCAATGACTCAATGCCCACATGCTTGGCAATCATCACTTCGCAAGGATGAGGCACCAGCGCCTCTTGAGAATCTTCTAAAGACAACTTGAGTTGCAATACCCCTAACTGACGTCCTCTAAAAAGCGCCAAGGCACGGTGTGAAGGCACCAAGCGAACCGGCTCAGAGTAAGCGTAGTAATCACGGAACTTCTCCTCTTCTGCCATCTCTTTACCATCAGCAACTTTAGACGTCATAAATCCTTGTGACCATAAGAAGTCACGAAGCTTCGCTAACAAAGGCGCCATCTCAGAGAACTCTTCGGCTAAGATATCTCTGGCACCATCCAAAGCTGTTTTGATGTCTGGCACTAATGGCACACCGCCATTCACACTCTCATCACCCGCTTGAGATTTTTTAATATCTTCAGCACTGAGAGCTGCATAGGCAGCTGGATCAATATTGATGTATTTGGCTGCTTCAACTTGAGGGTCCAAAGTAGGATCGGCCATCAAAACTCGAGCCAAAGGCTCTAATCCCGCCTCACGCGCAATCATGGCTTTAGTTCGGCGACGAGGCTTATAAGGCAAATAAAGATCTTCTAAAGCCTGCTTGGTATCAGCAGCGCCAATAGATGTTACTAGAGCATCGGTTAGCTTACCCTGCTCATGAATTGATTTCAGAATCGTTACGCGACGCTCTTCGAGTTCACGCAAATACAACAAGCGTTCCTCAATATTGCGCAATTGCGTGTCATCCAAACCACCTGTGACCTCTTTGCGATAGCGCGCAATAAATGGAACCGTGGCTCCCTCATTCATCAAACCAACAGCCACCACAATTTGTTGAGGTCGCACTTTCATTTCTGTGGCAATTTGATTATTAATGCGCAAAGCAATCTGCTCTGCCGAAGGCAAACTTAAATCCATGTGCTTACTCAAATGATTGGGGTTAATTAAAGATAACTTAAGAGAACTGAGACTGAATGATATTGATCACTTCTTGGGTAGTCGGTGGCTTACCCTTATCACCCAAGTTATGAATATTTGAAGACCAATAGCCTTCAGTTTTCCAGCGAGGTGAATCACAATACAACTCGATTGTTGACATACCTAAAATGGCAGACAAATGGGTCAAGCCCGTATCAACACCAATGGTCATCTTGGCACCAGCTACTAAGCCAAAGGCATCAGCAATTGAAAATGCATTTGGCACAATTGCTTTAGAACCCACTAAACCAGCTAATGTGTACTGACCCGCCATCTTTTTTGCCAATTGCTGACTGACTTCTTTTTCTTTGTCATTGCCCCACGGCAAGACCACTTGTATACCGCGCCCGATCAGCTCTTTACCAACAGTCACCCAGGCATCATCTGACCAACGCTTAGATTTACCAGCCGTCGCATGAAAACACATCACATAAGGTTTAGAAACATCAAACCCCAAATCAACCCGAGTGGATGCAAAACCTAACTTGGCAGCATCGACCAAAGATTGAACATAGGCTTGAGGATAAAACTGAGGGGGTGAAGCCACACGATCGGGCACAGGTAAATCAAGTGCTGAGGCGGTCATCCAACGCGAGCGATCAACCGCATGACAATGAAACGGCACTTGCACCGCATCGGTATAAAAACGACGAGCCCAAGGCTCATAACCAGAAAATTCGGTTTGATTAGCCAAACCAAAGACTGAAGCAGTCTTATTGGGGTTGGCCAAATGGGTCACCCAAGCAGACTTGAGCAAACCTTGGGTTTCAATGATCAGATCATATGAGGTTGTAGCAATATCTGCTTTGAACGCAATGTATTCTTGAATACTTTGAATGAATTCCCCGCGCTTCAATGCTTTTTTCCAGCGACGGAATGACAAAGGAATGATGCGGTCAATGCCAGCAAAATCAGACGATAGAGTAGTTTTAAGAGGTTCTAACAAGCCTACATAGCCCTCTTCAACCACCCAATCAATTTGGGCATCTGGATACCTGGCACGCAGATCCCAAACCATGGGTAAATTATGCAAAACATCACCCAAAGAGGACAATTTAACGATCAAAATCTTCATGGGCTCTATTTTCGTTCAAATAATTAAATAATTAGATTTTTTCAAATGACCAAGCTAAAGAGAATAAAATTCACTCACAACAAACAACACGATTCCAGCATGTCCTTATTACTGAATCAATAATGCTTATCATGATCGTGGCACCAATCAAAAAAATATTGGCTTAGTTGCAGGTGACCATGATATCGACTCTCAAGTGGATGCTCAGAGCATGTTATTGAAGCTTACATTTATGAAGAGATCTAATTAAACTTTATACAAATATCCCAAGACAAACCATTACCATCTTTTTCATTCAAAATATACTCACAACCAATACTCGGCCAATTAATATTCAGCTTTGAATCTTTCCACAAAAGGCACTGCTCACTTGATGCATGCCAATAATCAGTTGTTTTATATAAAAACTCAGCTTCATTGGATGTGGTTAGGAAGCCATGTGCAAATCCTGGCGGCACCCATAATTGCTTCTTATTCTCCCCAGTTAACTCAACACCTACCCATTGACCAAATGTTTTAGATGAATGGCGAAGATCCACAACCACATCAAAAACAGAACCTCTGATGACACGAACCAACTTGCCTTGAGTTTGTTCCAATTGGTAATGCAAGCCTCTCAAAACACCTTTGGATGATAAGGAATGGTTATCTTGAACAAACCTAGACTTAAGACCGGTAGCTTGAAAAAAATCCTGCTCATTAAATGACTCAAAAAAATAACCACGGCTATCAGCAAAAACTTTAGGCTCTATGATTAATACATCTGGGATTTCAGTAGGCGTGATAATTAATGGCATAAAAGTTTATTAGTTTTCCTTCAGCATTTTTTCTAAGTATTGGCCATAAGCATTCTTTTTTAGGGGGGCAGCCAAACTTAAAACCTTTTCACCATCAATCCAACCCTGACGATAAGAAATTTCTTCTGGGCATGCCACCATCAATCCCTGACGCTTTTGTAGCGTAGCAATAAATCCCGCAGCATCTAACAATGAATCATGTGTGCCTGTATCTAGCCACGCATAACCACGCCCCATGATTTCGACTTGTAATTGGCCCAACTCTAAATAGTGACGATTTAAATCAGTAATTTCCAATTCACCGCGAGCACTGGGTTTAATTTGAGCTGCAATATCACATGCTTGCTGATCATAAAAATATAGGCCGGTCACAGCATAATTACTTTTGGGTTTCACTGGTTTCTCTTCAATTGATAGCGCTTTAAATGCCTTATCAAATTCAACGACACCATAACGCTCCGGATCAGTCACGTGATAAGCAAAAACAGTTGCCCCAGACTCAGAATCATTAGCAGAATTGAGTTGGTTGACCAACTCATGTCCGTAAAAAATATTGTCGCCCAAAATAAGTGTAGATGGTTGATTGTCTATGAAGTTCTTACCGATAATGAATGCTTGAGCCAAACCATCAGGAGAAGGCTGGACAGCATATTGCAGATTCAAACCCCATTGAGAACCATCTCCGAGCAACTCAATGAATCTAGGAGTGTCTTGCGGTGTTGAAATAATTAAAATATCTCTGATACCCGACAACATCAAAGTACTCAATGGGTAATAAATCATAGGCTTGTCATAAACAGGCATGAGCTGTTTGGATACCGCTTGTGTAACAGGGTATAAGCGCGTTCCCGATCCACCGGCCAAAATAATGCCTTTACGCCCAGTACCATGAGTTTTCTTATTCATACGAGCATTATCCCAAAATAAACTGATCTTTAACTATTTAAAGAATCTCGAACAAAATCTTGTACATATCTAGTTACTTGATCTTGCCATGATGGAAATTGATCTGTAAAGGTCATTTGAGATAAAACTTGTTTTAGTCGAGTGTTATCCATGCGTGAATTTTTAGGCCTAGGCGCAATTGAAGGATATTCAGAAGCATTAATAGGCAGAATATTTTCTGACCTAACCTCAACTCCTTCACCAAACTCTCTGGCAAGCTCAATCACAAACATTGCCAAACCATGCCATGAAGTCTGCCCATCTGGCACTGCATGATAAATGCCAGAATCAACTCTAGACCCCACCATCTGAATGGCCAATAATGCCAACCAGTCAGCGCTGGATGGCGCCCCACATTGATCTGATACCACTTTTAGAACGTCTTTTTCTGCAGCCAACCTTAACATCGTTCTAATAAAATTATCGCCATCGCCATACACCCAACTTGTACGAAGAATATAATATTTCGATAAAGATTCTTTAGCGTGGCTAGCCTTATCAAAAGCAACCTTAATCTCAATCTCACCCGCTAGCTTACTTTGACCATAAACACTGGCTGGATCTGGAATATCAGACTCAAGATACCTGTGCTCCTTCAATCCTGAATATACATAGTCTGTAGAAAAGTGAAGCAAGATGCCTTTTGAGATATTAGCCACATACTGAGCCATCAAACGAACAGCGTCACGATTAATAGCAAATGCTAAATCACGCTCACTTTCAGCGTGATCAACCGCTGTATAGGCTGATGCATTAATGATGATTTGTGGTTGATAACGATTTAACACATCAATCACTGAGGCTTGATTACTCAAATCACAATCCGCTCGCCCTAAAAAAACAACCGATGCATGAAAATTTTTAAAAGTATTTTGCAAAGATCGACCAACCTGGCCATCTTTACCAAAAACAACGATACGGGTTGCTTGATCAAATAAATCAAAAGATGAATAAGACATACTTAGTATTGCTTCTTTAACCAGTCGCGATAAGATCCGCTGACTACACCATCTACCCACTCTGAATGATTGAGATACCACTCGATAGTTTTTCGAATACCGGTTTCAAAAGTTTCCACTGGTCGCCAGGCTAATTCCGATTCTAATTTTGAGGCATCGATGGCATAGCGACGATCATGACCCGGACGATCTTTAACAAAAGTTATTTGATCAGCATAAGAGCCACTGATCTTGGGTCGCATTTGGTCCAAAATAGCGCAAATAGCTTGAACAACCTCTAAATTAGGTTTTTCATTCCAACCGCCAACGTTATAAGTTTCACCCAAGCGACCAGACTCCAGAACTTTTCTAATCGCAGAACAGTGGTCTTTAACATATAACCAATCTCTGATTTGTTGTCCATCTCCATAGATGGGTAAAGGCTTACCTGCTAGAGCATTCAAAATACATAACGGAATGAGCTTTTCTGGAAAATGGTAGGGCCCGTAATTATTAGAGCAATTGGTTGTGAGAACGGGTAACCCATACGTGTGATGCCAAGCCCTCACCAAATGATCTGAGGCTGCCTTGGAGGCAGAATAAGGGCTGTTGGGCTCATAAGCATTCAATTCTGAAAAAGCAGGCTCTGAAGGCTCCAAAGAGCCATAAACCTCATCCGTGGAAATGTGCAAAAACCGAAAAAGTTCTTTTTCTGCCTGCTGAAGATCAGACCAGTAGGCTCGAACAGCTTCAAGTAGCTGAAAAGTTCCCAATACATTGGTCTGGATAAAATCACTAGGGCCATGAATTGAACGGTCCACATGAGACTCAGCAGCAAAATTAATTACCGCCCTGATTCCATGTTTTTTCAGCAAATCAAGGACCAATGAATAGTCAGCAATATCTCCTTGGACAAACACATGTCTAGCATCATTGGCGAGACTTTTTAGCGTAGCCAAATTACCAGCGTAGGTTAATTTATCAAGATTAACAACGCCCTCATTCTCTGGATTGGCTAACCAATCTAGAACAAAGTTGCCGCCAATAAATCCTGCACCGCCGGTTACTAGAATCATAAAAATTAGTTCAACTAAAGAATATCAAGTCATATATCCATCTGGATTTCTTTTTTGCCAATTCCAACTATCCTGACACATTTCAAATAAATTGTGCTTTGCTTGCCATCCAAGTAAAGCTTTAGCTTTTGTTGAATCAGCAAAAAATTCTGCAATATCTCCAGGTCTTCTGCCTACAATTTCATAAAGAACTTTTTGAGATGATGCCTGCTCATATGCTTTGATTAAATCAAGAACAGAGTAACCAATACCAGTACCCAAATTAACGGTTATTGATTCTTTTTTTTCTTTCAAAAAATTTAATGCTAAAAGATGTCCTTGAGCCAAATCTACTACATGAATATAGTCTCGAACCGCTGTACCATCTCTAGTAGGCCAGTTGTCTCCATAAACTGATAAGATTTTCCTTTTCCCAATAGCAACTTGATTAATAAATGGCATTAAATTGTTCGGAATTCCTTTGGGATCCTCACCAATTTCACCGCTAGGATGAGCGCCAACAGGATTAAAGTATCTTAAGTAAGCAACTTTTAAACTCTCATTTGCCACTTGAATATCTCTTAGTATTTGTTCAGACATCACCTTTGACCACCCATAAGGACTTGATGAGCCAAGTGGCATATCTTCAACATAAGGTATCGGATTATCTGGGTGATAAACAGTTGCAGATGAACTAAAAACAAAATTGTAGATTTTAAATTTAAGGCACAAATTAGCAAGATTAAGCAATCCCAATAAATTATTACTGTAATATTTAATAGGGTCTTTTACTGAATCTCCAACCGCTTTCATGGCAGCAAAATGCACCACCCCTGAAATCTCATTTTTAAGAAAAACTTCCTCTAGTTTTTTACCATCAAGCAAATCTAAATTAATAAATTTAGGTTCTTTATTTGTAATCTTTCTGATTCTAGGTAACACCAAATCAGTTGAATTAGCCAAATTATCCAATCCAATTACATCAAACCCAGCTTCAAGTAACTCAACCCAAGTATGGGATCCTATGTATCCAGTTGCGCCAGTTATTAAGATCATTTGATGAAAATTTCTTTGATACATTTTTTGAAAATTTCAGGCTCGGTCATCAAATAATTTCTATATGAGTCAAGTTCTGAATTGGTTTTTTTATAGTCTTTTGTTGCTTGACTTAGCAGAGCCCTAAACCTCAGGATAAAATCTTTAGAATCTACATCTAATTTATAGCTCTCAGGCAGTGGCACATCTTCAAAAATACCAGCTGAGCCTTTGTTACTAGTAATAACAATCATGCCTAACATTGCAGCCTCTCTTGGCATTCTATCTCGGCCTGGGTGATGGCCAAAGTCAATATAAAACCTAGACTCAAGCATTTTATTTCGTAATTCCTCTCGGGTAAATCCTTTGAGTGGAATAAACTTATATTCTGGGCATGCCTCCACAAGCAACTTTGTATACCTTAAACCCTTAGCTGGGTTATATAAAATACAGGCATCTCGCTCACTCAACTTTAATGAAGGTGGATTGTTACCCAAAAAATCTTGATTTATAGGTTCAAGTAATAATTGTGAATGAATTCCATTCTCAGACAAATATTTTTGAACATATCTACTCTGAGCATAGTGGAATGATTTTTTTAAGGAGCGAACCCCAAAAATGGGGCGCACCCCCTTTAAAGCAAGCCGCAAATATCTAAAGTAAGCTCTTAAATTAGTATCATTTTGTCTTTGATTTTTCACCAAGAAATTATCCAACGACAACCACCATATCGCAGTAGTAGCATGCCTCACTTTAGAGAGTTGTTGCGTAAAAGTCTCTGGAAAAATAATAAGATTGTCCCGAGAATCCTCATATGAAACGGGAGAAACATCAAACTTCAGATACTCAACTGGAGTGCAGTGATTGTCTTCATATGGGTAATAGCAAATATGCGCTGGCAAATTAAGCATACGCATTTGATGCACTAAGTTATGGAGAGCTTCTGGCCCACCAGTAATCAAGTTTGATGGAGAAATCACTACTATTTTTTTAAAATTCATTTAATTTTTCACATAAGTGGATTGCAGCAGCAACTACCTGATCCATATTGTAGTAACGATATTGAGCCAACCTACCAACAAAATAGATATCTTTCTCATCTTCAGTCAAAGATTGATATTTTTTAAAAAGAATTTCGTTTTCTGGGTTGGGAATTGGGTAATAAGGATCTCCCTCAGAAGTCGGATATTCACGAACAATTGATGTTCCAGTTACTTTCTGTCCAGTCAGATGCTTAAACTCAGTAATCCGAGTAAATTCATGCTCGTTTGGGTAATTGATAGTGCCAACTGCTTGAAATTGGTCCAGAGGCAAGTGTTCGTGCTCAAACCTTAGACTTCTATACGGTAACTTACCAAACCTGTATTGATAAAACTCATCTAAGGGCCCAGTGTAGATAAGACGATGAAATTTAAATTTTTCTCGATTTGATAAAAAATCATGATTCAAACGAACACTGATATTTTTAGAATCAAATATACCTCTGAACATTTCACCGTAACCGTTAGCAGGCATAAATTGATAGGTATCGGAAAAATATCTATCATCGTCATTTTTTCTAGTTGGTATTCTCGCAGCCACCCCCGCTGAAAGTTGGCTTAAGTCTAATGACCATTGTTTTCTTGTATACCCCCTAAAAAACATTTCGCAAAGCTCATGCCCAATACTTGATAACACAACATCTTCGCTATTTTTGATATTTTTCTTATGCTCTCTTTTTGAATCTAGAAAATTTTCAACATCTTCCTCTTCTAAATTAATATTAAAAACTTTGTTAATGGTTGTTCGATTGATTGGTATTGGATATAAATTACCCTTCACAGATGCCAAGACGCGATGCTCGTAAAATCTCCAATCGGTAAACTTTGATAAGAATTCAAATACCTTTTTGCTATTAGTATGAAAAATATGTGGTCCATATGGATGCACTAGAACTCCATGATCGTCATAATAATCATATGCATTACCCCCAATATGTGATCTTTTATCAACCACTAAAACTTTTTTACCGGAGTCCGCCAGAATTCTTGCGCAAATTGCACCAGCAAAACCTGCACCAACTATCAAATAGTCATATTTCATATAATTACTTAATTTAGAATATAAGCATGAATTTTCTCACAAGGTCCTCTAATGCAAAATTTAACAATTGAAACAAAAATTTGGGAGGGGGATTGGGAGTTAATTTTAAAGACAAATCGATTAGAAAAGTTATTTAAGCGCTGCTCGCATAGTTCAGCTAAAAAAATTTTGTACATCAACAATGTTAATTCAATACCTCGTGTGACTGAATACATTAAACCCTTGATCAATCGAAGAATTATCGATCAGTATGTAGTAGTTGAAGAGCACGCAAATAAAGCACTCGAGCACTTTGGGTTAAAAGCAGATGATCTTGGCATAGGATACTATTACTCTATAGCTGAATTGGTTTCAATCTACTTATGTGACACAAAATACCTACTCCACTTCTCCAGCGATACCCTCCCACAATCGAATCATGGCAAAGAGTGGATTGATGATTGTCTAAAAGTCTTAGAACATAATAGTAAAGTAATGGTTTGCAATTTAACCTGGGACAAGAGATTTAAAGAAGCCAAAAAAGAATCACTATTTGAAGATGATAGTTTCTACTATGGACCTGGGTTTTCTGATCAAATGTATATGATAAGAAGTAATGATTTCAAACAAAAGATTTACTTTGATAAAAATACAGTCTCAGAAAGATACCCTAAATACGGTGGCGACCTCTTTGAAAAGCGCGTGGATAGTTGGATGCAAAATAATGATTTTTTGAGAGCAACCCATAAAAAAAGCTTCTATCTTCATCAAAACTTTACCAAAAATAAATGGTTAAAAAAAATAGCAGTTTGTATGAATCAACCGACTTTGTTTAGCAAATAATTTTTATAATCCGTACTTTTAGTAATAAGAGACTCTGGAAACTGAGCATCTAGATCCTGAATAACATAAGTACGACTGGGGAAAAGAACATCTTTTCCAGAAATTATCAATGATCGAATTGTTTCAGGATTTTTATACTCGGGCTTATTAAATTCCTGATGAGCAAAACTTTCTAATTTTTTAATAATCTGATCAACGCCAGACATCCATGTAAAGTGCCAGCCCGCGTTTGAGATTTTCTGTACTTTAAATTTTTTGAACCAGGCCCTTTTTAATCCCCTTAAAAAACCAGTAGCCTTATAGTTTCTTAATAGCTCCATACTCTGACAAAAATATTTCTGGAAATTTTTGAAAGTTGTTATCTTTGTTCCAAACCAAATAACCGGATTCCCATCATCTTCCCAGCGATTGTTCAAGTAGTAGGCATACATCATTTGTTGGCAATCAGCTCTAAGAAACTTAGCATTATCATAACCATCCCACACACCAGGCCTGGGGATTTCATCAACATCAGAGACCATGATCAAATCACTAGGCTTGGCGTCATACAATCCTTTGCTCAAATAATCTCTTTGATATCTTTCATTCTTCCATGGATCAGTTGTCTCAAATGGGTAGCTATCGATGACCAAGTAACGTATCTTTGATGAAAATTTTTCAAATTTTTTAATATCGAAATTTAAAGCCTTGTCTAAACCTGAAATTGTTTTTCTGGACTCGCAAATAATAAAAAAATCAACGCACTCCCATAGCGTCTCAAGCCGTAAACGCAACAACATATCTTCATTAAAATAACAAAAACAGTCATAAACGTGATAACGTCTGAGATGATTGTTCACTATAGCTCCCTACTCATTTAAATTATTTATGAATAAAACAAAATATTCGATTACATTCGCATGTTACAACGCTGTTAGTTATACGCGCAAATGCATTGAAAGTATGATCAAAACAAATACGCCTTTAGATAGATTAGTTGTGATTGATAACTGCAGCAATGATTCAACAAGAAGCTATTTAGAAACCTTGCAACTTGGAGGACGAATTTATAACAGTAAGAATTTAGGCTGCGGCGTTGCATGGAATCAAGGCGCCTTATTCATGCAGTCCGAATGGACAATAATAATGAATAATGATGTGGTAGTTTCACCAAACTGGATAGAGTCATTAATTGCCAAAGCTGAAAATATAGGCGCAAAGATTATTTCACCTGCAATCATTGAGGGTGAATTAGACTATGATTTTGAAGAATTTTTAATTGCAAGTAAAAAAGTTTCCAATGTTTATCGTTTAGGAGATAAACATGCGGTGTGCCTAGCTGTTCATGAGAGTGTATGGGATGAAATTGGTTACTTTAGCCCGGTACCGAAATTACTAGGTTACGAAGATACAATCTTCTTTAATAACGCTGAAAAATCAAAAATTTGCATGGCAATGAGCGGATCATCCTGGATACATCATTACGGCTCAATCACACAAACTTTAATGAAACAAGAACGCGGATTAATTAATAATAAAAATTTAGGTTACAGGTATAACTACAAACTTCTAAATCAAAGTTGGATTAAAAGAAAGTTAGCAAAAATACAGCGTGAATCCAATAAAAAGATATGGAGAGATAACGAAGTTAAAAAATTTGGAATGAGTCTTCATGGTTTACGTAAAAATAATGGGTTTACATGGATCTAATGTCAATTTTTTAAATAAAGCAAGAAAGTACTTAATTATCTGATTTAAGTATTAATTTTTCTTTAATCAGATGTGCAATTAAAAAGCAATGCCACATCAAAAAAAACGCTTGAAGATATTTTAAATTGGTAAACTCGGTACCAAAACTTAAAATGAGTAACGCTAAGTTATAAATAATAATAAAACTTCTATATTTACCTAAAGCAAATTTTAAGGTATAAAATAAAACAAGTAAATGAAATATGAATGAAATAAATCCTTTATAAAATAAGGATGAAAATATTTCATTGTGCGGGCCACAACAAACTAGTATGTCGTATATTTTATTATTGATATCTGGAAAATTTAAACTAAGCCTATACCCTAAATTCTCAAATCCTATACCCGTAAATGGGTATATTAATCCAACTTTCCATGAATAAAATATCATTATAAATCTGTCAAAAACTGAAGAGTTCGATTGATTTACAGCAGCATCAGATGAAATACCTTCAACAAGATTAATGCTGTTAAATATATTTATGGCATCTTCATGCAAAGTCCCAATCCTACTAAAAAATAGCGCAACCAATAAATAAAATGTATAAAGAAGTATTTTGTTTTTAAATGGTATTAGCAACAAAATGAAAGAGTATGCAATGATTGCAGCCCTTGCCTCTGTCTTAAAGCTAATAAATCCGCATAATATTATATTAAAAATTAATATGTATTTATTTTCATAGAATTTATTTAGAAAGAAAATTAAGAATAATGATATAACTGCAACAACCCCTAAGGAATTTGGATCTATCATGAATGTATGCCATCTTGGTCCGAAATTTAAATTATAGGGACCCATCAAGCACTGAATTAAAAGAATAGTATTGCAAATAGTGAGCAACAACACAATTATTTTATAATTATGTTTTTCATTTATAAAATTGATGATAATAAATGGAATTAAAAGATATCTAGCATCACCATCTAGGATTTTAATTCCATAGATATTTGTGAGAATTAAAGAGTTTATAAAAATTCCGACCACTATAAAAAATAGTATCTTTATATTGAAATTATTTATATTTCTTACTTTTATTAAATAGAAGTATATTGATAGTGCACCAAATAAGAAAAAAGTGGCGCTAGCAGCACTTTTAAATATAATTGAAGTTAAAATGAATAAGTAGAATATAGATTGGTTAATACTAATATTATTTTTTAATATGTTTAGATTCATTTTTAATTTTTTTATTAATTATTGTTAAATTCAAATAACTAAAAATTGACTTTAGTTTTATATTTAAAAGCTACCAAAAAATTTTGGAGGATGCAGGTACTATTTTTAATTATCTGCTTTGGTTAATTATACTCTTTGAATGAATCTAATACCATAGTAAAGGCTTTTTCAAACACAGTAGCCCTTATTAATTTTCCAACACTAGATAATTATTAATTGGTTGAACCCTATTTATACCACTGTTGATTTATTTCCAAACACTGAGTCTCGACTCCCTATTAACATTGCCTATTGATCAAACTTACTGCATGTAGATTTATTATGTTGAAGCCATGATCAATTAGCAGATTTCACACTTAGTGTGGTCTCAATAAAAAAGTAGAGATTTTTATTACGACACGACGCTCTAGCTAGAGTCTGCAAGAAAAATATCATCATTAAAAGTATCTAAAACAGCACGGAAAATTCTGGTTAATTTTTTATCTTCTTGGGGGCGGCGTTAGAAAATCTATTAAATCTCAATTTCAAAGATTTCCCGCATATCGCAAATTGTAATGAGGTGGAAGCATAGTTACCTTGTATTTTCTTAGACATTTATTATTTGGTATGGCCAGATAGATAAATTAATTGACTTCTAAGACGTAGGTTGTAGGTTTGACTCCTGCCGGGCAATCAAAGAAATTTCAAAATAACTTTTTATATTTTAGGTTTGCGGTTAAGTTATAAAATTACCCAAACTTTTGCCAAACTTGTTATCCCTAAAATTCTGATGATTTTGAGATAAAACTTGAGGCACTTTCATTAGCGCTTATTCATTTACTCTCAACAGTTAAACGTCATCTGGGCATCATCAATGAAATATTTCTTCTCATAAACCCTAGATTTATGTATTAAATACAAATATTTATACTTTTAAAAATAAATTGCAAGACTAGTTGGTTTTACAAGATAATTATTCTTTCTATTTTAAATTACCCTCTCACTATGACATTGAATAAAATCAAAGACTCACTAAGAAGATTATTAATCTTAAATAATTTGTGGGTTGGGCAAGTTACTGAAAAAAATATTTTGTTAGATTTTTTGCGTTTCGTGAGGCCTATCAAAACAAATCATGAGTTAATAAGAGTTGGGGGCGAGACTGATGGGGGTTATTTAATTCCAAATGATATTGATGATATTGATGCTTGCTTTTCACCTGGCGTCTCAACAACATCAAATTTTGAAGATGAGTTGGCTAAAAGAGGTATCAAGTGTTTTTTGGCTGACTACTCAGTTAACTCCCCGCCCATTAATAATTTGTTATTTGATTTTGAAAAGAAATATCTTGGATCATTAGACAACAATATATATATGACATTAGAAAATTGGATTGCTTCCAAATCACCTTACATCAAAAATGCCATTCTACAAATGGACATAGAGGGTAGCGAATACTCGGTAATTTTTGACACTCCTTCAGAGGTGTTGCGGAAATTTAAGATAATAGTGATTGAATTTCATTGGCTAGATAAATTGCTGAACAAGATGGGTTTTGAGCTAATTAATTTAGCTTTTACCAAAATTCTTAAGGATTTTGAAGTTGTCCACGTACATCCAAATAATTGTGAATCGCCTATTAAATTCAAAAACCTATTGATTCCTCCAGTCATGGAATTTACTTTTTTGAGGAAGGATAGATGTCTTCATAAGAGCCCAATTGATTCTTTTCCGCATGTGTTGGACCGTGTAAATAATTCTTCAAATTTTGATTACGCTCTTCCTGATTGCTGGTATAAATCTAATTACTAAAAACTGAGGGGGCGGTTAATTGCCCCACGCTTAAACCCCTCTGAATTTATTGGGCTCATCATTCGGACATTCGGATCAATACTCCGATTATGCTTTAAAAACCCCTATGATTTATACTGGGTTACAATCCATGTGTAGGTGTGCAAAAGACCCTCTTGTAATGGCTGAGAGACAACCCATCCAACTTGTTTTTTATACAAGGCATTGTCAGAGTTTCTACCCTTAACCCCTAATGGACAGTGATGCCCATATTTTTTAAAAAACTCATCGCCATAAATATTTTTAATTTTAATTTTTTTTCCAGATATTCTAATAGCCATATCCGCCAATTGATTAATTGAGATCATTTCTTCAGATCCAATATTTACCGGCTCAGAAAAATTGGACTCCATTAATCTTAATACTGCCTCAACACACTCATCAACATACAAAAAACTTCTCGTTTGAGATCCGTCGCCCCAAACCTCAATTTCGCCACCGTCAGGAGTTTCAATTGCCTTCCTCAACATCGCAGCGGGAGCCTTTTCCTTGCCACCAGTCCAGGTACCTTGCGGACCAAAAATATTATGGAAACGCGCAATCCGAACCGCTAAACCATAATTTCTAGCGAAAGCGAGATAAAGCCGCTCGCTAAATAATTTTTCCCAACCATATTCCGAATCTGGGTTTGCAGGATACGCGGAAGATTCTTCACAATTTGGATTATTTGGATCCATCTGATTGTGCTCTGGATACATGCATGCAGAAGATGAGTAGAAAATTTTCTTGACCCCCTTCTTTGCCGCGATAGATGCAACATTTAAATTAATTGTGGCCGAGTTGTGCATTACATTAGCATCATTTAGACCAGTAAAAATATAGCCAGCCCCCCCCATATCAGCTGCCAACTGATAAATTTCCTCAACCTCTGAATCAATCACGATCTCAACAGCCGCAGGATCCCTAAGATCACACTGAATAAATTCATGAGAGATATCTTCATGAGGAAAATACTCATGCTTTTTGATATCCGCAATGCGCACATAATTGCCACGCTTTTTTAACTCCTTAGCAAGATGTCCACCAATAAAACCGCCGCCGCCTAGAACTAAAACTTTTTTCATATATAAATCACTTTAAATTACGAATCTCTGGTTTGATTGGCTTCTGATTCAAAATACCATTAGCCCTGTATAAGGTTGAATTTTGCCATTCCTTGCGAATACGCAGCAAATTTTTAAAAATATCTACCTCTTGCCACAAAGTTCTACCCTTCCTGGTTGTACCTTCGCCCAAAGGGTTATCAAACCCAATTGGCATGTAAGCACACCTGTAACTCTTTAAATCCCAGGCTCTAATTGCTAGATCATGATCATCATATCCCTGAAAAAAACGATTGACATCAAGTCCACCAACTTCAAAATATTTACTTTTGTCAATTAGAAGTGGACCTCTCATTACCGTCTCGCTGAGCCACATACATTGCTTTTGATTTAAAAAATTCTCTGAAAGTAATTCAATTAATCGGCCTGCAGCTCCCGTTCTCTCAAAAGAGGCTAAATCAGGAAAAATTAAGTTTTCGATACTATCAATGCGTGAACATATCTCTTGGCTCTTAAGGTTGCATAAATTTAACATTAGGCTATTTAACAAACGAGATCGCTTTACAACTCTAGCTAAAATGTGTATCAATAATGAGCTTCCTGTGCTCCTATCGGATCCCAAGCTTTTGGTATACAGCTGATGAATGGGCATTATTTTCTCTGTGCCACGTCCAGACAACATGAAAATATCCGGATATTTTCGAATGGCATCAATCATTTTTCGGTCAAAGCCAGGTTCGTTGATATACATATCGGCCTGCAGCTCTAATACATACTCTCCTACTGCGTTTTCAATCCCAAAGCAATCGCATTGCGTTTCAAATACTGAGTTCTTAAAGCAAAATAAACGTGCCTGAGTTAAATGCTTTGATAGTGGAACAAGCCTTGCCATTACCTCACGAA
>JACCDN010517289.1_pt1 | contig 18093 bp, 15 predicted proteins | sample 7441691 | NCBI WGS metagenome assembly JACCDN01 (sample SAMN15323439, study PRJNA562643) | freshwater metagenome | isolation source: river surface water | place: USA:Blue River Watershed | collected 2017-08-16
AGTGGGCCACCGCAAAGAACCCCCAGAATCGACCCAAGGACGCCCTCGCTTTCCGAGACGGAATTCGCAAGGCCATTGCCCACTCGAAGGCAAACAGCACCGAATCTCCCACGGAAGTGATCGACACAATCGAACAAACACGGGTACTGGACCGTATTGATACCGCGGCGACTCAAATAATTCAGCGTCCTGATCTCGCGCGCGCAACGGCGCCGGAACGTGCAGTGTCGACGAACGCAACGGGAGCACTCACCACACTGTCGGCAAATCGCCAACGTCGAGGCAAACTGTTGGCCATCATCGCCGTGGTCGTCGTATTGCTGACCGGTGGAGCCGGCTGGTGGTTCGGCATGGGACCGGGATCGCTGGCCTCGCAAATTTCCGTTGCCGGACTAACCGCCGACGAGGCCACGGCCCAATTGACCGACGCTGGACTCGTTGTGCTCACACCCGCCATTGAGGAATACACTCAGGACGTCGCGGAAGGGCTCGTAATTCGAACCGACCCCGAACTGACAGGTCCCGTGCCCAAGGGCACCGAGGTGCACCTCGTGATTTCACTCGGTGCTGAACCCGTCACACTTCCCGAGTGGTCCGGTCAGTCCATTGCCGATTACACCTCAGCACTGGGGATGCTGGATATCTCTATCGCCGCAAATGTCACGCGATTCGACGACAGCGCGCCCGCCGACACCATCATCAGTGTGGTGGGGCCGGATAGCACACCCGTCACGGCTGGTTCCCAGTTGTACCGTGGCGACCTCGTTTCCTTGATTGTCTCCGCCGGGCCAGTGCCCGATGTCGAGGGTCGTTCCAAGGCTTGGGCAACAAAAGCATTAGAAGACGTGGGACTCGTCGTGTCGGTATCCCCCACCACAGAATTCAGCGACACCGTCAAAAAGGGTGCAGTTATTCGAGTGGACCACGCAGCAAAACTCGCACCCGGCGACTCAGTGACCCTCATTATTTCGAAGGGTCCCGAGCTCATCATGATTCCCGAAGTGTCGGGTCTGACGATCCAACAGGCCAAAGAGTTGCTCGAGTCCCTCGGCTTCGTCGCCGAAGTTTCATCTGACCTCCCCGCTTCACTGTGGGGCGAAGACTTTGCAAAGGCCGTGTCGGTCGATCCCGCATCGGGACTGATGTCCCCTCGCGGCACCACCATCACTATTACAGGCGCCTACTAAAGCACAGATGGTGACCGCCCCAAGGGGCAGCCACCATCTGACGTGAAGCGTTTAGCGAGCCGACAATTCTTCGGCCACCAGGAAGGCAAGCTCGAGGGACTGCTTGTGATTCAGGCGGGGATCACACAACGACTCATAGCGAGTGGCGAGGGTGTCCTCATCAATCATTTCGGCACCACCGAGGCACTCCGTCACATCGTCACCAGTCAGCTCGACGTGCAATCCACCGGGGAAGGTGCCGGCGTCTCGGTGAGCCTCAAAGAAGCCCTTAACCTCGTCGACGACGTCATCGAAACGACGGGTCTTGAAACCGTTGGGGGTGGTGAGACCGTTGCCGTGCATCGGGTCGGTGATCCACAGGGGAAGCGCGTCGCTGGCCTTGGCGGCCTCGAGCAGCGGGGGCAGCGCATCACGAATTTTGCCTGCGCCCATGCGGGTGATGAAGGTCAAACGTCCGGGCTCACGGTGAGGGTCCAGCTTGTCGATCAATCGCAGCATGTCATCGGGGGTGGTGGAGGGGCCCAGTTTGACACCGATCGGGTTCTGAATTCGCGAGAAGAAGTCGACGTGAGCGCCGTCCAGTTCCCGAGTGCGCTCGCCCACCCACACAAAGTGTGTGGAGGTGTCATAGGCCAGACCGGTACGCGAGTCGATGCGCGTCAAGGGTCGCTCGTAATCCATCAGCAATCCCTCGTGGCTGGCAAAGAACTCGACACGTGTCAGTTCGTCAAAGTTCGCACCCGCGGCGGCCATGAAACGAATCGCCTTGTCGATTTCGCCGGCAAGCTTCTCGTAACGCTTGTTTGCGGGGTTCTCGGCGAACCCCTTGTTCCACGAGTGCACCTCGCGAAGGTCCGCGAATCCACCCTGAGTGAAGGCACGAATCAGGTTCAGCGTCGAAGCCGACGTGTGGTAGCCCTTGACCATGCGCTGAGGGTCTGCGCGACGCGATTCGGGAGTGAAGTCGTAGCCGTTCACAATGTCGCCGCGGTATGCGGGTAACGTGACATCGCCGCGGGTCTCGAAATCGCTCGAGCGGGGCTTTGCGAACTGACCGGCCATTCGGCCCATCTTCACAATCGGCATCGAAGCGCCATAGGTCAGCACAACAGCCATCTGCAGAATCGTCTTCACGCGATTGCGGATCTTGTCCGCGGTCGCCCCGTCAAAAGTTTCCGCGCAGTCGCCACCCTGCAACAGGAAGGCGTCACCACGAGCGGCACGAGCAAGGCGAGCCTTCAACATGTCGACTTCACCGGCAAACACCAACGGGGGGAGCTTCGACAGCTCTTCCGACACGGCACGCACCTCGTCGAGGTCATCCCACACAGGCTGTTGTTTGATGGGAAGCGAACGCCATGCGTCCAAACCAGCTACGACATCGGCAGTGTTGACGGGTGCAGTCGAATCAGTCACAGTAATCCTTCAGAATTGGTCGTTTAACTAGCCTACTTGCCCTTGCGGGCGGCTGTGCGCGCACGTGCTGCCGAGGCATATTCGTCCACATATTCCTGGCCCGAGAGCACGAACAGCTGATGCACAATTTCATCGGTGATTGCGCGCAGCACAAACCTGTCCCCCTCGTAACCCTCGAAACGAGAGAAGTCGAGCGGCTTGCCAAACACGACACCGACACGGTGCACTTTCGGCATTCGTGAACCAATCGGCATCACCTTGTCGGTATCGATCATCGCGACCGGGATGATGGGCACGTGGGCCTCGAGCACCATGCGAGCAATTCCCGTTCGTCCGCGATACAGCCTGCCGTCGGGGCTTCGGGTGCCTTCGGGATAAATTCCCAACAAACGGCCCTCGGACAACGCCCGCAGCCCCGTATTCAGCGAGGCCTCGCTGGCTTTACCTCCGGAACGATCGATGGGCAGCTGTCCCGCGGCAGTGAAAAACAGTCGTGTGAAGAAACCCCTCACCCCTTTGCCTGTGAAGTAATCGCTCTTCGCAAGAAATACAACGGGCCGGTCGAGCACCAGGGGCAAGAAAATCGAGTCTACAAAAGACAGGTGGTTGCTGGCCAAAATCGCGGGGCCGTCCGTGGGGACGTTGTCGAGGCCTTTCACCCACGGCCTGAATGCACTGTTGAGCAGCGGCCCGAGGACCAAATTTTTGACGATCCAATAAAACATGGCGTTACCTTCTGTGCCCCAACGAGGCGCGAGCCAAGTCTGCGGCCCCTATCAGGCCAGCATCACCGGACATTTCCGCCAATTCGATCCTCGCAATGGGACGGCTACTGCGTGCGGAAACACTGGATTCGAATGCTGCACGAATCGGGTCGAGGAGCGGCGCTCCGACGGCGGAAACTCCTCCGCCAATCACGAAAAGTTCGGGGTCCAGAACCGATTGCAAAATCGCACACGCCGTGCCCAGCTCGGTCCCCAAGTCGACGAGCGAACCCAACGCGCCCTCATCCCCGGATTCCACCAATGCCACAAAACCAGCGGCCGTGATTTCTCCCGCATCGGCGATGAGCTGCGCCAAACCGCCACCGTCTCGTTCGGCACGTTCGTGTGCGTATCGTTGCAGGGCGCGGCCAGAGGCGTATTGTTCGATGCATCCGCGAGCGCCGCAGGAGCATTCCAGTCCGCCGGGGTGAACGCACATGTGGCCAAGTTCAGCGGCCGAGCCGAATCCGCCTCGAAAAACTTCTCCCGAAGCGATAATGGCCCCACCCAGTCCGGTTCCGATGGTGAGCATTGTCATGTGGGCGACATCCTGCCCCGCACCAAACCGGTGTTCGGCCCAGCCGGCAGCGTTCGCGTCATTGTCGATGAGAATCGGAAGGTCGATGCGCTCCGCGAAAAGTTGTGCGACGGGGATGTTGACCCAGCCTCCGATATTGGGCGCGATACGCACCGTTTCACGCGTCAGGTCGACAAATCCGGGGATGGCGATGCCCACGGCTACAGGCTCATGGTCACTCGAAAGTTCCGCAATCATCTGGGCAACGGCATCAATAACGTCCTCACCAGCCGGGGTGTCAATGCGCTGCTGCGTAAGGATTCGACCGTCGGCGGACACCACACCCCCGGCGATCTTGGTTCCGCCGATATCGATTCCAATTGCGTGCATCGTGAAAGTCTACGGAACTTCTATTCCCCAGCGCTAGCGACCAGTAGAGTAAAGGGCAACCCTCGGCCCAAAGGAGTATCCGTGAAAGAATTCAGCACCCCGATCTTGATCCCCAATGTCCCGACGGACAACATCACCGATCTGCTGGAAACACGGTTCTCACTCACCCCCGACCTGGTGCTGTTTGGGATTCAACAGAAGGACGGCACCTGGGCGCCAATCACAGTGAGTGAATTCCGCGAGCATGTGATGTCCCTGGCCAAGGGGTTTATTGCAGCGGGCATCAAGCCGGGCGACAAAATCGGCATGATGTGCAAGGTCAGCTATGAGTGGACGCTCGTTGATTTTGCGATGTTCTATGCGGGAGCGACGCTGGTGCCGGTGTACGAGACCTCTTCGCCTTCACAGATTGCCTACACGCTGAACGATTCTGGGGCCACGGGACTCATTGTGGAAACGGCCGAATACTTCCAGCGTTTTGACGAGATTCGCCCCGAGACTCCCCTGGTGGAATCGGTGTGGCAACTTCACCTCAACGACGTGGATAAGCTCATCACCGCCGGGGTCGACGTGACGGATGAGGAACTCGAGGCTCGACGCACCTCGGCTCAGTCCTCCGACCTCGCCACCTTGATTTACACCTCGGGTTCCACGGGCAACCCCAAGGGTTGCATTTTGTCGCACGGCAATTTTGTGGACACCATCCGCAATTCCGCACTCGAGATGGATGAGGTAGTGGGCATGCCCGGCGCGTCCACTCTGTTGTTCATTACGGCTGCACACGTCTTTGCGCGCTTCATCAGCATCCTCTGCGTCCATTCGGGTGTGCGCGTCGGACACCAGAGCGATACCAAGCTGTTGCTGCCCTCGCTGGGCAGCTTCCAGCCCACATTCCTTTTGGCCGTTCCTCGTGTGTTCGAGAAGGTCTTTAACTCGTCCGAGCAGAAGGCCGAGGCCGCCGGCAAGGGCGCAATTTTCCGGAAGGCTGCCGCCACCGCAATCGCGTACTCGCGGGCTCTGGACGCCGGTAAGGTCCCGCTGGGCCTGAAGCTGCAGTTCGCCGTTCTCGACAAACTGGTTCTGTCCAAGCTGCGTCACGCGCTGGGCGGCAAAGTTGTGTATGCCATCAGTGGCTCCGCCCCTCTGGGCAGCCGCCTGGGCCACTTCTATCGCAGCCTCGGTTTCCGCGTCCTCGAGGGTTACGGGCTGACCGAGACCACTGCACCGGCCACCATCAACCTCGCTCACAAGTTCAAGATCGGCACCGTGGGCCCCGTTCTGCCCGGCATCTCGGTACGCACCGAGGACGACGGCGAGATCCTCGTCAAGGGCATCAACGTCTTCCAGGGTTACTGGAAAAACGCGAAAGCCACCAACGAAGTTCTGCAGGATGGCTGGTTCCGCACCGGTGACATCGGTTCATTCGACGACGACGGCTACCTGACGATTACCGGTCGAAAAAAGGAAATCATCGTCACAGCGGGTGGTAAGAATGTCGCACCCCCTGTGCTCGAAGACCCCATTCGAGCAAACCTTCTGGTCGGGCAGTGTGTGGTCGTCGGCGACCGTCGCCCATTTGTGGGAGCACTGATCACTCTCGACATGGAGATGCTGCCCGTGTGGCTGCACAACGTGGGACTTGACCCCAACATGTCTGCCGAGGAAGCATCGCAGCACCCGCAGGTTCTCGCCGAAATTCAGACTGCAGTAGACCGTGCAAACAAGCGCGTGTCGCGCGCCGAGTCAATTCGCAAGTTCGTGGTGCTTCCCACCGAATTCACCGAGGCGAGCGGCCACCTGACCCCGAAGATGAGCATCAAGCGCGCTGTGATTGTGAACGACTTCAGCGCAGAGATCGACGCGCTCTATGGCGACAGCGTGGATTCCGAGGGACTCGGGGCGTAATCGCCACATGAGTTGTTGTGTCAGGCGACCCGAAACCAGGTTGCCTGACGGATGTGGCGCATTGCCTCGCGTTTGGTCTCTGGTTCTAGACCCTCAATGTAAAGTTTGCCGTCGAGGTGGTCTGTCTCGTGTTGCAAGGCCTGCGCCAGCAGCCCCTCGCCCGACAATTCGACGGGTTGGCCATTGAGATCTGTACCCGTCACACGGGCAAACGGGTATCGCATGCGAGGGAAGGTGAAACCGGGGACCGACAGACACCCTTCGTCGACCAGGCGAGGCTCCCCCCGCACCTCCACCAACACAGGGTTGAGGACGTAACCGATTACCCCGTTCACGTTGTAGCTAAATGCGCGAAGCCCCACGCCGATTTGGGTGGCGGCGACACCCGCACGGCCAGGAACAGCGACTGTGTCGAGCAGGTCACGCACGAGACGGTGAACCGAATCGTCGATTCGATTAATGGGATCCGTGGCGCTGCGCAGAACGGGGTCGCCGAAGTAGCGAATATCGCGTACAGGCATTACTTTGTCGAGGTCTGGATGCCCTCGACCACGAGAGCCGCAAGCAGGGTGACCGATTCACGGGTCAGCTTGCTCAGCTTCTCCCATGTGATCACGGACCCAGCGGCAATGTGGTCGTCGTAGGGAATGCGGACAACTTCACGAACGCGCGAGCGGAAGTGGTTTTCGATCTCGTCCAGTTTGACCAGAACCGTTCCCTGTGTCGCCGTGTTGAGTGCCACAACAGAGTTTTTCACCAGTTCGGCATAACCGTTGGTTTCCAACCAGGTCAGGGTCTCGGACGCGAGGCGCGCCTCGTCTATAGAGCCGCCCGACACAATGACGAGCGAGTTTGCACGCTGCAGGGTCGGTCGCATGACGGAATGCACGATGCCGGTACCGCAGTCCGTCAGCACGATCGAGTAATACCGCGAGGTGATGTCGGCGACGATGTTGTAGTCAAACTCGTCGAACGCTTCGGACAGCGCGGGGTCGGAATCCGATGCGAGGACATCGAGTCGGGTTGAATCGCGCGACACGAACTCGGAAAAATCGGTGAACGACGAGATGCTCGGTGCCTTGTTGACGACATCACGAATGGTGTAGCGGGTCGCACGGGGTACTCGTTCAGCGAGTGTTCCACGATCGGGGTTGGCGTCGATTGCTACGACACGGTCCTCACGCATTCGGGCCAGAGCCATACCCAGCAGTGTCGTGGTCGTTGTCTTACCCACGCCGCCCTTACGAGTCAGCACGGGAACGAATCGGGCGCTGCCGGGCAAGGGAACGCCGATGCGCGCTTCGAGCGCCTTACGGGCCCGAACCTTGGCGGAATCCCCCAGGTTGATGGTGTGGAACGATGCATTCCACACAGCTCGACGGATACCGCCTTCGGGCGCAACGCGCTTGTCCTTGATGTCCAACAGTCGCTCGTCGGTCAACAGAGCGGAAGGTTCCGGAGTTGACGACACGCCCTCGTGGCGGCGTGAATACATTCCTGAATCCGCGCGGAAGGTCAGCGATGATTCAGTACCGGTGGTCTCGACGGCGTCGGCAGTGTTTGCCGTTTCGTCCGCCAACTCCACGGTAACGCCGTCGACCGTTTCGGGGGCTGACTGTTCCGCGGAAATCGAGTCCACGACTACGTCGACCGAACCATCCGATGCGGGTTCGACCGGCTCTGCGGGCACGTTCTTCTTCGTAATTTCAGCCACAGTTGGCCCTCCGATAGTAAATCTGTGAAGCTTCAGTGTAGCGAAATGCGCGAACTACTCAGAAACGGATTCGAGCACCACGAGCAGGTCTCCGGGCTCGACCTGCTGTGTCGTCGGAATGACGACGCGCGCAACTCGACCGCGGGTCTGCGAGGTGATCGCTGCTTCCATCTTCATGGCCTCGATGGTCGCAACGACACCGCCGGCTTCGACGACATCTCCTACAGCCACCTGCATGGTCACAACCCCGAGGAACGGGGCACCCACGTGTGATGCGTTCGCGGGATCGGCCTTTTCTGCGAGACTCGTCTGAACATCAATGGTCTTGTCGCGGATCAACAGCGGGCGCATTTGACCGTTCAACGTAGCCATAACCGTGCGCATTCCCTTGTCATCGGGTTCGCTGATTGCTTCCAGCGTGATGAACAGTGAAACGCCCTTCTGGATTTCGACGACGTGTTCCACGCCGACCTTCAGACCATACAGATAGTCATGGGTGGTGAGGATTGACAGGTCACCATAGATTTCCCGCGACGCGTCGAAGTGTTCTGTGGGCTGCGGGAACAACAGGCGGTTCAGGGTCGAACGACGCGTTGCGGAATCCGAGTTCAAGAGTTTCTCGTCCTCGGCCTCAAGGGTCTCCTTGACCGGCTTGATGGTTCGACCTTCGAGCACCTTGGTGCGGAAGGGCTCGGGCCAGCCACCGGGCAGGTCACCCAGTTCACCAGCCATGAATCCGATAACCGAATCCGGGATGTCGTACTTTCCGGGGTTCGCTTCGAAGTCTGCGGGGTCGGCGTTCGCCGCAGCGAGCTGCAGTGCGAGGTCACCCACGACCTTCGATGACGGGGTCACCTTTGTGGGACGGCCCAAGATTCGGTTTGCTTCGGCATACCAATCTTCAACCTTTTCGAACTGGTCTCCGAGGCCCAACGCGATTGCCTGCTGGCGCAGGTTCGACAGCTGCCCGCCAGGGATTTCGTGCTTGTACACACGACCAGTGGGGCCCGGAAGTCCCGACTCGAACGGTTTGTACATGTGGCGTACGGCCTCCCAGTACGGTTCCAGCGAGCTGACGGCGTCCAGCGAAATGTTGGTGTCGCGTGCTGTGTGCGCCAGAGCAGCAACGAGTGCCGAGGCACTGGGTTGGCTCGTCGTGCCCGCCATGGGTGCGCTGGCGACGTCAACGGCGTCGACACCGGCCTCGCTGGCAGCAATCAGTGTTGCCAGTTGCCCACCGGCTGTGTCGTGCGTGTGCAGGTGCACCGGCAGGTCGAAGCGTTCTCGCAGCGCGGTCACCAGGGTCGATGCGGCACCAGCACGCAACAGTCCTGCCATGTCCTTGATGGCGAGGATGTGAGCTCCCGACTCGACGATCTTCTCGGCGAGACGCAGGTAGTAATCCAGTGTGTAGATGTCTTCGGCAGGGTTCAGCAGGTCACCGCTGTAGCACAGCGCAACTTCCGCGACAGCCCGGTTGGTGTCGAGCACCGCGTCGATTGCGGGACGCATCTGGTTGACATCGTTCAACGCGTCAAAGATGCGGAAGATGTCCACGCCTGTCGCGGCGGCTTCACGAATAAAGTTCTGGGTTACCGCGGCGGGGTACGGGGTGTACCCCACAGTGTTGCGGCCACGAATGAGAGCCTGAATTGCCGTGTTTGGCAAAGCTTCACGCATTTCGGCGAGGCGTTCCCACGGGTCCTCCCCCAGGAATCGCAGCGCTACGTCATAGGTCGCGCCGCCCCACGCCTCGACCGACAGCAGGTTTGGTGTCAACCTGGCGAGGTGAGGCATCACGGCAACCAGATCGCGGGTGCGCACGCGGGTCGCCAACAGGCTTTGGTGGGCATCGCGGAATGTCGTGTCCGTCACGGCGAGCGCCGTCTGGGCGCGCAGGTCAGCCGCGAAGCCAACGGGGCCCAGCTCGGTGAGGCGCTGCAACGAACCCGAGGGTGCGGGGGCTGTCAGGTCAATCTCAGGCAACTTCAGCGCGGGGTCAATAGTTCCCTCGCCGCTGCCGTTCGGCTGGTTGACCGTCACCTCGGCAAGGTGCGTCAGGATACGAGTTCCACGGTCCTGCGAGCGCCGAGCAGACACCAGGTGGGGTCGCTCATCGATAAACGAGGTCGACAAATCGCCGTTCACGAATGCCGACTCGTCGAGCAGCGCCTGCAAGAACGGGATGTTGGTGGTTACGCCGCGAATACGGAATTCCGCCAGACCACGACGGGCACGGGCAACTGCGGTGGTGAAATCGCGGCCACGAGTGGTCATTTTTGCGAGCATTGAGTCAAAGTGGGGCGAAATGCGCGCACCCTGTGCGATGCTTCCACCGTCCAGGCGCACACCGGCGCCACCGGGTGAACGGTATGTCGAGATACGACCAGTGTCAGGACGGAAGCCCTGCGTCGGGTCCTCGGTGGTGATGCGACACTGCAACGCTGCACCACGCAACACCAGGGTGTCCTGCGAAAGCCCCAGGTCGGCCAAAGTCTCGCCTGCGGCGATTCTCATCTGCGACTGCACCAGGTCCACATCGGTGACTTCTTCGGTCACCGTGTGCTCTACCTGGATACGGGGGTTCATCTCGATGAACACGTGCTTTCCGGCACGGGGGCCAGCGGTGTCGAGCAGGAATTCGACAGTTCCCGCGTTCACGTATCCGATGGACTGCGCGAATGCGACGGCGTCACGGTACATGGCCTCACGGATGCTCTGGTCGAGGTTCGGCGCTGGGGCGATTTCGACAACCTTCTGGTGTCGACGCTGCACACTGCAGTCGCGTTCGAACAGGTGCATCGTGTTCCCGACACCATCGGCGAGGATCTGAACTTCGATGTGGCGGGGGCGCAGCACAGCCTGTTCCACAAACATCCGCCCGTCGCCGAACGCGCTCTCGGCTTCGCGCATTGCAGCCTCGAGTGCGGCACGAAGGTCTTCGCGCTTCTCGACTCGACGCATGCCGCGGCCACCACCACCGGCAACAGCCTTGGCAAAGACGGGGAATCCGATGGTGTCGGCAAAAGCAACCAGCGTGTCCAGATCCGTTGTGGCTTCCGACGACTCCAGGACGGGAACACCGGCTGCGATGGCGTGTTCTTTTGCGGTGACCTTGTTACCGGCCATCTCGAGCACTGACGAGTTGGGACCGATGAACGTGATGCCGTTTTCCGCAGCGGCCTGAGCCAGGTCAGGGTTCTCACTGAGGAAACCGTAGCCAGGATAGATTGCGTCGGCGCCCGATTCTTTCGCTACGCGAATAATTTCGTCGATGTCGAGGTACGCACGAACGGGGTGACCAATTTGACCAATCTGGTAGGCCTCATCGGCCTTAAAACGGTGCGTTGACTCACGGTCCTCGTACGCAAAAACGGCGACCGTTTTTGCGCGAAGTTCGTATGCGGCGCGAAACGCGCGAATTGCGATTTCGCCTCGATTAGCTACAAGAATCTTTGAAAACATTGTCTCCCTTACCCTGGGGTGGCAATAAATGAATATGGTCGGCCGTGGTGTTCCGCCCTTCCAGCCTACTGAAAGGTAGGCTGTCTCTCGTGCAGGTCGTAAGTGTGAGCTCGTTGAAGGGCGGTGTCGGAAAGACAACCGTCACCCTAGGTTTGGCATCAGCAGCGTATGCGCGGGGCCTTCGCACCCTCGTAATCGACATGGATCCACAGTCTGATGTCTCGGCCGCCCTGGCCTCGCGTTCATCGCACGGGTACAACATCGACACGATTTTGAAGTCATTGACGGCAAAAAACGTGCGAAACGCCGTTGGTCCATCGACCTGGACGGCCCCCAGCGACACCCCCGTCGACATCATGATGGGTTCGCAGGGTGTGGCCCAACATGATTCGCCCACTCCGACGAAAAACGATTTGTGGAAACTCGAGGAAGCCCTCGCGTTTATCGAACGTGACTACGACGTGGTTCTGATTGACTGCCCGCCGTCGTTCAACGCGCTGACGCAGACATCGTGGACGGCTTCCGATGCTGTGGTCGTTGTCGCCGAACCTGGCTTGTTTTCGGTTACTGCGGTTCACCGCACACTGCTGGCTCTCGAGGCAATGCGCACCAAGATGTCTCCTCGGCTGCGCACGGCCGGAGTGATCGTGAATCGTTACCGCCCCGATTCGGCGGAGCACCGTTTCCGCCTCGAGGAAATGGAACAGTTGTTCGGGGACGCTGTTCTGGAACCCATCATCGAAGAAACGTTGACGATGCAGCAGGCTACGGGTGCGGCAACCCCGATCCACCGTTGGCCCGGAAACACAGCACAGGGTCTCGCCGCGACGTTCGATTCGTTGCTCGATCAGATTCTGACGCCTACGGTCCCCGACGAGGACTAATCCGCGTTCATCAGTGTCCTGCTGCGCGCACAGGGTGCACAGGGTGCAACGAATGATCCATCGAAGGCATAGTGTCGCGAACGCTGTTGGGGAGTTAGCTGGCGCGCGATGCACGCTTGATGGCGAGCTCATCCATCGGTGCGTTGACGTCGACGAGCTCGAGGTCAATCAGCGAGGTCTCTACTTCGCGCAGGACCTTGCCCACGGCAATGCCGAACACTCCCTGTCCACGGTTCACGAGGTCGATGACTTCGTCGCTCGAGGTGCACATGTAGACGGATGCCCCGTCACTCATAAGGGTGGTTTCGGCAAGGTCGTTGATGCCCGAAGCTCGCAGCTGTTCTACGGCTACACGGATCTGCTGAAGCGAGATTCCGGTGTCCAGCAAACGCTTGACCAGCTTGAGAACAAGAATGTCACGGAAAGAGTACAGACGCTGCGAGCCGGAACCTGATGCGCCGCGCACGGTGGCGGGCACGAGCTCTGTGCGAGCCCAGTAGTCCAGCTGGCGGTAGGAAATGCCGGCAGCGTTCGCAGCCACCTGACCACGGTAACCCTCGGTCGGTTCGTCACCGACGTTGGCAAGCATGTCGCTCATCCGTTTCCTAACCTTCACGTTTAACTTGAAACTTTGTGTTCTCACACTAGCGACAGTTCCGGAGGATTGCGAAGTTCATCTTCCGCGTGTCGCGTTAGCCGATGTTGTCCTCAACAGAGCGCATCACAACAGAAATGCGCAGCTGTTCAAGGTTTGACGCCAACTCGCGAGCCACATCCACTGCCTTCTGACGCCCCACACGGCTGGCGCTCTTTACATACGGCAATACTGCGGAATGCACAATTGCGGCGTCCTTTTCCGCCTGCACACGCAGCTGCTGCAGGTGGCGAGGCTCGATACCTGCCTTGTACAGGTTCACCAGAGCAGACATGATCTTGACTGCTTCCTCGGTGAAAAGTTCAGCCGGGGCCAACAACTTGACCGAGATCGCGTCACTGAGCAACGACGCGGTTGCACCAGTCTTTTCCAACAGCTCAGCACGGGTGTACCGCACATCAATCGACAGAATCGATTCCACGGTAATTGCCTGACCACCGGGCAAAACCGGGGCCTTGCCGGCGTCCATGTCGGCGAGGATTTCGCGAATAACGCGCAAAGGCAAAAAGTGGTCGCGCTGCAAGCTCAGGACCACACGGATGCGCTCCACCAGCGGAAGTGTGTATGTGCGGTAGCCACCAGCACTACGTTCGGGGAGCACCAAACCTTGGTCTTCGAGGAAACGAATCTTCGACGAGCTCAGCTCGGGAAATTCGATCGACAACTTTGCGAGAACCTGCCCGATGGACAAGTTGCTCGCGGAATCCTTAGGAAGAGGAGCCGCACCCATTAGTTACGCCCCAGTACCCACATCGTGCCGGGACGAATAGAACGTCATCCGGTATTTGCCAATCTGAACTTCGCACCCATCGGTCAACGGCGCCGAGTCGACGCGGCCGCCCTGCACATAAGTGCCGTTCAAGGACGTCAAATCCCGAATCGAGAAGTTCTTGCCCTGCCGGGTGATTTCTGCGTGACGGCGCGAAACCGTGACATCGTCGAGGAAAATTTCCGCGTCGGGGTGGCGACCGGCCACAACGACATCGGTGTCGAGGAGGAAACGGGCTCCCATGTTGGGGCCACGGCGCACGATAAACAGTGCACTTCCGGGAGGCAGGGCACCGATCGCCGCAAGTTCCTCGGAAGAAACGTCGCCAACGAGTTCGTCCAAGCGGTGTGCGAATTCGTTGCCGAATTGCTCCGTCGAATGACGAGTGTCGTTGTCGCTCATGCTGCCTCCGCTGTTCACACTACCCGAAAATCAGGCGGTTGTGTCGACGGATTTTTCGCCCCACAGCGCCCTCAAATAACGAACACCCGTCACCCAGTACAACAGTGAACCAATTCCGCCGAGGAACCAGCCCAGTGCAGCAACGAGTTCAGAAATTGCACCATCCGGCAGCAATGAGCTGACAACGATGATGGGGAATGCGATAAATAGCACAAAAGTGGCGACCTTGCCCAGATAGTTCACCGGCGGAATGTCGTCAAATCGACGCCGCTTGATCAGGTAGGCACACAACAACACGATGTCGCGAGCCAAAACAATTGCGAGAAGAATCCAGGGAATCATTCCCCTCACGGACAGCGCGACGACGCTCGCTGCGATAAACAGGCGGTCCGAGATGGGGTCCAACAGGGTCCCGAGCCTCGTGACCTGATTGAGTGCGCGGGCCAGGAAACCGTCAACGAAATCACTCGAGGTAGCAGCGATCAGCACAATCAAGGCAACCGAATCGTGCCCGGAAACCAGCAGCCACAGGAACACCGGCACCGAGAGAAGCCTCAGAAAAGAAATGACGTTGGGGATAGTCCAGATCCGATCCATACCCGTACGCGCCATACGGTGATTCTATGTGGTGTGGCGTGGCAATTCGCGGGCACTCGCGCGGTTAACATAAATCCATGTCGTGCGTACGTTTCAACACCCCCGCCCAGCGTCAACAGATGACCGACGTGTCCAACGGCGTGCAACGGGATGAGCCGATTGCTCAGTTCCTCGGCCCGGTCATGACCCAGTCCAAGATTGACCGTCTGCGGTTGATGGCGACCAGCGAGAACCCCAAAATTCGCGAAACTGTTGCGGCGTCTCGCCACACACCCGAGGAACTTTTCGAGGCCCTCTCCAACGACCCCGAACCCGGAGTCAGGATGTGGCTCGCCCGTAACGAACATGTCCCCTGCGACATCCTGCGCAAACTGGCCCACGACCCCGACGAAACGGTTCGCTCGTTTGTGGCCATCAATTTCTTCGTTCCCGCCGACGCCATGGGCGAACTGGCTCACGACGAAAGCCCCCGCGTTCGCGCACTCGTCGACTGGAAAGCACAGCTCGCAGCGGCGAGCTAGTTTCTAGACCAGACCCAGCGCCTTCGAGGCATCCGCCAAAGCCTGAGCGGAACGATGGAATAGTTCGAGTTCCCGGTCGTCGAATTCGACGTCCAGCACCGTGGCGACACCCGTCGAATTTACGACAGAGGGCACGCTCAGGGCAATATCGGTCACACCGTGGAAATCCGTCAACACGCTGGACACGGGCAGTACCGCACCCTCGTCCGACAAGATTGCTTCAACAATTCGGGCGCCGCTGAGCCCGATCGCATAGTTCGTCGCGCCCTTGCCGGCAATAACGGTGTAGGCCGCGGTTTTAACCGACTCTGCGATGTCGTCCAACTCGCCAGCAGGAATCGCAGTTCCCGTGGCATCCCGCCAGGACGTGACCGGCATCGGGCCGATTCGAGCCTGCGACCACAGGGGGAATTCCGAGTCCCCGTGTTCGCCGACAATGTAGGCGTGAATCGAACTGGTGGCGACACCGGTGCGCTGTGACAGCATCCACCTCAGTCGAGATGAATCCAGAACCGTTCCAGAAGAAAAGACTCTGTTCGCGGGAAGTCCGCTGAACTCTAGAGCGGCCTTGGCCAGAATGTCACAGGGGTTGGTGACCAAAAGGAAGACTGCGTCCGGCGCCCGTTCGACCAACGCGGGCATGATGTCGCGCAGAATCCCCACATTCGTGCTTGCGAGGTCGAGTCGACTTTGCCCCGGGTTCTGTTTGGCGCCGGCGGTAATCACCACAACATTGGCACCCTCTACGGCGGAGATGTCCCCGCCACCGTACACAGTTGATGAACCGGTGAACTGGGTACCGTGTGCAAGGTCCAGGACCTCGGCTTCTGCCTTGGCGGCATTGACGTCATAGAGTGCGATTTCGCGCGCCGAGCCTCGAATCAACGAGGCATAGGCCACCGAAGTTCCGACTGCGCCGGCGCCAATTACAGCCAGTTTTGAATTTGTAACGACTCCCATGGGGCCATTGTGTCACGCAGTAACGGACGTTGATGCGTTACGGCGCGACCCGCCACCAATTTGTCGAACAAACAGCGTCATGACGCTGATCATGTACAACCACCAGCTGGCAAATTCCAGAACTGACGGGGTCGGAGAGTAACTAAACGCCCCACGCAACAGGGAACCGAGAATGGTTTCTTTGCCCAACCACGACGAGAGGTCATAGACAATGGCCTCGGCACCGGGAAGCCATGCGGCTTCCTGCAGCTCATGGACGGCGTAGCTGAGGATGCCGGCCGAAACCACAATCAACAGCACACCGGTCCACTGGAAAATTATGCGGAGGTTGACACGCATCATGCCGGTGTAAATAACCCAACCGAGGAAGATCGCGATTCCAATTCCGGCAAGGACAGCAAGAAGTGCGGGGATTTCTTCCCCCGAGGTCTTGATTGACGCCCACACGAACAGCGCGGTTTCGACACCTTCGCGAGCGACGGAGATGAAGGCGACGCCGATGATTGACCACACGCTGGTGTTTAGCGCTGCGGCCATCGACGATTCGAGGTTCGCCTTCAAGCTCCGTGCCGTTTTCGCCATCCAAAAAATCATCCAGGTGACCAGTCCCACTGCGACGACCGAAAGCACACCGGTCAGCGTTTGTTCGACGCGCTCGTCGATTCCGCCCATACCGAAAATGAGCAAAGCGCCCAAGCCCAATGACAAGGAGACGGAACCAGCTACACCGAGCCAGATTTTGGATACGAGATCACGGCGTTCCAGTTTGATAACAAACGCAATGAGGATGCCGACGACGAGTGCTGCCTCGAGGCCTTCACGGAGGCCGATGAGCAGGTTAGCGAGCATGAGTGTCCTTGGGTAATTCAGACCGGTATTGCCGGGTGGAATAGGTAAGCATAACCTTACCAAATTCCTGACTCAGTTAATCGTTTGTATCCTAATGATAACCGCCGCGGTCATCGTATGCTAGCCCTATGACAACCGCACTCATCGTGATCGACGTCCAGCAGGGGTTCGAAGACCCCCGATGGGGGCCCCGCAACAACCCCGAATGCGAAACAAACATCCGCAAACTCGTCGACCATTGGCGCGAAACCCAACAACCCATCGTGCTGGTCCGCCACGACAGCACCAGCACCGGTTCTCCCCTGGCACCGGGCCAACCCGGTAACGATTTCAAGCCCGGCATCGACGGCGCACACGACCTGTTGATCAGCAAGCACACGAATTCGGCTTTTTATGGGACACCGAGCCTCGAGGAATGGCTTCACGCAACCAACATCACCAACGTCGTAATCTGCGGAATCAGCACCGACCACTGCTGCTCCACAACTGCGCGGATGGCAGCAAACCTCGGATATACGGTGACCTTTGCTCTCGACGCGACCCACACGTTCGACCGGTCGCTTCCCGACGGCACCATCATTCCCGCGGATACCGTTTACCAGGTCAACGCCGCGAGCCTGTCAGAAGAATTTGCCACGATTCGGACAACCGCCGAACTCACGTCATTCTGACAATTTCGCCGCGTCAACAATCCCCGCTCCCCCAGCCCATCGAAGTAGGCTGGAAGCATGACTAAAGCATCGCTTACCCCCGCAGTTCTTGCGGAATTTGTTGGAACCGGCGTACTGGTTTTGGCCCAGGTCGGTACCGGTGTTCAGGTATTCGCATTGACGGGAAACCCTGGACTGACCCTGCTGGCCATTGCTCTCGTGAGTGGACTGGCGCTGGCACTCGGTATTTCCGTTTTCGGTGGAATTAGCGGCGGACACTTCAACCCCGCCGTCACCCTCGGACTGGCACTCACCGGCAACGTCAAGCTCACCATGATTCTGCCCTACATCATCGCCCAGACCGCTGGCGCAATCGGTGGCGCAGTGCTGGCGAATGTGCTGTGGAGCGACTACGCCGTATCGTCGGCAATCGGCAGCACACCCTCGC
>JACCDN010429203.1_pt1 | contig 18091 bp, 16 predicted proteins | sample 7441691 | NCBI WGS metagenome assembly JACCDN01 (sample SAMN15323439, study PRJNA562643) | freshwater metagenome | isolation source: river surface water | place: USA:Blue River Watershed | collected 2017-08-16
GCAACAGAGCAAACCCCTTGGGGCAAAGCTGTTAGTAAGAAAGCACAAGAAGGCGGAGGCTGGCTAACTTGGGTTTTTGCAACTGAAGATATTTCAAAGGTTGAAGAGAAGTTTGGTCGCAATGCAATCGAAGGTCACCGTACACGTCCAGATGGAAGCGATCTTAAGTGGAAGCAAATCGGAGTTAATGAGATTACCGATTCTCGCGAACTTCCATTCTTTATCCAATGGTTAACCGCTGATCACCCATCACAAGATGGAAAGGCCGTTGCTGCAATTGAAAAGATCACGATTGCTGATACAGATCACTTAGCTGACTCTTGGTTTAAGTCAGAAATTCTTGATGGTTTAAATGGCGCTTCAGTTGATTTCGTTGATCCTTCGACCAATGATGGTGAATATGGAATAGTTGCAGTTGATCTAGTAACGCCTAATGGTGTTGTTCGTGTTGACTAGAGTGAACAGGATTAGTGTTTAGAAATTGAGCGAAAAAACATCCTTTAGTCAAAATTGGTATGAAAATTTTTATAGTAAAGTTAATTCATCTGCGAGAAATGGTTCATTTGCAAACAAAGCTCTTCACCGCTCTCTAGAGAGAGAGTTTACTTCGAATGAGAATTATGTAATTTTGGAAGTTGGAGCAAATAGAGGAGAGCATCTGGGGTATGTCAGACAAGATTTCTCTAAATACATTTTGAGTGATATTCGCTGCGTTTCTGGAATTGAAAAACTTTTGACCGACAGAATAGAATTTGAAATTGCTGATTTAGAGAATCTTCATTTTAAAGATGAAACATTTGACCGAGTTATTGTAACTTGCGTTTTTCATCATCTAAAGGACCCAGAAAGTGGATTTAGGGAGATTAGAAGAGTAACTAAGGTTGGAGGCAATATTTCAATTTTCTTACCAAATGACCCAGGGTTTCTCTATAGATTTCTTAGAAAGATTACGACTGTTAGGAACGCAAAGAGACTGAACCTTCATAAAGAGGCAGAAGTTTTTCATGCCCTTGAACACCGAAATCAATTTCTTTCTCTTAATGCCATTTTGAATTGGGTATATTATTCGGATAAAGTTAAAGCACGAGGCTTTCCTTTAAAATTCAAGAGCTATAGTTTCAATGCATTCACCGTTTATTCGATAAACCGATTAAGTTGAAATATTGGAACCAAGTTAGAAAGTGCGTAAACTTTTTCAACAATAGCGAATTCCCAAGCTTGCATAGTTTCAAGGGACGACCCCTTGCGGACACTTCATGTTAATATAGAGCGTGTTTTCTTCAGAATCGATCGCAGTCGTAATCCCCTGTTTTTCCGCAAAGAGTTCAATTCTACGTGTGTTGAGCCGGATCGGCTCAGAGGTCTCTCACATTATTGTGGTCGATGATGGTTGCCCCGAGGAAACTGGTTCATATGTCGAAAGTAAAGTCAAGGACGATCGGATTGAAGTAATTTTTAATAAGCAGAATCTTGGAGTGGGCGGAGCCGTCAAGAATGGCTACCTGCGTGCAATGGAATTAGGAGCTGGAGTTGTCATTAAGCTGGATGCAGATGACCAAATGGATCCTTCATTGATCCCACAATTAGTTCTACCTATTTTGGAAGGCAGGGCTGACTACACCAAAGGAAATAGATTTTTCAACCTAAAGCATCTTCGGGCTATGCCAATTGAGAGAAAAATCGGAAATTTAATCCTTAGTTTTTTCGCAAAATTCTCAACCGGATACTGGCGAATTTTTGACCCGAATAACGGTTTCACTGCGATTTCATCCGTCGCAATCAAGCACATAGATATTGAGAAGGTAGATAATCGATACTTTTTCGAATCAGACATGTTGTTTCGACTCAATGTCTCAAGAGCAGTGGTTGTAGATGTCCCAATGAATGCCATTTATGGCTCAGAAACAAGCCATCTCAAAATATGGAAAGTTTTGTTTGAATTTCCTTTCAAACATGCTCGAAATTTCACAAAACGAATTGGGTACACATACTATTTGCGAGACTTTACACTTGCATCATTAGAGTTGCCCGTCGGTTTGCTTTTAACTTTATTTGGCACATTCTCTGCTGTTTTTAACTTTATTCACTCAAATGAATTGAACCAAGCAACTCCAACAGGAACTTTGATCCTTATTTCAATGTCAATTCTAGTCGGGGTACAATTAGTGTTAAGTTTCTTTTCTTACGATATTGATTCTTCTCCGAGCGAACCAATTACTAAATTCAGATGAATTTTCTATTATTACCCAGGCCATGAATCCAATTAGTGGTAATTGATATCTAAAGTTAACCCCAAGGCTCCCATTGATTGCGCCAGTCAGCCATACTGCCAGCAAACATGATATAAAAAACCTAGATGAATTCTTATTTAGATAGCGGAACGACAGTAAAAACGAGGTTGCTAGAGGTAACAAAAGAATTCGATCAAGTGCTGCCAATTGCGCGACTTCAATGAACCCAATTTGAAAGAAACTCTTCACCAATTCTACGAAACGATCGATTCCTCCAGTATTTGAGTGCCCAGGTAATAATGCAGTAGCCGGCATAAGGATAAAGGTAGGTATTGCAAAAAGACTTGAGATTGAAAAAATCCAAATCGCTTTAGATCGAGCTTTCTGAAGCCAGAGTGTGAGAGAAATGCCCACCCAGATAAGTAAACAAAATCTAGTAAGCGAAGTGAGTATTACCAATGAAGCCATTGAGGCATACCAGTAACGCTGCTTTGAGACACTCGATAGGACTAGAACTACAAGGCTAAATAATCCTGTCAACAAGCTATCCGTCACATTAGATAGCATCCACCTGAGCACCGTTGGCGATGTTGTAATCAAGAAGACCAAAGCCAATCCGGCGATCTCTTTTTGTAGAAACCGACTCAGCTTGTAAATTGAGAACACCAATAGAGTATAAGAAATGATGGGGACCACCAACATACCTGGAATTCCCATTGCATAAACAAATGGGATTGAGAGAATGGGATACAACACTCTTGGTGCTACTAAGCCCCAAGTTTCCACATTGATTGGCATTATCGAATTAGGACGAATATAGTTATTCTTGTAACCGCTCGATAGGTAGAAATTTGAAACTCGCTCTGCAGCTGCATTAGCATCTACACCCATGAAAGTTAATGTTCTAAAGGCATAATGACTACCATCAGGCTGATAAACCCCGTAATCAAGTCCCAGAATCAATCCGTTGAATAGTAATTTACTTGCAATCGAAACAAATGTGAGTGCGACAACTAGTATCCAACCGGCTTTTTTGGTCATTCCCATGGCTTTAATGATACTTCGCAAACGTAGTTCTAGTTATGCTGAACTAATTTTCTGATTTGTTTTGAACATTGAAGGTTTCATGAAAGACAGTAATTCACAAATGGAAAGACACTTAAAGTGGCTTGGGCCGGGATCGAACCGGCGACCTAACGATTTTCAGTCGTTCGCTCGTACCAACTGAGCTACCAAGCCAAACAAGGTTTTGATATCGGCCATTAAAAAGTACGACACCAAAACCTTTGCGACCCGGACGGGACTTGAACCCGCGACCTCCGCCGTGACAGGGCGGCGCGCTAACCAACTGCGCTACCGGGCCTTAAGAAACTGATAAACATAAGTGGCTCTTATGTCACCTTAAAGCCGTTACTACTTTTACTTCTTTAGAACATTTACTGCGGTACTACGTGCCCCCAACGGGATTCGAACCCGTGTTACCGCCGTGAAAGGGCGATGTCCTAGGCCCCTAGACGATGGGGACGTTCTAAGGCTTGGCAATCTTACCCGTGAAAAGGTGTGCGACCAAATGGCATTTATAGGCACAAAAAAGCCACTTGCCGCCAGATAAACGGCCTAATGGTTATCTTGTTGAACTGTGTGTGGCTTAGTTAAGGGCCCAACGAACAGTTATTGTCACTGTTACATCCTGCTCGCCAAGATCAATTTGGACTGCTGAATCTGCAGCCTCTGCCTTTGCCACTGGGAATGGCGATGAGTACACAGGTGAAGATTGCTCTTCAAGTGACAGTACTTTGCCGATTGATGTTCCTAGAAGCTTTGCATATGAAGATGCCTTTGATTTTGCATTTGCAACAGCTGCTGTGCGTGCATCTTCTGTGGCAGTTGCTGGGTTGAGAGTTGTAGGCATTACTCCACCTAGTTGAATGGTGTCGCCACCTGCATTTACAACTGATTCAATAATTGTTCCAGCCTTTGAAGCCGTACGAACTAGAACATCAAATGATTGCGATGCTCGGTATCCAGTGATCTTTGTTCCTGATTCTTGGGTGTAGTTGTATTCAGGATAGACGCTGATATTTGCTGAGCGAATATCCTTTGTTGCAATTCCTGCATCCTTGAGCGCTGCACGAATAGCTGCCGCTGATTTGGATGCGGTCGAAAGTGCTGCAGCGTTTGTCTGGCCCACAACTGAAACAGTTGCATTGAAGCGAACCGCATCTGGGATAACCGAGACTGTTCCAACACCCGTGACCGTGATGAAGCGGTTATCTGTTGTGCCTGCACCACTTGCTGGGATCGCTAGCGCGACCACACCTGCAACGGCGGCGACTGTTACTCCGGTTAGGACTGTGCGAAGTTTTGTAAGTTTCATGGATTAAGTATCCACTATCTGCTGTGAATTAACCAAGAAAAGGTACTAAAGTGATTGTGAATACAACCTCTCATGACCTTCTACCATTGCGCGCGAGGAGAAAAACTCTCGCGCCCTTTCTCTTCCAGCTTTTCCAAAACTCAGACAAAGCGCTGGATCATTAAGAAGCACGGAAACACCATCAATTAAGCCCTTTGATGAAACCTCAGTTAGTAAGCCTGTCAGGCCATTAACAACAATGTCGCTTACCGATCCAACATTGGTGCTTACAATTGGTAAACCAGCCTGAGATGCTTGAATTAAAGTTAACGGAATACCTTCGTTATCGCTGCACAAAACTGCAATATCAGAGGCAGAGAGAATCATCCCAATATCTTTTCTCCACCCAAGAAAAGTTATTGGAAGTTCATCTTTAGTGGCTTGTGCGCTCAGCGGTTCCAGCAACTCTCCAGCACCAGCAATCAATAACCAACACTCGGAATGATTGTTCTTTAAGGTTCTTGCCAGATCAAGCAATCGCTCAGGGCGCTTGATTGTTGTCAATCGCCCAACAAAGACTAAGTATTTCTTTCCTTGATCCAGACCCAAAAATTTTTGAGCCTCTACTTGGGGAAACTTATCAAGATCCCGCAAACCAGGGTAGATCACTTCAAACTTGGAATCTTGCGCGATTCCCGCCCTAACCAAATCTCTTTTCACAACATTACCGATTGCAATAAACCTATAAGTGATTAGTCCAAGTATTTTTTCTAACAGAGTGACTAATCGAGTTTTACTCGGACTGAAGTATCCATGCAATAAATGTCCATGAAATGTGTGAACCCTCTTAGCCGTAGGCCTTGCAATAAGCCCTGCTAACCGACCCAAGACGCCAGCCTTGGCTGTATGGGTGTGGATGACATCTGGTTTGAACCTTTTAATCTCCTTTATCAGGAGAAAGAATGCTCCTAGATCCTTAAGGGGGGAGACGGATCTACCAAGACCAGGGATCCGAATCGCAAACACATCCTGTGCAACCTCGTCCAAATAATCCGACTCATTCTTATCGCAATACCCTGTGACCAATACAGTTGAAAAACGTTGGATATCAAGCTTTCTTACTAAATCAGCCACTAATACAGCCGGACCACCTACATTCATACGGGCAATAATCTGCATTACCTTGACCGGCTTGGCTGATTCCATGGCTACATCTTCTCGCAAAACAGTGGATAATTGCTTACCTGATGAGTAATTCACCATTTCTGTCGAATTGCACTGCTGACACCATTCGTAATGCTGCCGCAGCTTTAATGGCTGGCCGATTAGTTGCCTTTCCGACCGAGACTGTTTATGGGTTAGGCGCAGATGCAAGAAATCCTGATGCCGTGAAGCGTATCTACGAGGTAAAGGGACGTCCAGCAGACCATCCTTTGATAGTTCATATTTCTTCTATTAACCAAGTTGAAAAGTGGGCGATTGAGATTCCTGACTACGCAATCGCTTTAGCTAGAAACTTTTGGCCAGGGCCCATGACACTAATATTTAAGCGAAGTGCGATCGTAAAAGATTTCATCACAGGTGGACAAGAAACTGTCGGATTGCGTATCCCAAGTGACCCAATAGCTTTAGCCTTAATTTCAGAATTCGAGAAGATCTCAGATTCAGCAATTGCGGCGCCAAGTGCAAATCGATTTGGACATGTCTCGCCAACCTCAGCACCAGCAGTTTCTTCCGAATTAAGCGAATACTTAGGATATGGTGATCTAATTCTCGATGGTGGTGCCTGCTATGTAGGAGTCGAATCAACTATCATAGATTGCACAGGGAAGCATCCACACATTTTACGACCAGGTGCGATTACTGGGGAGATGATTGTTGAATGCACAGGATCAAAATTTGTTTTCGAAGCAAACAACAATGAATCTTCTGGAATCCGTGTTAGTGGCTCTTTAAAGAATCATTATTCGCCTTTGGCCACTGTGCTTTTAGATGAATTACCAATCGTTGGCCAAGGATTTATTGCTCTTGCAAATGTGCCAACACCAGAGGGAGTTGTTCGGTTGGCGAGTCCGATAAACGATGAAGAGTTTGCCCGTGTTTTGTATGCATCACTCAGGGCCGCAGATGAATCGGGATTAACTCATGTGGTTGTTGTCCAACCCCAAGGTGCTGGAATCGCCATTGCTATCCGGGACCGATTGAGGCGTTCTGCAAACGGCCGTTAATCTAAACTCCACTTTTCCAGTACCATTACACTTCGCAGATATTCTGCAGTGGGGCCTATAGCTCAGTCGGTAGAGCAACGGACTTTTAATCCGTGGGTCGACGGTTCGAGCCCGTCTGGGCCCACTTTTGATTTTTCATGTTGCGTTAATCAATTAATTCTTTGAGAGCTTCAAGTTCAAGTCAAGCGACCAGATCTGAAAGTTCATTTTGAATGAAGATAAAATCAACTTGGACTTGCTGACCGAAATTTAGACGAGCTAATCCATTTTCAATTCTGTAGGGCCGAAAATTTCTGGCACGCAAGTATGAAATAACTTCTTCAATTAGAGGCCCTTGAAGGTACGTTCCGACTAATGAGATTTCAATTTCGATCGCAAAGATTTTTGAAAAAGTTTCTTCATCAATACTTTTAAGGACCAATAATTCAGACCCTTGGGTGTCGATCTTTAGATACATCCGCGGTATTCCTTGCGAGTCGATCAGTGACTCAAGGGTGCAAGTATCAACCAACTCTTCTCGGAGTAGTTCGACTTCGGGGGCTGCTTTCTTGTGATCCTCCATAAGGTCAAAAAAACTTGAAGACAAACCCTCGTTACTCGAGATCAGCATTTTTCGAGATCCCGCTACAACATCGATAGCACAATTGAATATCTTCCAATTCTGATCCCCAACAGATTCTGCTGACAAAATTGAAAACGCCTCACGAGTTGGTTCAACTGAGATGAGTAATCCATTGTAACCATTACTCCTGACTGATTTTGCCCATTGACCAGAATTTGCGCCAATATCCATAACAAACTGGATATCCAGGGAATTAAAGATGTTTCTTCGCGCACGACTTAATCGTTCCAAAGGAATAACATTTACACGACGGGTGGCAATCAAGCCAAAAACCGCAAGAACACGATTGAGAAAATTTGCAAATCGGTTCATAGTTTATTTGGTTTTCCTAATTAGTACTATCACTTGAGAAATTGGGGCTAAAAATACTGGTGCATCAATTAACTTTGTTCCTGAAGTGAACGAGTAAACTCTTCGGTAAAGGTACCCAAGAATTCTTAAGGGACTCTTTGGATAAATGGATTCCAGGCTAGCCATAGATTGAAAAGCAATTGTCCGCAAGTTACCCAAAATAATCCCATTCATGACTCTTGCACCAAATTTCTTAAGGTGAAATTCAAACCAAAACGGGGACAAACCAGATGAAAAGTAGTAGGGAGCTTGGTGAGTCCAAGATGAACCGGGAACAGTAAAAATCAAGAATCCGTCTGGTTTGCAGAGGCTAATCGCTTTTTCAAGAACTGCCACCGGGTCAGGAACATGTTCAAGAACCTCTGTGCATAAAACGACATCATGCATGGAATCTTCTGGGATATCCAAGACATCGCAAACTATTTCGGGGACAACTCGAGGCGCTTCAGAGTTGTGAAGACCAAAGAATTCATCTGAACCCTCAATTGTGTATTTGGCAAAATCGTGTCCGATGTATTTGAAGCCGATCTGTTCAGCTATTGATCTGTATGGTTGTGAACCAGAACCAATATCTAGAATGGTCATTAGATTATCTCTAACAAAAAGGTTAGTCAGAAAATCTGCTATTGCCTTGTGCCTGAAACTCTCATGGTCTTGGATATCGTGACGACGCCAAGTACTTGAGTTAAGCCCTTGAATTGAAAAACTTTGCAATTCTGATGATTCCAAGAGTAGACCCTTCAAGTTTAAAGTTACTTGAGCAGAGAGAGTGTATCATTCATTCAAATGGAACATCGCTTACTTCATTCCAACCGCCTCGATTTTCTGCGAGGCATTGCGGTGTTACTTGTTGTCGGCGTGCACTCCTCTCAGATTATTGGAAATGGCGATAAAACTTCGCAATGGCTCAGTTCCTTAAGCAAAAATTTTTTTGATTTTGGCGCTCGCGGGGTTCAAATTTTTTTCATCTTATCCGCCTATGGACTAGCGAAATCATACGAAGTTCATTCTGATAATCCCATCCGTTCCTACTACACCAGAAGATTCTTTCGGATTTATCCAATCTGGATAACCGCAGTTTTTATTCATGCACTGATTGAAAACAAAACTCAACTCATTCTCCCAAATGCTACTTTTGCTTTTGGATGGTTACGTGGTAATCAAAACAATCCAGAAATTGTTGGGGGTTCTTGGACTCTGTATGTAGAAGTCATTTTCTACATACTATTTCCTCTACTTTTCCGAATCACACAACACACTAAAGCATTAGTATGTCTGCTTCTTTTTCTTATCGCTGTAAGGATAATCTGGCTAAAGTTTGCCCACGAACTATTTGGAATTGTGGACCGTAATTCATTTATTGGGCTGCATCCTTTATCAAATTTCTATTGTTTTGTTCTAGGCTTGTTAATCTACAATCAAATATCTACAATAAGACGTCAAAGAATTTGGTTAAACGGAGCTGCCATTTTCTTCCTAATTTTCTCTATAGTGGTAGAAATTGATCAAATACTACAGGTAATGCTTATTGGTTACTTAATGTGTAGCTGGTTAGAAAAGACACCAAGAGGTTCAGGCACTTTTCATCGACAAACAGTAAAGCTAATCGAGGTTTTCGGTAAATACGCCTTCACAATTTATCTTTATCATTTACTCCTGCTTCAAAAAATTTCAAGTTATTTGATAAATCTTACCGAGAAATTTTCCTTTGTGGAGATAAGGTTTCTATTTTCCATGCCGCTTATTCTAGTGTTGCTTTTGTGTTTAGGTTACTTAGGGTATGAATATTTAGAAAAACCATCAATTAGAATTGGAAGAGCACTTTTGTTAAAATCTGCACGGCCGAGAGGTGTTTCTAATGCATAAACCTAAGGTTTCAATACTCATGACTGTCTTCAACTCAGAGACCAGACTCCTTAGATTCACCCAGAGATTCCTCTTAGCAGATGCAATTGAATCGCTTTTGGACCAAACATTCCAAGACTTTGAATTGATTATTCTTGACAATTTATCAGATGATGCAACTTACGAATTTTGTCAATCACTGGCAGTAAAAGACAAAAGAGTAAAAGTTCATAGAGACAACAAACGTACAAATACAGAAGAAGCTTTTGGAAAACTCTTAAGACTTTCAGTCGGTGAATTTATTGTATTTGCCAATGACGATGACCTATGGGAAAAAAATTACCTAGAAGTATTGGTTAGTGCAAGTCAGAACTCTCCCGATGTAGATCTTTACTTCTGTAATGCATATTCCATTGACTTAGAAGATAAGCTAATCCACAGAATTACTAAATCAAAAGATGAACAGGTTTATGGATTTGAATATCCTCCAATTTTAAGGGTCTCTCAATTTTTTTTGAATAGAAATCCTCTTCCGAAGATATTTGGAATGTTCAAAAGGGAGTCATTGGAGCAGGTGATGCCTTTGAAAACATTTGATGATTTAGGCGCAGATATGGACAATCTATTTTTTATCAAATTCTTTGCGCAAGGAATGCGCTCTGAAATGATTGACGTAGCACTCTTTAAGTACCGAGAGAGACCTCGCCCCTTAGGTGATCTTGGAGAGAAACAAACCTTGTCTGATTCAGACCTAGGTATAGAGATTCAAAGGTATCTGAATCATCAAGTTGATTTCTACATTCAATCCTGTCGAGAAGTGCTTAACCAATTCAAAAGAAACGAGGTCGCATTCTTTCTAGCTTTTGCCTTAGAAGGTTTTTTAAAGCATACATTTGAAAAATTGAGTTGGTTGAACGCCAATTATTCTTCTGGTTACATCGCCAGCCGATCGATAGAAAAACTAATGGGGACTTTAAAGCACATACTCTCAGAGCTACCTGTCAATATAGCGGACTATAACTTTTCACCAAATCAAAACGAGACCGAGAAATTGATCTTCTGCGAAGAGATGTTTACAGAAAGTCAACTAGCTTTCGCAAGTGAGCAATTAGAACTAATCCATAATGGAATCGAAGAAATATGTGCGAATTTTAACGTAGATAATTCATTGTGTAGATTTGATGAGCTCACTCGTATATATAGCGATTCTTTTAATAAAAAACAGGAAGATTTATTGACAAGCATTAAAGAGATACCTGATTCCAGCACACCCGAGATATCTGTGTTAGTTACTTCAATGAACCTAAGTGGATATATTCGAGAAACCATTTTATCCATCGAGAATCAGGAGCGAGTACAAACAAAGATCTTGGTTGCAGATGGTGGAAGCACAGATAATAGTGTCGATGAACTATACAAGTTCACAACTGTCAACGTAGTGAGTCTGAAAGATGATGGCTTTGTGGATGGAGTAAACAGAGCATTACAAGAGGTTACTTCTCCATACACAGCACAATGTTGTATATCAGATAGCTATGCCAGCAAACTGTGGCTACATGAGGCAACAACCTTCTTAGAAAAACATCCTGATGTATCACTTGTCTGGGGTTTTCCGAGATACCAGTCAGAGGAGGGCACACTAGGTCCAATTTCTTATAGTGAATTTCTCTTTAGAGAGACGCCTGTGCTTTCTAAAATGTATGTCGATTGGCTTTCAAGTGGATTTTATTTTCCGGAAGGTAATTTCGTCTGCAGGACAGAAGTTTTTAGATCCTGCTTCGTCACTCAAAGAGAATTTGAATTCAATCCAGTTGAAGCTTTCTTGGAGTTTACGGCAAGATTTCATAAGTATGGCTACCTGTCGAGCCACCTACCAACAATTGCGAACTATGGGCGTAGACACGATAATCAATCTGGAGCTATGCTGACCAATAGTGGATCCATGAAAAAGTTCCATCGTGACTATCAAAGAAAAATCAGACTAGAGCGGCGTACGTTTTTGGTTAGAAGGAAAAAAAGCTTTATCAATTCGCAAGGTGTAGTTGTAGAAGAGTTAAAGCTAACTTTTGGCGTTTTGCTAGGGTCCTTCTTCAAAGGTGGTATATCAAAAATATTTGAGTTTGCTTTTCTAATTAAGTCATTAATTCCTGTGAAGTATAAGACACAAATTAAATCACTATTATTTAAGTTTGGAAAGTACCGACGCCGAATGAATAAGAAAGATTCTCACCGAGTGAAGACAAATTGAGGCAAAGAGCGTCAAGCCCAATTGAATTCTACCTTTCCCTAAAGTTAAGGATGCTTCAACCGCCTTGTTCCAATTGATTTTTTTAAATAATTCTCTATCTCCTCGAAGATATTCCTTCAGTAAAACCCAGAATAAGAGTCGCTCAATCAACCAGATACGCCAAAATGATTCTCTGGCAACAAACTTACTTGCAATTTTAAGCATAGAAATTAAATATGTATTTGGATCTTTGCGCGAAACACTTTGCATACTTTCATCATGGATACGAATCAGAACGTCAATAGAATCTACGATACAAATCTCCCCTAAAGTTGATATTTGTATCCACATGTCTAGGTCCTCAGCGAAATTCAAAGATTCATCGAAAGCCAAGTTTCTTGTCTCATGATTGTTTCTGAGGATGACCGAAGATGCTGATCCTGGTAACCAGGACGTACCTAAAATCAGGTTCCTTGGGTTAATTGGAAGCAATGACTTACGTCCTTTTATACAATTTTTCGGATTGCTGGTGAAAGTCGCGTAAAGTGATGCGGCACCAAGACATCGGGAATGCTGCTCAAAATGGATAACTTGATTTTCAAGTTTTTGCGGGGTCCAAAGATCATCCGAATCACAAAACGCAATATAAGTGCCGGTCGCAATTTGCATTCCAGCATTTCGAGCTGCAGGTAAGCCTTTGTTTTCCTGAGAAATTAATATGACATTCATGTGTTTGTTTTTAAAATCAGAGATTATTTGAGAAGTGGAGTCACTCGATCCGTCGTTCACCACAATTACCTCGTGCGGACGCAAAGTTTGACTCAGAATTGAATCTAGTGTGGAAATTAGGTATCGCTCTGCATTAAAGGCTGGTACGACAATGCTGACTTTTCTATCGGGCATACTTGAGCACCAAGTTCTTGAGACTGCGGGGCAATCTAATTTTTGTATTCCAAAGGAAGAATCTAGAGAGCAACTCGAGTATTTTCACTAAATTCAATATGTAATTGATCCCCCGCAAGTGACTTAAACCAATTGGATTCAACATACCCTTAGTCCGTATTCGTAATTCTGCAGATAAGCTTTTCTTGGAGCGTGAGATTTGTAAACCATGCTGACGATATCTTGTTAAAAGTAACGGTAGGTTTGCAATGGTTCCTCTGTTGATACAGCGCAACCATAAATCTAAGTCTTCTGCCCCATTTACACTTTCATTGTACGAACCAAGTTGGAGTATTTCTTTTTTGCGGAACATAACGGATGGATGTGCCATTGGGTTTGAAAATGAAAAATACCTGATCAAGTCTTCTTGTGATTCAGGATAAGTAGATTGTCCAATTTGAACTCCCTCTTCATTTATATACACAAGTTGGCTTCCTACAACCAAACACTTCGGATTCTTTTCCAAGTAATCAACTTGGTGCATCATTCTACTTTCAACCATTTCATCGTCAGCATCTAATCTTGCGACATACTTGGTATCAATATGTAATAACCCACTATTCAGTGCTGAAGAAATTCCTCTTCTCTCTTCGTGGATGAATCTGATACTTGGTTGAATTTTCTGAATTTCTTGAAGGTATTCAAGGCTTCCGTCGGAAGATCCGTTATCAACAATCAAAATTTTGCATGGGTAACTTTGGGAGAGACAACTCTGGATTGCTGCTTCCAGGTAGGGCATCCCATTTAAATTTGGAATAAGAATCGTGACTAAGCCAGCTTCATGGGAATACAATTTCACCTACTCCAAACGGAAGGAGTTGAATGCCAAGTTTCGGGAATGAGATCCTTTGGCTCTTTCATTGCCCGAAACCAAGGCCTAGGAGCAACAATAGCGGCGTTCTTACCCGCAAATGTTGCAGCCCACCAAGAAAAGGTGGAGTTTGAAACAACCATACGGTTACTTCGTGACATTAGAAATAGAACTTCTTCCTGAGATAGACTCGCCTCTATCTCAGGAAAACAGTCAATCTTAAAGGATTTAAAGTTTTGTTGAACGAAATTAGGATCATCAGAAAAAATCCAAACTTTGTCGCTTCCTCCATCATATGAAAGCTGTTCGACTCCATTTTTGAAATAATCTTCTTCCAGCACCCCAAAACTTTCAGACAGCTCTAGATAATCTCCCCTTCGAACGTGCACAATGATGGGGTTATCTTTAAACATTTTTTCTAAATAGGACTTTAGTATTGCTGATTCTTCTTTGAGGCCGAATTTCCACCCAGGAAAATGCGCCGTGGCAGCTTCGAAATACTTCCATGTTTGAAAGTAGCCATCAATAAATCTGTAAGAATTTGCATTTGTTATAAGGTCCTCGCAAAATCCGACTTCGGAGGGTAAATAGAATCTTTTCAAGATTTTAATTCTTGTTCCTCGAAAAAATTTAATTGCGATTCGGACTAACAGATTTACAAAAGGTGAAAATTGCATTGAGGGTATTTGGATCGGGAGGTGAAATGAGTCTAACACCTTTGAACGCTTGGTCTTTGCCAAGTTCAGTGCCGAAATTTCGAACGACGCCATGCGTCCGGACTCAATTTGAGTGATTAATGCGGCAAAGTAGATGAATAGCTGATTACCAGTGCCACCTTTGAGTTTAAAGACTTGTTTGAACTTCACGTAATAAGTCTAGTTTATTATTTAACCCAAATGGCTTCTTGGTGTAGACTGAAGTTAGAGTCAACAGGACGCATGGGAGAATTTATGTCTAGTGTCCGCGCGGTCTGGAGACCGTTTAGTTTTTTATCCAAGCGCGATCATTTAATCGTTGCTTTTTTTGGAGCTTTTAGTTTTCTACTTGGAATTCTAGATCTTATTGGCGTTGCACTTATTGGTCTTCTTGGATCCTTGGCTGTCAGTGGCGTTCAATCATCCGTCCCGGGGGACACAGTTATGAGAGCCCTTAAGCTACTCAGTATTGAAGACAGAGAGATTCAATTTCAAGTTTTCACAATAGGAGTTTTGGCAACTATAGTCCTAATTTTCAAAACTTCTATCTCAATATTTGGAAGTAAAAAACTTTTGAGTTTCCTTGGTAAACGTAACTCCATGCTTTCAAGTAGATTCTTTAAAGAGTTTTATAACCTTGAATATACTCAAACATCAAAAGTAAATATTCAAGAGTCGATTCATCACATCACCGCTGGTGTGACAAGCATGATAATGGGAGTTGTTGCTAACTCCATTTCTCTTGTTTCCGACATAATCGTAATTTCAATCCTGATTGCTGGATTATTTGTAGTAGACCTCTCTTTAGGATTGACTTCTGTAGCTTTTTTTGGATTGATTGCCTTTGGGTTATACATCTATACAAATAAAAGTGCGGCTTTATTGAGTCATCAGGAAGTTACTTCTTCAATTGAGATAAACAAGTTGGCTGTGAATGCTTTTTTATTGAATAAAGAAATGGGCGTAGCAAACAGAAAGCAGTTCTTTATCCAACTCTTCAGTGAGAAAAAAAATTTACAGTCGGAAATTATTGCAAAAAAAGCTTTTCTCCCAAACATCAGCAAATATGTATTGGAAATAGGACTTGTTGCCGGAACCATGGTCATTGCAGGAATTCAGTTTTACCTGACTGATGCTAAAAGAGCTGTTGCATTCCTTGCAGTATTTCTTGTTTCCGGCGCAAGAATTGGGCCCGCATTATTACGAGGCCACCAGAGCTTACTGATAGTGAGCGGATCATTAGGTGCTGCAAAGTCAACAATGGACATGGTTGATGAGTATAGAATCTTTAAAGATATTTCTTTACCCTCAGATTCGCACATTGATCGCAGTTCTAGTTTCATCAAATCGCCCAACTCACAAGGTGGAACTGTTATTGCGAAGAATGTGAGCTTTACATATCCAGGTAATTCAACTCCGACACTTCGCAACTTCAATCTTGATATTGCACAGAATTCATTGGTTGTCTTTGTTGGAAAATCTGGATCTGGTAAGACAACGGCTCTAGACTTATTGGCAGGTATACACATTCCCGTAACGGGAGAAATTAAAATTTCAGGAGTAACGCCTCGCGAATTTGTGTCAGAAAATCCAGGTGGGATATCTTATCTGCCACAGGATGTGAATATTTTTGAGGGGACAATCAGAGAAAACATCTGCGTAGGATATCCAGCAGGATACTTTACAGACTTAGAGATAGATAACGCGATATCTATGGCCCAACTTGATGGTTATGTAGACTCTCAAATCGAAGGTACTCATTTCAAGTTAGTTGAAGGCGGTCGTGGTATGAGCGGCGGGCAGAAGCAGCGTGTGGGTATAGCTAGATGTCTGATTTCTCGGCCTAGCCTTGTGCTATTGGACGAACCAACGAGCGCGCTAGACACCCAAACGGAAACTGATTTCTTGAATACCCTTGTGAAGATTAAGAAGTATACAACTTTGGTGATGTCAACACATAGACCTGGAGTTCTAAAGCTTGCAGATCAAGTTTGTTATTTTGATTCAGACGGGTCAATAACGAAAATGGACAATCTTGACGCCATAACAAGGAAATTGAGGTTGGACGAGTAATGGATATTTTAGAAGATGAATCCACCAGTTTATTGATAACTGGTTCCTCTGGTTATATCGGAAAACATTTGACTCAGTATCTGATTGCACGCGCCTATAAAGTTGTAGGAATAGATTTAAACCACCAACCTACAGGGGAGCTTGATTCTGAAAATTTTAGCTTTTATCAAGGTGATTTCAGCGACGTAGAATTGATAAAAAAGATAATTCAGAAGCACAACGTTGTTGGGATTTTTCATCTTGCGGGGTTGAAATCTGTAGAAGAATCGATGGTAAATCCAGAACTTTACGAAAAAACCAATAAATTAGGCACTCGATTGCTTTTGGATGCTGCCATTGAAGGAGGCGTGCCATATTTTGTACTTTCATCGACAGCAGCTGTCTACGGTCCTTCTCAAAATGGTTCTCTATTGGAAGATTCACCAGTCCAACCTAGTTCACCATATGGCCAAACAAAATTCGCTGCCGAATTAGAATTACGGAAATCAATTTCGGAGGGAAAGATTCGAGGCGTAGCACTTCGATACTTCAATGTTTTAGGTGCTTCCAATGAAAAATTCAAAGATAAATCTACCTCTAACATTGTGCCAAAAGTTTTGGAATGTATTATCAATAGTAAGCAACCTGAAATTTTTGGCGATGATTACGATACCGTCGATGGCACGGCCGTGAGAGATTACATTCATGTATTAGATGTTGTTAGAGCACATGAATTGACTTTGAATGCCTTGATTTCGGGTGAAGTTTCATTTGCATTGAATATTGGTACGGGTAAGGGGTTCACTGTGAGGGAGATTATTGATGAAATCATTCTGCAAACAAATTCCACAATAGTTCCTGTGGTTAGAGAACGACGAGCTGGAGATGTTGGCACGGTTGTAGCAGATGTGAGCTTAGCGAAATCGGAGATTGGTTTTGAGGCAGAATATGGTCTACAGGAGATGATTAAATCCTCAATTTAAATTATAACCAGCGTTACGAACGCTTGCTAACTCTTTGAACGACCAACTCGTTAGTCATTTTGGTTCAGAGAATTTTCAGGCGTAAATTTATTTCGAAGGCATTTAACTGCTAGACGTAATCGAAAGCTTCATTGGTCTATAGACTGGTGAGTGATTCTTTATAAACACCATTTCACCGCGCGCTTGGCTCAATTGCAATCTTTACCAATTGCCTTCTGTTCAAACCTCTAGATCCGCCGCACACCAAACCAAGCACTAACGCATTCATCATTTTGATGGAGTTATGGATTTAGATGAAGCCCATCTACCTTCCAGCGAGATCTCAATCCTGGGCGGCATGGTCTAGGGCAGAAACCAATGATGCGCTTGCCATAGATCTTGGCTTTTCAGTCGCGACGGTCTGCCACGAGATCACACAGACATAACAGGACCTTTCAGTCAGCTACCGAAAAGATGCAGTCAATCAAACACTGGTCCTAGGGCTGGTTCGAGCCTGCAGACACGCTCAAACCCTCAATACGCACTTTACCCCTGCCTACCCCATAAACTAGAGTCCTGATTCCGGCAGGCTTGTTTTTCGCTGCCATTCGGCGAAAGCCCTGCTATCTATTCCCCCACCTAGTCACATTCATGCTCAACCCACCGCATCCCGGAAACTTTCTAAAGAAAGTTTCCAAAAGGGCACAACATTTGGCCCCCAGCGGTGTCTTACTAAGTAGAGGGCAAGACGTTGCCTTCGTTATGAAAC
>JACCDN011080862.1_pt1 | contig 18088 bp, 16 predicted proteins | sample 7441691 | NCBI WGS metagenome assembly JACCDN01 (sample SAMN15323439, study PRJNA562643) | freshwater metagenome | isolation source: river surface water | place: USA:Blue River Watershed | collected 2017-08-16
GCAAAGGGCTTGAAGGATGTCATCTCAGGTGAGCGCAAGCTTGGTCCTGCTCCAAAGCCAGAACCAAAGCCAGTTGCAAAGCCAGCAGCCAAGAAGGCTGCACCAAAGAAGGCCGCTAAGAAGTCAGCCAAGAAGGCTGCTCCTAAGAAGGCTGCAAAGAAGTCAGCTCCTAAGAAGGCTGCAAAGAAGGTTGTAAAGAAGAAGAAGTAATTCTTTTTAATCTTTATAAAACTTTATAAAACTGGGGTCAGCGATTGCTGGCCCCAGTTTTTCTTTGCCCACTAATATTGCGCTATGGCTCAAATGCGCGTTTCTTATGCGCCACCGACCGGAAATCCGCTTGGAACAAATATCACATTTAAAATTTGTGCAACGCTTCTTATTCCCATAATTAAGTTGATTACCAAGAGAACTTGGATCGGCGCTGAGAACATCCCCAAGACTGGCGCCGTAATCGTTGCCAATAATCACCTTTCTTACTTTGATGTTTTAAATTTTGCGCATTTTCTTTACAAGAACGGCAGAGCCCCTAGATTCTTAGGAAAAGTTGGAGTGTTTAAAGTCCCAGTTATTGGGCGAATCTTGTTAGCTGCTGGACAGATCCCAGTTGAACGAGAAACACCTAACGCCGGTAAAGCAGTTGATCACGCGAAGGCGCTTTTGCAATCTGGGCATTTGCTTGGCGTTTACCCGGAGGGAACGCTTTCTCGCGATGCCGATCATTGGCCCATGGTCGCAAAGACTGGCCTAGCTCGACTCGCACTCAGTACCCGAACTCCAGTGATTCCGGTAGCTCAGTGGGGCGCACAAGTTTTGATGCCAACATACTCGAAGAAAATTAAATTATTCCCACGCACTCAAATAACTTTAAAAGCGGGTAAACCTGTAGATCTCTCACCATGGTACGGAAAAGAGGATGATCAGCAGGCGCTAGTCGAGGCAACTGCAAAAGTTATGCGAGAAATTACAACCTTGCTCGAAGAAATTCGTGGTGAGAAGCGACCTGAAGTAATCTTTGATCCCCATACGTCTGATTTACCGAGAACCGGTAATTTCAAAAAGAAGAAACGCTAAAACGGCGAGAGGCTTTCATGAGCAAAGTAACGGTTTTCGGAGCAGGCGCATGGGGCTCAACCATGGCGCAAGTGCTCTGCGATGCCGGAAATGAAGTTCTTCTCTGGGGGCGCAATCAAGAAGTTGTTGATGAAATAAATAATTCTCATACAAACGCTAAATATTTGGCACATCACACATTACCCACAGAATTAAAAGCCACATCGGATCTCGATGAGGCCTTTGCCTTCAGCCAGAATTACGTATTGGCGATTCCATCATCGCAATTGCGCGAGACGCTTAAAGAATGGAAGCCTCGATTTTCCGAAGGCTGCTTGGTTGTTAGTACGCTAAAGGGAATCGAAATCAGCACTCAACTTCGTATGACCGAAGTAATTACAGAAATACTTGGCCCGCACAAAATCGCAATGATTACCGGGCCAAACTTGGCAGATGAACTTGTCTTACGCCAACCAGCCGGCGCCGTTGCTGCTGCAACCTCACAGGCGATTTCTGAAGAAGTCCGCAATTTATTCCGCACTCCGTATTACCGCGTTTACACATCTGTTGACTTGCTTGGTTGCGAAATGGCTGGTGCAATCAAAAACGTTATCGCCTTGGCCGTTGGCATTTCAATCGGCATGGGCTTTGGCGAAAATACCCAAGCGATGTTGATTACCCGCGGACTAAATGAAGTAGCCCGACTATGTGCAGCGCACGGTGCGGATCCGCTTAGCGCTGCTGGTCTTGCGGGAATGGGAGATTTAGTTGCAACTTGTGGATCGCCTCTTTCGCGCAATCGCACTTTTGGTGAATTGTTAGGAAAGACTGGATCTATGGAGCAGGCGATCGCGCAAGGTTCAAAAACTGTAGAAGGAGTTGCCTCATCAGGTGCAATTGTGGAAATTGCACATCGTGTTGGAGTAGAAGTGCCGGTTATCGAATCTGTCGCCGACATTGTTAACGGCACACTTACCCCAGCACAAGCTCTACAGCGCTTAATGGAAATTACTACCCAAGCAGAAAACTTCATCCGATGACCACACGCGTAGCCATAATCTGCGGAGGTCGTTCTAGTGAGCATGAAATCTCTTGCATTTCCGCTGGGGGAGTCCTTTCCGCGATCGATCGCAGCCAGTATCAACCAGTACTTATCGGAATCAGTAAGAGCGGAAAGTGGTTCGTTTTAGGCGAAGAGACTTCATTATCAATTAAAGATGGTGTTCTGCCAGCAATTTCAGAATCAGGGACACCGGTCTCGCTAGATGCCACCGGCTTCGTAAGCGAAGGCGTCAATCTAAATATCGATCTGGTATTTCCACTACTGCACGGACCATATGGCGAAGATGGAACGATTCAGGGACTTCTAGAAATGGCTGACATTCCATATGTCGGTTCTGGTGTGCTTGCATCTGCGGTTGCGATGGATAAGTCTTTTGCTAAACCAATATTTGCATCGCACGGAATTAAAGTTGCCGCTGGTTTTGTCGCCCGAGCTTCGGATTGGGCGAAAGATAAATCTGAGATTCAAAAGCAGGCAGATTTGTTGGGTTATCCAGTATTTGTAAAACCTGCGCGCGGTGGATCTAGTCGCGGCACCACAAAGGTACAAAGTGCTTCCGAATTTGCAGACGCAATTGAAGAAGCACATCGCTTCGATCCGAAGGCGATGGTCGAGCAAGAAATCCGCGGTAAAGAAATCGAATGTGCAGTTCTTGAGATAGATGGAGTTGCTAAAGCTTCGCTCGTAGGACAGATCAAAATCGATCCAAAATACGATTTCTATAACTTCGAGGCAAAATATCTTGATTCAGCTACGACTATCGAACTTCCGGCACCGATAGATCAAAAGATTAGCGATCAGATCCGCGCCAAAGCAGTAGATGCCTTTATCTCACTAGGGTGCAGCGGTTTAGCTCGAGTAGATTTCTTCTTAACCGAAAACAATGAAGTCATCATTAATGAGCTAAATACGATGCCTGGATTTACCGCCACATCGGTCTTTCCTAAGATGTGGGCAGCAACGGGCGTAGGATATACAGAAGTCATCACATATTTACTCAATGCGGCTCTGACGCGCAATAACGGAGTTTTAGGTAATTAAATGAGAATGAGGCAGCGGAATTTTCTAACCAAAATCGTAGGTGCGCTCTTTCTAATCTCTTCGATGAACTGGGCAACACCTGCCGTTGCGGCGGATGCCTTTGTTTACACAGATTTTGCAGCAAATGATTTTGGACTTTGGATCCAATCATCTATCTACGGTCAAGATCGCCAAGGTAGTGAAAAACTAGAGGATTGGAAGCAGCTTTGGTGTTCAGGCTGGGATGATCCAAGTTGCCAGAATTACGACAACCTCTTTGCGGATCTAATCCTGAGTCCATGCTTAACCGATTCCGATCGTGCGTGCTTAGAGAGCGTAGAAGCTAAGAATGCCACTGGAAATTTAGAGAAGCTGACCTTTTATGGCGAAGCGACCTCACAGCGAATCGCAAGCTATCAATTCAAAAGTGGGACAACTTCAACCGATATCCCTGCAGGCGGTGGATTATCAGTTTGGAAGAGTTCGGTTAAAAATTCTGATGGATCTGATAAGTATTATGCGGCGCATATCCTTTTGCGTTATATAGCAACATCAAACAAGGGAAAGCCCGGAACTGATAACACAATCGTTTTATCCGACTTTAAAGGTCAGGTTTATCCGGTGACTTTGGTAAATGGCAGTGGCTGCCTGCAATTTACATTGGGAAGCCAATGCGTTAACTCGGCCAATTTTGACGGAAGCGAAAAGATTGCAGTCACCTTACGAATGGCCAAAAACTTAACCGGCTGGATATTTGGTCGTATGCAGAACGCGGATTTTTCAGTTACACCGATTGATTCCTCTTTCAACAAAATCCGAATCGGTGGAGATGTAACATTGGTACCTGAATTAGCGGCGAAAGTTGCTAAATCTGAGATCGCTAAGAGTTCGAAACTTGAAAAGTACTTACGTGATTTCTTTACATATGGTCGCCCCGGCGTTTCCGTGCCAAACCCCGGGGGCGGATCTTTTAACGACGGCAGCGTCGGTGGCTATCAATCAACTTCGTATGATGGTTTTTTATCGGCTCAAACAACGACCCGTTTAATCTCTATCAACTTTGATAAGTTTGCACTGTTCTCGGCTTTTGAGGAATATCTAAAACCATTTTCTCCTCCAGCGAGCAATAATGGTAGAAATATACTTCGCGAAACAAATTCGATATTTTGGAATTTTGGAGCCAATGCTTACGTAGGTTCAAATAGATGCTCATCGGATAAAACCAAATTACATGGGATGGTTGTAACCAACGCCCCTATTTTCGAAAGTGGTCCGCCAGAGTTTAAGGATGGATCCCTTAATTATAAAGTTGCTGGAATCCATCACAATAATGATGGTTCTATTTTTCGAGGGAGATATACCTATATAGTGCTCTCAGAAACGGCGCGTTGTTATTACGGTTTTTCAAATGCACCGATCGAAGCCCGTGTTGAAGTTGTTTCTGCCGATAGTTCAGCGCAGATTGCAACAGTTCTTGTCTCCGAGCGCGATGGCTTTATTAAATTACAGGCAGATAATTTCACTTTCTCATCGCCGACAATAAAGGTGAAATTTACTCAAGATAGCGTTCAGCCAGCTGCCACTGCGACTAAGGCTGCCCCGAAGAAAAGTTTGACGATTACCTGCATCAAGGGAAAAACCAGCAAGAAAATTACGGGAGTGAGCCCGAAGTGTCCTACTGGATACAAAAAGAAGTAAGTCTTAGTAGGTAACTGGGCAAGTCAGGGTGCGTGTAATACCCGGGACAGCCTGAACCTTAGACAAGATAGTGCGACCGAATTCCTCCATGGATGGAGACTCTGCGCGCATGATTACATCGTAAGGACCTGTAACTCCTTCAGCCAATGTAACGCCGGCGATAGCAGAGACAGATTGTGCAACGCTAGATGCCTTGCCAACTTCGGTTTGAATCAAGATGTATGCCTGAACTGACATTGTTGTCTGCCTTTCTATGTATAACTTCGCCGTTGAAGGTAAGCGCAAAGGTACCCCATGTTCTAGTCTTGGCGCTATGGCGAGCAATGGCGAAGGCTTCTCTGAAGCACAGGTAATCGCACGCTTAAAAGAGATTTTTTCATCCACTGATCCCAGAATTACGGTTGGAATTGGCGATGATGCTGCGGTCGTCACAGCATCCAGTGCTCAAGTTTTAACAACCGATATGGCAGTTGAAGGCGTTCACTTCCGCATCGATTGGAGCAGCGCCTTTGAAATTGGGCGCAAAGTAGCAGCGGCAAATACCGCAGATGTGTTGGCAATGTCGGCTAAACCAGATTTTCTCCTGGTTGCAGTTGCGCTAACTGGCAATGAGAGCATGGAATGGATTTGCGACCTGGCCCGCGGAATCAAATTTGAAGCAGACCTCGCCGGTGCCCACGTTGTAGGCGGTGACTTGTCGCGCGCAAATCAGGTTGTTATTTCTATATCTGCAATAGGTTCGACCGAAAATGCAATCAGTCGCAGCGGAGCAAAGCCGGGCGATGGAGTTTATCTTTCTTCGCTAACAGGTTGGTCGGCTGCCGGAATTGAACTGCTTAGCTCAGGGATCGCAGGAAGTGATGAAATAAGTGCGAAAGCGGTAAGTGAATATAAATCTCCAACTATTGATTATGGCTTTGCTGCAACGAGCGCTTCAGCGCTTTGCGATGTCAGCGATGCCTTAATACTCCAAGCCCAACAGATTGCAGATAGTTCAAAAGTTTCCTTTAAATTTGATTTAGCAAGAATTGAAGCCAGCCCAGAATTCAAGGAGTTGATGAAAGTTGCAGATCAACTGGGAGCCGATATTTGGAAATGGATTTTTGCCGGGGGAGAAGATCACGCCTTCTTGGCTACAGGAAATGACCTACCCGGGCTATTGATTGGCGAAGTTGTTGCAGGCGCTGGGCTACAAAACCTTCCAGCAGGCGTGGAAAATAGCGCCTGGAGGCACTTTAGTTAAAGGCGAAAAATAGGACTCATTTTTTATGCAGCGAAATCAATATTTTTTATTTTATTAAACACATAGAAATCGGTGCGGTTCTATTGCCTACCTTTTCACCAAGCGATAATTTTGCGATATGAAAAGAACCTCATTTGTAGCAACTCTGGCCACCGCAGCGCTTTCACTTTCTGCAATATTGGTAGGAGTAACTTCTGCAGATGCCAGCATCACACTTCCTAAGGGAGCGTTCTTACCTTGCTCCGCGGGAGGAGCTGCTTACTGCATTGAATCCGTAAGCGTTACTCCAAGTGGAGGAAAGGCAATCGCTCTTACTTGGATTGCAACAGGAACTTCTGGAGCAGCAGCGGGCAATACCAATGGCGTTATCGCCGGCAAAACTCTGCCAGGACGTTGGAGCGCTGATGGCGCCTTCACAAATGAAAATTACGACGGGCTATACGTCGAAGCACAAGCTGCAAATGAATTTGTTCCTTGGATTGTCTTAGATGCCAAGCCAACGTTCTCGCCTGGAAATAACGTCTCGCTGGCCGCAACCACAACCAGCTCTACAACTCCTGTAAATCTAAATGGCGATGCCTTAATTTCAGTAAAGATGCGCATCTCAGATTTCAAATTAGGTGTGACATACGGAATTGCCACAGAGGCGACTGTTGATGTTCAGGCTGGCCTATTTGAAATTGCGGGATACCCAGTGAAAGTTCCACAAGCTAAAAATACGAAAGATTGCGCTGGCGATGCCGGGGTCTCATCTGCTTTAGTTACTCAGTTCCAATCAATTCTGGTTCCATCAAATGATCCGCTGGGATTCTCTTTTGAGGGTGGCAGTGGAAAGATCTACGTTGGTTCAAATGGACTTTGCAAACTTTCTACGCCAGTCTGGAACTCTGAGAAAAAGTCTTTGAGTTATAAAGCTTCTGCACCTCGTTTGGCGCCAGATGGAAAGACGGTAAATACCGGTTTCTACTACGCAACAATCTCATCAGCGGATGCCCTGGCACTTTGGGGACTCAAGAAGCCGGAAGATGCTGCAGCGGCGTTAACTATTTCAGTGCGCACCAGCGAAGGTGGATCAACTGCGGCGACTAAAACTGTTGCAGTGAAGAGCGGTCGAATCATTATTCAGGTCTTTGGTTTTGAATTCCCAGATCCAATGTTGGATATCTCGCTCAATCCGAGTTATGACGCGATGGCTTCTTCTGCAGGAGCAGCGAGCAATATGTCGGCAGCTGCGACTGTGAAGACAACGGCAAAACCAAAGCCAACGCCAACGCCAAAGGCGACGACAATCTCATGTATCAAGGGAAATCAATTAAGGAAGGTAACGGGCGTTAAGCCGACATGTCCTTCAGGGTTTAAAAAGAGGGCGTAAGGAAAAAAGCTTTAGCGAGAAACTTTTCCGGCCTTAAGGCAGGAAGTACAGACGTTCTGACGCTTAGCTGTTCCACCGACAAGTGTCTTAATGCGTTGGATATTTGGATTCCAGCGACGACGAGTCTTTACCTGAGAGTGTGAAACGTTATTTCCAAAGCTGGGCCCTTTGCCACAGATATCGCATGTTGATGCCACAGCGTTACTCCTTTTATATCTTTAACTTGTGTCAGCGATTGGTGCTGGCAACAGGTCGTAAGGGTAGCAAGAAGCCCCACTTACTGGCTAATTGGCGCCAAATGAGTGCTGACCCTCAAGAAATTACGCGTAAATAAATGGGGGTGGCGGGAGCCACATCGATTTTTGCAATATCGCAGTTAGGCCAGGCGCAAGATTAGTAATGAGTAAGAACGCCTACTCAGAAATGGAGAGCTGAGTTCCATGAATTCACTCGATCTTGCAAGATGGCAATTCGCCATTACAACTGTTTACCACTTTCTATTTGTGCCGATAACTATTGGCATGGGATTTCTAGTCGCCGGATTGCAGACTGCTTGGTACCGCTCTGCGAAAGTTAAATACCTGCGCGCGACTAAATTCTTTGGAAAACTTTTCCTAATCAACTTTGCAATTGGTGTTGTGACTGGCATCGTGCAGGAGTTTCAGTTTGGTATGAACTGGTCTTCGTATAGTCGATTCGTAGGAGATATTTTCGGAGCACCTTTGGCCATGGAAGGTTTGCTGGCCTTCTTTCTAGAAAGTACTTTCCTCGGACTTTGGATTTTCGGATGGGATCGTCTTCCAAAGAAAATCCACCTAGCGAGTATCTGGCTGGCTTCATTTGGAACACTGCTTTCCGCTTACTTTATTCTCGCTGCAAATGCTTGGATGCAACATCCAGTTGCCTATCGCATGAACCTTGAAAAAGGTCGCGCTGAACTAACTAGCATTGTTGAAGTATTGACTCAGAAGACCGCATTGGTCACCTTCTTCCACACAATTCCCTCCGCGGCATTTACCGCCGGAGCATTTATGGCCGGAATATCTGGATGGTTACTTGTGAAGAATAAGGATGCCGAGATGTCACGCGGTACCCTCAAGGTTGGTCTCATAACCATGATGGTGAGCTTCGTCTTGGTCTTTGTCTCTGGTGACTTAACCTCAAAGGTCATGACCGAACAGCAGCCAATGAAAATGGCGGCCGCAGAAGCGCTATACGAAACAACCGAATCTGCGCCTTTCTCATTATTAACAATTGGCACACTTGATGGCTCTAGATCAGTTTTCCAGATTGATGTCCCTTCGGTTCTCTCATTTCTTGCGACCGGTGATTTCAAAGGAACGGTTGAAGGCGTTAACGACATTCAAGCCGAATATGAAAAAACCTACGGACCAGGGGACTATTCACCAAATATTCCACTGGCTTATTGGTCATTCCGATTGATGATTGGTTTTGGCGGAATTGGGTTCCTATTCGCTCTTCTTGCCTTATTCCAAATGCGTCGGGGTGGAAATCCAAAAGGGAAGTGGTTCTTACCGGCAATGATCGCATTGCCATTCACGCCGCTACTTGCCAACTCATTCGGATGGATATTTACCGAAGCGGGTCGCCAACCTTGGGCGGTCTTTGGATTAATTCGGACAGCTGACGGAGTAAGTCCAACTGTCTCTGCCGGGAATGTTCTCTTCACAATGGTTGTGTTCACACTTCTATACGGAGTACTTGCCTTCATTGAAGTGGGATTGACTCTGAAAGTTATTAAAAACGGTCCACAGACCGAATTGGATTACGCCGATCCAAAACTTGGCGGATCCGATTCTCAACAACTCGTGATGTCTTACTAGGAGGTATCGAAAATGACACTAGAAACTACCTGGTTCTTACTAATAGCGGTTCTATGGATTGGTTACTTCATCCTCGAAGGCTTCGACTTCGGTGTTGGAGTGTTACTTCCATTTGTCTCGCGCAACGAGGCTGATCGCCGCGCTGTTTTAACTACTCTCGGGCCGGTATGGGACGGCAACGAAGTTTGGCTGTTAGTTGCAGGAGGAGCGACTTTTGCAGCGTTTCCCGAATGGTATGCAACGTTGTTTAGCGGCTTCTACTTACCGCTCTTCCTGATTCTCGTCTCACTAATTGTTCGCGGTGTAGCTTTCGAATACCGAAGCAAGTACGGCAAAGCTCAATGGCGTCAGCGTTGGGATATAGCGATCGTGATCAGCAGCGCTGTTCCTGCCCTTTTATGGGGCGTGGCCTTCGCAAACATCGTTCGCGGTGTTCCGCTAGAAAAATCTGCGGCCGGGCATATTGAATACGTTGGTGGGTTCTTCAATCTACTAAACCCATATGCGCTGCTTGGCGGCGTGGTTACATTGACCGTATTCCTTACACACGGAGCAATTTTCTTATCGCTTAAAACAGCGGGTGGAATCCGTGACCGTGCACAAGATTTAGCTTTAAAGCTTGGATTACTCGCAGCAGTTGCAGCAGTTGCATTCTTAGTTTGGACAAATCTGATGCTGCCGGCCTTTAACGGCAAGGTAGCTGCGCTGTCTACTGGAGTGGCTCTCGCGTGGGTCGCAGGACTTGCTGCAACGTTAAAGCGTCGCGAAGGTTGGGCATTCATTTTCTCGGCCTCAGCGATTCTCCTATTTGTGACAGATCTTTTCTACGCACTATATCCGCGGGTAATGCCAAGTTCGCTAGGGGCACAATTTGATTTAACGATCAATAACGCTTCAAGCACTCCTTACACGTTAAAGGTAATGACCGTAGTTGCGGTTGTTATGACCCCACTTGTTCTGCTCTACCAGGGTTGGACCTATTGGGTTTTCCGTAAGCGAGTAAGTGCGTCACAAATTTCTAATCCAGAAAGAGGAATTTTGGATAGCGCGACGCATATATTGCATCAATGAAATCGGTACAACTACGACTGCTGCTCTCGAGGGGCGGCAGTCGTAGCCTTTTTCTGATCATTGCCATTGGGTCTGTGGTTTCTACCGCGCTAACAATTTCCTTAGCGGTATTCATCTCACGCGTGGTCGTTAATCTTGTCCAAGATAACGGAGATGTTTTAGAAGATATCTTCACCGTCGCCGCGCTTTGGGTTTTTAAAGCTTTTTTCCAATCCCAATACGAATCATTTACCACGATTAAAGCCCTGAAGATTAAAACAGATTTAAGATCCGAAGTAACTTCATCACTTCCAAACTTTGTTGCTACATCACCTGCCGCGCTTTCGAATCTACTAATTAAGGGTTTTAATTCACTCGATATATACCTGGGGCGATTTCTTCCGCAGATGGCTGGAGCGGCAATTACACCCGTAGCTGTTATCGCCGCTATCGCATTTCTGGATGTCACCTCTGCCTTAATCGCCATTTTGACGCTCCCGCTGATTCCCCTTTTCGGAGCGTTGATTGGCAAGTACACCGCAGATTCAGTTGCCAAGAAGTGGTCCACGCTTGGAACGTTATCGAAGTATTTCGAGGATTCGCTGCGAGGTTTTATGACGCTACGCATCTTTGGTCGCCATAAATCACAATCTAAACGGATCGAAGAGATGGGTGAGCAATACACGTCTGAGACCATGAAGGTTCTACGAATCTCATTCTTATCGGCCTTCGTTCTGGAACTTTGCGCAACCATTTCTGTTGCCTTAATCGCGGTGGCAATTGGGCTGCGTCTAGTGGATGGGCAAATCACTTTTATCGCGGGGCTGACCGTCCTATTACTCGCTCCAGAGGTTTATTTTCCGCTCCGTAATGCAGCGTCACTATTTCACGCATCTGCTGATGGCAAAGCGGCCCTCGATGAAATTTCAAAACTTTTCGACTCGGCGACTTCTGATGTCGAGCAAACCGAGCATGACTTTTCTAATTTCCAGACTTTGAGTTGGAACAAGTGGGGTTTTGATATTCCACTTGTTGCCAAATCGTGTCTACCTGCTGATCAAATTACTCGTAGCCAGGTCCTCTTTATAACCGGAGATTCGGGATCTGGTAAAACGACATTTGCGAAAAGCCTTTTAGGTCTTTCGCGCGATACAAATATCTTTATCGACCGAGAGATTGAACTAACCCCGCCTTTAGTTAAATCTTGGCAAGAGGTTATTGGTTGGATTCCGCAGAATCCACATTTCGCTCCAGGTTCAATTGCAGATCAATTCCGAATAAAGAATACCGAAATTAGCGACCAGGAAATTGCTGAGCTTCTGCGTCGAGTGGGGCTGGATTTAATTGAACTTCCATTAGGACTGGCAACGCCGATTGGTGGGATCGGCGAAAAGTCAGCGGCAGTATCTGGAGGTCAACTCAGAAAAATTGCGATTGCACGAGCACTGCAAGCTAACCCTGCTTTGATCATTGCCGATGAACCAAGTGCGGATTTAGATGAGGCGAGCACGCGGTTAGTTATGAAAGAGTTACGTCGCGTTGTGCGAGAGGGCGCTGCGTTAATTTGCATAACCCACGACACCGCCATGATTCACGATGACGATCGAGTGATCTCTATTGTGCGCGCCTCTGCAATCGAAGCGGTGCAATCATGAAGAAATACCCAATGCGGATGTGGATGGCAGCAACTCTTGGCGCGCTGGCATTCATTGGGGGATCGGGTTTGACTATCTCAAGCGGATGGTTGATCACGATGGCCTCGCAACACCCACCAATTTTGACTTTGACAGTTGCCATCGTGATGGTGCGCTTCTTCGGAATATTTCGTTCTGTAGCTCGCTATGCCGAAAGAATTGTTAGCCACGATGCTGTCTTTAAGAAATTAACTTCAGTTCGGGTAGCCTTATTTAATTCATTCAGCCGATCTGGAGTCGAATTAGTCAGAGATTTGAATTCGGGCAAGGCGGTTAAAGCCCTCGTTGATGATGTTGAAAGAGCTCAAGAGTTTGAACTTCGCGTAACCCTGCCATTTAGATCGGCGCTAATCGCCGTTATCGCAGGGGTTGGTGTTGGTGTTTGGATTCGTATTGAATCGCTCTTCTTTACTCTTCCTGCGGCGATACTGACTTTGTGGGTTATTCCTGCGTTTGTGAAAAGAGTTTGCACCACGAGCGCGACGGAAATTGAAGAGCTAGAAAGTGGTTACGCCGAGTTAATTCTCAATTCTTCCAATGGAATTGCCGAAGCAACAATCTATGGATATCTAGACGCGACCCTTGAAAATACGCATGAAACTGAAAGATTGATATTGCGCCAAGAAATTAAATTAGCGAAAAAGAGTTCTCTCGCAAACCTACTCACCCTGGCGGTCGTAGGAGCTTCCATAACCGCTGCACTTGCTATCGCTAGAGATCTAAAAATTGAAGGAGACATTGTCTTGGTGGGGATCGCGATGTTGATCTTCCTTCCATTGGTTTTCTTTGAATCGATCATCACTTGGTACCCAAATCTCTTCGCTGCAGGAAAACTCTTGGCAGCGCAGGCGCGAATCGAAACAATGACAGATTCGGTCGCAGCGGCATCGCATTTTCAAGCCTCACTTCTGGAAAGCGTTAAAGAGTTGTCGGTACGCGATTTGCAAGTTTCATGGAGTGATACCTACATCAAGCCAGTCTCTTTCACTGCCACGCCGGGGAGTTCACTAGTGTTACGAGGCCCTAGCGGTATTGGTAAATCCACTCTGGCCATGGGTCTTATGGGCGCCTTGCAGTATCGCGGAAGTGCCACCATAAATGGTTGCCAAATTTCTAGCATTTCAAATTTAAGCGAACTAATTACAGGATGCCTACAACAAAGCCATATTTTCAATACAACAATTCGGGAGAATCTAAAGATCGCTGACCAATCAGCGTCCGACGCTGCGCTAAAGCACGTCCTTGAAATAGTGGAATTAAACGAAATATCTCTAGACACAATTGTCGGCGAATTCGGAAGGGCACTTTCCGGCGGAGAAGCCAAACGTCTTGGGCTAGCCAGAGCGTTAATCTCAAATGCAGCGATACTTATTCTTGATGAGCCAACCGAACACCTTGACCACGACTTAGCTCAAAGAATTGAAGGGCGAGTCCTGGCGCGTTACGCGGAAAGAATTTTGATCATAATCACGCATTCCGGGTGGGGTAAAGCGGGAAGAACGGTAACTCTCGCGAGAGAATAAGCGCTATGACTCCGGCGCCTACTAGTTCAACTACCGGTCTAGGTGCCAAGTTGGTAAATGTTGTCGGTGATCGCACCGCCAAAGTATTAGACACGGTCTTCGGCTACAAAACTGTCTCAGATCTTCTTCATCACTATCCAAGACGTTATCTAGTTCGTGGAGAGCTCAGCGATATAGCAGAACTTAACGAAGGTGATGAAGTCACGGTTCTTGCTGAAGTTTTCTCTTCGAGTAGTCGAAAGTTACATGGCCGAAAGGGAAGCATTCTCGAAGTTATTGTCACTGATGGCAGCGCCAAAATGTCGTTAACTTTCTTCAATCAAGCTTGGCGCGAAAAAGAACTTCGGGTTGGTAGACAAGGTTTATTCGCTGGCAAAGTTGGAGTCTTTAACGGAAAGCGCCAATTGGCACATCCTGATTATGAAATGGTTCCAGATGGCAGTGATGTTGATTCGGCGGTCGCGGAATTCGCCGGCAAGTTTCTGCCCGTTTATCCAGCAAGTTCTAAATTACCTTCGTGGAAAATTGCACAGTGCATCAATCTTGCGATTGGCTCGCTGGACGAAATTCCAGATTTAATGCCGACACAAATTCTGGAAAAGTTTGGCTACCCATCAACGCAGCAAGCCCTCATTCAGATCCATAATCCTGTCGACCTAGATAGCGCAGAAAAATCTAAGGCGCGACTTACCTTCGACGAGGCTTTTCTGCTGCAACTCTTACTTCTAGAACGCAGGGCGGAACTTCGTGCGCTAAAAACCACCGCTCGGCCAGTTAAGTCAGGCGGGATACTAGAAGCTTTTGATAAATCGCTTCCCTGGAAGTTAACGCCTGGACAGTTAGAGGTTGCCAAAGAGATTGAGCAAGATTTATCCGCCGATATTCCGATGCATCGCTTATTGCAAGGAGAAGTCGGCTCAGGAAAAACTGTGGTTGCACTTCGTGCCATGCTCGCAGTTGTTGATAGCGGCGGACAAGCAGCGCTTCTTGCGCCTACAGAAGTTCTGGCTGCGCAACATCTGCGCACAATTACTAAATTACTTGGCCCACTTGCCCACGGCGGAATGTTGGGTGGCGCCGAAAATGGAACTCAAGTTACCTTGCTAACTGGTTCGCAAAACGCTGCAGAACGTAAAGAGGCGCTTTCGCTGGCAGCATCGGGTCAAGCCGGAATCGTTATCGGAACCCATGCCCTGCTTAGTGAGAACGTTAAATTTAATGATCTAGGTTTGATAGTCGTCGATGAACAACACCGCTTTGGCGTCGAGCAACGTGATGCCCTTAAAGCCAAAGCGGTTAACCCGCCGCATTTGTTGGTCATGACGGCGACGCCAATTCCGCGAACTGTTGCTATGACGGTCTTCGGTGATTTAGATGTTTCAACTCTGCGCGAACTTCCACTCGGTCGTCAACCAATTACAACTCACGTCGTTCCCACCATGGAGAAGCCAACTTTCTTGGAACGAGCATGGGAACGAATTCGCGAAGAAGTTGCCCAAGGCCATCAGGCTTACATCGTTGCACCGCGAATCGCTGCCGGAAATTCTGAAGATGCAGATTTAGATTTTCTCTACGGCGAACAATCGCCCGATATCGCATCGGTAGAAGAGTTGGCACCTAAGTTGCATGGGGGAGCCTTGAAAGGTCTACGGATCGCACCTCTCCATGGTCGACTAACAACTGAGCTAAAAGATGCGACCATGCAGGCATTTGCTTCAGGTGAAATCGATGTACTTGTTTCAACAACCGTAATTGAAGTAGGCGTTGATGTGCCAAATGCCACGATCATGGTGATTATGGATGCGGATCGCTTTGGCGTTTCTCAGTTACATCAATTGCGTGGCCGCGTTGGCCGCGGAACTTCACCAGGTTTATGTCTTCTCGTTTCTGCGGCTCCCATTGAAACACCAGCGCGCGAGCGTTTAGAGGCGGTTGCAAAGACTCAAGATGGTTTCGAGTTATCACGTATCGATCTAGAACAAAGGCGCGAAGGAGATGTATTAGGCGCTACACAGTCTGGAAATAGATCTCACCTGCGTTTACTGCGAGTACTTCGCGATGAGAAGTTAATCGAAGAGGCTCGAGAAGTAGCTGGCGAAATACTAGAAAGTGATGGCGGTTTGGAACGCTATCCTTTACTTAAGCAGGAGTTAGAAGCGCTAAAGAGCGATTACTCTGCAACATTTATAGATAAGGGTTAAGAGAATGCGCATCGTTGCCGGTCTTGCGAAAGGGCGAAATATTTCTGCCGTAGCAAGTTCGACTCGACCAACTTCAGATCGGGCGCGTGAAGCGCTATTTTCAACCTTGGCCTCTGAATTCGGTGAATTCGAAGGGCTACACATTTTAGATTTATATGCCGGAACAGGTGCGATCGCACTTGAATCTTTATCACGCGGAGCAGCGATTGTTCATGCCGTCGAAAAAGATGATCAAGCGCAAAAGGCGATCGCGGCCAACTTTGAAAGCATTAAGAGCGCACAATGTCCGGGGAGTTTTCATCTCTTTGGGATGAGCGTTAATCGCTTCTTACTCGATAGGGCGACAGTGCAATATCACTTTATTTATATCGATCCACCTTACGATGTCGAAGATATTGATGTCATCGAAACTTTGATTCAATTACGCGATGGTGGCTTTCTGCATCCACAAGCGCTAATCGCAGTCGAGCGAAATTCGAGAGTAAAAGAAATTTCATGGCCGGATGGATATCAGCCGTTGCGTGAAAAGAATTACGGTCAAGCCACCATTTTCTATGGGATTCCTGCCGAACTTTGAGCCTGTAAATGGATTACATAGCCGATCGTTGCTAGCGTTTACTCCATGAAGCGCGCAGTCTGCCCCGGATCATTTGATCCGATCACCTTTGGGCATTTAGACATTATCGAGCGCGCCAGCGGTCAGTTTGATGAAGTGATAGTTGCTGTTTTGGAGAATAGAACAAAAGCATCTCTATTTACCGTTCAAGAGCGCATGGAGATGATTCGCCAGACGACATCTAAGTATTCGAATGTAAAGGTTGATTCTTGGCATGGCCTCTTAGTTGATTTCTGCAAAGAGAATTCAATCCAAGCAATTGTTAAGGGCTTGCGTGCGGTGACCGATTTTGATTACGAACTTCAAATGGCGCAGGTAAACCTCCAAGGTTCAGGAGTTGAGACCATGTTTATGGCTACCGCTCCGACACATTCTTTTCTCTCATCTTCAATCGTTAAAGAGCTCGCTCATTTCGGTGGAGATGTATCCTCTATGGTTCCAGGCATCGTAAATGATGCTCTTAAAGCACGAGTAGCAGGGAAGTAAAAATGGATTCAATTGAAAAGCTCAGTACCGCAATCACTCTTATCGAAGAGGCCCGCGGCGTTCCACTTTCTGCTTCCTGTGTTGTGCACCGTGGAGAAATTCTTGAAATCTTAGATGGCGCCAAAGTTGCACTTCCGCAAGATCTATTCACCGCCGAAGGAATCCTTACTCAGCGCGATAATTTAATTGAGGAAGGCCGCTCATCTGCAGAGCAGATGATTGCTACCGCTCGCGAAGAAGTCGCGCGCATGATCGAACAAACTGCGATCGTGCAGGCAGCTCGTGATGAGGCGCAACGAATTCTTGATGATGCTCGCGCATTGGCTGCGCAAGAGCGCGCTGAGGTCGAAAGTTATATCGATGGCCGCCTAGCAACCCTTGAAGTAATTCTCAATAAGACTTTAGATGCAGTAGCGCGTGGACGCGAGCGCCTAGATGGTGCAAACGATAAAGATGTCCTTTCGCAACTTGCTGACGATAATTAAAAGCTAAAGAGAGTTTCCTAAACCATGTCTAAGGCCTCGCAGGTTTTTATTCTTAATACCCATGAACTCCCACGTCGTGCGGGGGAGATGAAGGAATATCAACTCGACCTTGAAATTTTGGAGCCGATAGGCGTACCTCTAGTTAGCGTTCCGGCTGGAGATGTAATTGAAGTTGACCTCCGCTTGGAATCGGTAACCGAAGGCGTATTGCTCAGCGCAGATTTATACGCTGTCGCAAAGGGCGAGTGCATCCGCTGCTTAGATCCAGTTGAAATTACCGTTGAACGCAAGATTCAAGAGCTCTATCGCTATGAACCAAGTAAAGAGAGCTCTAAGAAGGGTAAGAAAGGGAAGAAATCGGCTGAGGAAGATATCGACCTCGAAGAAGATGATGAACTCTGGATGGATGGCAACGAGATGGACCTTGAGCCACCGATCCGGGATGCGATTGTGCTCGATCTTCCCGTAAACCCGCTCTGCTCAGAAGATTGCCTAGGGCTATGCCCTGATTGCGGCCAGAAGTGGGCAGATCTGCCAGATGACCACCAACACGAGGCGATTGACGCTCGCTGGGCGGGCTTGGCTGGGCTGGATTTTAAGAATTCGGATGAATAAGGGATACTTACCGTCATCAGTTAGACCCGTTAGTCCAGTTAGACCCAAATGTTTTCAATAGATTAAGGACGATTACCGTGCCAGTTCCAAAGCGAAAGATGTCTCGTTCGAAGACACGCTCACGC
>JACCDN011061217.1_pt1 | contig 18087 bp, 14 predicted proteins | sample 7441691 | NCBI WGS metagenome assembly JACCDN01 (sample SAMN15323439, study PRJNA562643) | freshwater metagenome | isolation source: river surface water | place: USA:Blue River Watershed | collected 2017-08-16
AAGTCGGCTGACCTCTTGCCGTAAGGCATTGATGTCAGCGCTCATCTTCGGTGGATTATGCCCGGCAAGCTCTTGGCGCCACTTGTAAAGGCTCTTCGTCGAAATGCCTAGGTTCTTGGCAACATCAGCAACAGAGTGACCACGCTCCGTGATTTGCTTGACCGCCTCGGACTTAAATTCGTCCGGATATCTCATTCCCTTCATACCGCTTTCTCCATTCCGTTTTAGACATTATCAGTTGTCTATCTAAACGGGTGAAGTCCAATACATGACGGTTTATGAGGTTCCATTGAGCCGTTTGGATGAAATGGCTGATGTCTCTGCTGAAGCATTTATCGCGAACAAAGACCCCATCGGCTGCTTTCTCTTTGATCTTGAGCCGAATCATCTTGAGCTGAAGCAGCGTTTCTTCCGTTCCCTCGTCACATCCTGCTCACCTCGTGCCCTGAGGCTGGCCTCATCTGAAAGAATGGAAGCTATCAGTGTCTGGTTTCCACCCGGAATCGGGCACCATGAGGATGTTGAGGCTGATCCTTTTCGCCCGGAAGACTTTGCCGACCCGGAAACATTTACAAGGCTGGAGGCGGTCGGGCGGGTTATTACCGAACTTACTGCCGATATAGGAAATGAGCCGCAATGGTATCTGCACTTAGTCGCAGTTGGTCCTGAGTACATGAACCATGGGATTGCATCCCGCCTGCTCGTTTCCGTTCTTGCGAGAGCCCGTGAAGAGGGATTTCCCTGCACTCTGATCACTCAGAGCGCCGGGAACGTTCACAAGTACCAACACTTGGGCTTCCGGATTGTGCGGGATATGCCAGTGCCTGGCTCATCCGAAAAGTTCTATGCAATGCGCTGCGACTGACTTATCAAACTAATTTGTAAGACAAATACCGGCTGAAAGCCTATCCTGCCCTAGTCTAATTATTCCGATTGTTTTACTTGGTTTTGTATCAATACAAAAGAATTCACTACGTCCAGTAACCAATCAATGTGGGATTAAGTTCACACGATGATTTCAATTCCTCGTTTGCCCACCAAATCTCGGAACTCTCGTGTTTTTGCCTGGGAGCAAAAGAGTCTATAAGCAAATGCAGGGAAATGATCAGGCTTCGAGGAATCAATGTAAGTGTTCAGATAATCCTTATACGTTGATTCATTGACCCTGGTGCCAAACCAGATCACCATGTTTTCAATAAGAAAATTAGCGTCCATAGGTCTGCCCTCACTAACAGACTTCACGTCTAGCCTTGAAAGATCTGTTGAGATTGGTTTCCAACAAAACTAGTTGGTTGATGTCAGAGTTGATTTATTTTCAGCTTCAGTCATGGTTGGCGTCTGTGGCTGCAATTGGAGTACTTGACCCATTTCGACACCGAGACTGGTTGGATAATCAAAGGCTGCGCCAGTTGAGGCATCAATCACATAGCCAACAATGCCACCGAACAAGATATTGCCCCAGACACCGGCATTTGCAGAAGATTTGGCCGAGGTTGAGCCTGTTGGGATGTCAGCCTTGTTACAAGTGATAACCAGATCAGCACCGCTCTTTTGGATGACAGTACTGCCGGGCGATTTTACGAACCAGGTTCCCTTATCATTCGTGAGTACACAGTCTGCGCCATCAATCGGCTTACCGTTATGATTGGCAGTGACGGATACGGGCTGATTTTTGGTGCCAGTGATCGAAGCACAGCCACTGCAGATCGCTATGAACAGAAACGAGATTGGCAGACTATATTTAGTCAACATGGAGTTTTTCATTGCAGCCCCTAAGAATCATTAATTTGTACTGCTCAGTCTGCGCATGGCACTGTGTCATCAGATGACACAGAACGGTTGGCATAATCAAAAAATTATAGAATCTATGGTTAATAACCCACCGGAGTCTTCATGGATCGCACCGAACGCTTCTACAAAATCCAGGATTTGCTCAAACAGCAGAAAAAGCTGACCATGAAGCGTCTGCAGGAAACGCTCAACGTTTCCCGTGCCACTCTGTGCCGTGATCTGGACTACCTTCGGGATCGGCTCGGTGTTCCCATCGTCTGGGATGCAAAATCACGCGCTTATGTTCTTGAGAGCATGGCATCTGATGCCGCCAGACAGGAGCTCCCTGGCGTCTGGTTTAATGAATCCGAGATTTATGGCTTGCTGGGCATGATTGAAATCATCAACCAGATGCAGTCCGGCAGCACTCTGGTTGAACGGATGGCTCCCCTGAAACAGCGGCTGGAGATTTTGCTGGAGCAGGGTACCGGCAGCGCCAGCGAGATCATGCAGCGCATCCGTATTCTGCCCATGGCCAGGCGGCCGGTAAGTGATGAGCACTTCCAGTGGCTGGCAGACGCGCTGGTCAAACGCCAGAGGGTGTGGATCCGGCACCTCAGCCGCAAGCGCAGTGAAACCGTTGAACGGGATATCTCTCCCCAACGGCTGGTTTACTACCGGGATAACTGGTATCTAGATGCCTACTGCCACCTGCGCGATGATCTGCGTAGCTTTGCGCTGGACGCCATTGAAGCTGTATCCCTGCTGGATAAACCTGCGCTTACTGCCACGGACAAAGCCCTGGCCGATTACTACGAGCAGAGCTACGGCATATTCAACGGCAAAGCCAGCCACATCGCCAAATTACGGTTCACACCATTTAGAGCCCAGTGGGTTGCCAAAGAGATCTGGCACCCGAAGCAGCGGGGGCGTTACGAACCAGATGGCTCTTACATCCTTGAAATTCCCTACGGTAATGACACCGAATTACTCATGGACATTCTGAAGCAGGGAGCAGAGATTGAGGTTTTGGAACCTGACTCACTTAGGGTGCGGGTAGCCGAAGCGGCAGCTCAAACCCATAGCAGGTACGAAAGAAAGAAACCAGATAAAAATGATTCGTATCGATGAGGTCAGCACCGAGATTGCTAAGCTGGAAACGCCATTACCGTGAAATTTGTAGTTAACAGGGTTAACATACAAAATTAAATTGAATTGGATAAAGATAGGAGTATTGATTGTCGGTTGCTGCTGGGTTCCTAATTAACGTGAGCCCCAGAAAGTTTATACAGACTCATTTGAATCCGCTAAAAAATTAAGGCAGGTCACGTTCAACAACCTAATTTAGTTATGTCATCATTTTCCGAAAAGCTTAATCCTTTCTTAAAAATTGCCATTACTGCTGGAGTGCCCTCGGCAGTAAGAATGCACATTGAGAGAGGAGATTCGATAAATGCGCTAGATATAAATGGCAATGGTTCGCTGCATCTTGCTGCGCTAAAGGGACATGCGGACATAATTCAGTTGTTACTTGAAGCGGGCGCTGACAGAGCCATTTTGGATTTCAATGGAAAAACAGCGATTGAAGTCGCTCAAAACTCAGGTTCTAAAGAATGCGTCCGCGTATTAAGAGAGTGGACAGGGATCACGCCCACGGTCGATATTATTAAAGAAAGCTTTGAGTTTGAAGATGATGATGACGGTGCAGTGGCTTTTAATGATTGGGAGCCTGAAAAGACACAAATTGCACCAGAAGGAGATGAATCGTTAATCAAACTTGCTGCTGTTGTTAATTCTGAAATATCTGTACATCAAGTCATTGACCGAGATACAAACTGGGATGATCTAGATTTGTATCTGCCTGAATCAGTAAGCAGCAAAACAGAAGACAAAGAGTGGCTAGCCAGTTTGAAATTGCTTCTTGGGATCACGATCAGGGAAGGTAGCGTTCCTGAGCTGCTTGTAAATGAAATATGTGAAGACGAATTTGGGCTTGTAAATCATGAGCTTTCCGAAAAAATTTCGAGAGTTGTTTATGAACTAGCAGGGCAGATAGATGAGCGCGTGGGGTACAGCTTGTCGGATTGGAATCATGACGAAACTGTTCAAGAAGTATTAATAGACGAAGCTGTTGTAAGGCTTGAAGAGCTTTCATCTAATTCAACGGACCCGATGAAGCACTACATCAAGGACATGCGGGCAAGGTTGCTGCTTGATGCAGAGCAAGAGGTGATGCTGGGTAAAGAAATTGAGAAATCAACAAACGATGCAATGGTGATTCTAAGTCGGTGGCCTGCGGCGCTGAGTCGCTTAGTGGAACAATGTGCGCCAATCAATGATGTATTTGACGATGAAGCTGAAGCCGAAGGCGACGACAGAGAGGACGAAGATAGTCTTAGTGGGATCGAAGGAGTTTTAGGTGTGATCGAAAATCCGGGGGAAGTGGTAAAACTCCTGCTGACCGTAGGATTGTCCCGAAGTGAACTGCTGAAATTGTCGACGAGTATGGAGGGTGATCAGACCGAATCTGCCAACGCATTTAGAGGCGCATTAGCGAGTGGTGAAAAAGCCAGAAATACGATGATTACATCGAATTTGAGGCTAGTACTATCTATAGCTAGGCAGTATGCATGGAGTGAATTGCCGTTTGAAGAAATAGTTCAAGCAGGGAACATTGGGTTGATGAAAGGTGTAGACAAGTGGGATTGGAAACGAGGTTTTAAACTGTCTACGTACGCGACCTGGTGGATTAGGCAGTCAATATCCAGAGATATAGCCGATAGAGAGACGTTTATAAGGGTTCCAGTACACCTCCAAGAAAAGCTGCGAAAAGTAAAGCGTGAAGTCATAGAGGATAAGAAAATAGACAGCACAATTCGACTCGCGGAAGAGATTGCAAAAAGGATGGGGTGGACTCTAGAGCGGGTGAGCAGATTGTTAGACGTAAAAAAGGGCCCAGACCGTTTTGATGAAGAAGTGTTTGATCAGAATTTATCGCAAATCTATATGGAGCTAGCGAGTGATAAGGATCCAGCGTTAATCTATGAAAGAAATGACACTAGAAGTGCAATAGCGAGAATGTTGAATAAGCTTAAGGAGCGTGATCGCCATATCATGGTAATGCGATTTGGCCTTAACAGTGATGAGCCTTGTACTTTAGAAGAGTGTGGTCAGGCTTTTGAGTTAACAAGAGAACGTGTGAGGCAGGTAGAGGCCAATGCATTTAGGACGTTAAGCGCCCCTACAAATAGAGCGCTACTTTCTGAGATGTACTACACATGAGATCTCTTATGACTTCTAGGATGAGAAACGCACCGCCGCGTGCGAGTGCAATGATGGAGTCATTGAGAGGCCTTGGATATTCGACCTCGGCCGCACTTTCAGACATTATTGATAACAGCATATCCGCGGGCGCCAACGAGGTTAGTGTCAAATTTCATTGGAGTGATGACAGGGCTTATGTGTATGTTCTAGATAATGGGATAGGCATGGATGATCCGGAGCTTGAACTTGCAATGACTTTGGGCGACAAAAATCCATTGGACGCGCGAGAAGACACCGACCTAGGTAGGTTTGGTATAGGTTTAAAAACTGCCTCACTTTCTCAGTGCAGAAGACTTACTGTTGCTAGTAAAAAAAATGGAATTGTTAGTTGCTTGAGATGGGATCTCGATGAGATTGCAAAGCATGAACAAGATGATTGGCTTATCTTTGAAGGAACGGCGCCGGGATCCGAGTTAATTCTTGACTCCCTAAACGCAGTGAAATCCGGCACACTAGTATTATGGGAAGTGCTTGATAAAATATTGGCAAATGGGTACACACTTCAGCACTTCTTGGATTTAATTGATAGTGTTGAATCCAGCTTGGCTATGACGTTTCACCGAATGATTCAAGGGCCAAACTCGGTATTCAAACTCTATGTCAACGATGTAGAGGTGAAACCGTGGGATCCCTTCATGATGGGCCACCCTAGTAAACCATGGGAGTCTCCGGTTGCCGTGCGCTCAACCGATGTTGGTCTAGTAGAAGTTCAGTGTCATGTTCTGCCTCATAAAGATAAATTAACGGAAGAAGAGTTCCTCCGGGAAGCTGGGCCGGAAGGCTGGACGTCTCAGCAGGGTTTTTACATTTATAGAAACAAACGCCTCCTACATGCTGGTGGGTGGTTAGGTTTGGGGCAAGGGCGGGCATGGCCACGCGAAGAGGCTCATAGATTGGCTAGGATAAGACTTGATATACCTAATACTGCTGATTCAGAATGGAAAATTGATGTAAAGAAAAGCACAGCAAGACCTCCTGTATCAGTAAGGCCATGGCTAACAAGATTGGCAGAGGACACTAGAGGACGAGCAAGACAGGTTTTTGCCTTTAGAGGGGCGCCCCAAACAATTGCAGGCGAAAGAGTCGAACATACTTGGAAAACCGAGCAGCTGAGAAATGGTGGCGTTAGGTATCGTATTGATCAAAACCATCCTTCGGTTTCATCGGTTCTCGAAGCTTCGGGAATGCACAGGCAATTAGTGTTAGCCATGTTAAGGGTTATTGAAGAGACTGTGCCAGTGCAGAAAATATGGCTTGATACAACAGAAAATAAGGATACCCCTAGAGTTGGTTTTGAGCTGGAGCCTGACGAAAATGTGCTTTTAATAATAAAAACACTATATGAAGACATGGTTAATAGGCAGGGCATGTCATCGCAGCTCGCCAAGCAGAGGCTTCTAACGACGGAGCCTTTCCAAAAATATCCAAGTTTGGTCGAAAAATTAGGCTAGTGCGCCAAACGAAGAGGTAGATAAAAATGAATCAAGTTGCTTATGAATCGGCATTGACCATCGCACAAAGCCTAATTAGACAAGAACGGGCTAAAGGCAAGGAAATTACTCCGTCTCTGATAGAGGAAAAGGTTAACTTGGCATTGGTAGTAGTCGGAGAGGCGCCAGAGATTGACCCAAAAGCCATTGTTGATGAATTGATCCGTCGGAACAGCCATTGGATTGGTCGTGATTTAACTCTTGTCGACAACCAAAACCATGTGGATTGGCTGACTGCGGACAAGAAAAAAGACTGGAGATACTGGCATAGGCTGCGTAGATACTTGGAAAGAAAACTATCCGTAGACATAGTTGATGCACTAGATGAATCGACGGATGGAATACTTGGTTTGCTGGAGGACCCGAAACGCGATGGGTTTTGGGACAGGCGCGGACTTGTGGTTGGCCATGTTCAATCTGGAAAGACGAGTAGTTATTCTGCATTGATATGTAAAGCTGCAGATGCTGGATACAAGATAATCATTGTTCTCGCGGGCATGCACAATAATTTGAGATCGCAGACGCAAATCCGTCTTGAAGAAGCCTTTTTGGGGTACGAGACATCTCAAAATCGTGAACCAGGAGCGCCGCTAGGAGTCTTTGAAGAGGATAGCGATCCGACAATTCACCCGCATTGCGCCACTACTAGAGCAGATAAAGGGGATTTTAATGCCAGTGTCGCGCGACACTTTTCAATATCTCCGGAAGAGCGACCATGGCTATTTGTCGTTAAGAAAAACAAGTCAGTTCTATCAAAGCTGTTGAAGTGGATTCAAAGTTCTCATGTTGCAGATACGACTGACGCAATAACGGGCAGAAGAATCGCCACAAGACTACCGTTGCTCCTGATTGATGATGAGGCCGATCACGCATCAGTTGATACAGGAGAGCAGGTGTTTGATTCCGATGGAAAGCCAGACGAGAATCATCAACCAAAAGCAATTAACAGTCTTATAAGAAAAATCCTGAATGCCTTTTCAAAATCTGCATACGTAGGCTACACGGCTACGCCATTTGCGAACGTTTTTATCCATCGCGGCGCTAGAACGGCAGAAGAAGGAGATGACCTATTCCCGAAGGCATTTATTAAGACATTGGCAGCCCCTTCGAACTATGTTGGGCCAACTAGGGTCTTTGGATCAAGATCAACTAACGGGAGGACAGGTGGTCTGCCACTCATAAGGGAAATATCTGACCACGCGACTCCCGACGGTTTGCAAGGCTGGATGCCTGTAAAGCATGACAAAGATCATTGCCCAATGTTTAAAGGTGAGAGCAGGATACCCGCTAGCCTAGAAGATGCAGTTTTGAGCTTTATGCTGATTTGTAGTGCTAGGGCTCTTCGTGGGCAATCGTCGCATCATTCGTCAATGCTGGTTCATACAACAAGGTTTGTGGCAGTTCAAAACGAGGTCTGTAGACAAATCACTGAATACGTAAAGCAAGTTAAGCAGCGGATCACAAGAAGGATCGATGACGTGGAATTGCTTGAACGGCTAAAGTCGATTTGGGATAACGACTTTATGCCTACGTCTGAAGAGATAAAAAATGATACGGATGAGCCGGTTGTTTATCATTCTTGGAACGAAATTAAAGATCAGCTGCACCTGACATTGCCGGATATTATTGTCGATCGCGTCAATGGGACGGCAAAAGATTCGCTTAATTACGAAGAGCATAAAGAGACAGGGCTAAAAATTATCGCTATTGGTGGTGACAAGCTGGCACGTGGGCTTACTCTGGAAGGCTTGTGCGTCAGCTATTTTGTCCGCACGACAAAGATGTATGACACGCTTATGCAGATGGGGAGATGGTTTGGATACAGGCCGGGATACCTTGATTTGTGTAGGCTCTATACAACCCCTGATCTTGTCGACTGGTACGGGCATATCGCCGATGCAGCGGATGAATTGCGTGATGAGTTTGAGGAGATGGCACGTACATCGGCAACTCCTGAGCAATATGGGATGAAGGTTGCTTCTCACCCAGTCATGCTCATCACGTCGCCACTTAAGATGCGTACAGCGAAAACGTTAAATCTAAGTTATAGCGGTACATTGGTGCAAACAGTTGCATTCGGAACAAACAATGAAACATTGACTGGGAATTTGTCAGCGGCTATTAGTTTGATCCAGAAGCTTCCTCAACGCTATGAATCGCCAATAGCAAAACCGCGCAATGGATTGAATGATAATTGGAGTCAGTCGTACTTGTGGAGAGATGTGCCTAGCGCCGATGTGATTGGATTTCTTTCAAGTTACCAAACACCAGTTGAAGCAGGAAAAGCAAACAGCAAGGTGATTACTGAGTTCATCCAAAAAATGAACGCAATCGGTGAGCTAACGAAGTGGTCCGTCGCACTTGTTGCAGAGGGCAAGGAATCTACTGGGTTTAAATTTAGAGATGATGTTGAAGTAAACCATTTTCCGACTCGAACCCACACAGGCGTGAAAGGGAGATACTCTATTGGAGTTCTTACGGATCCTAAAGACGAAAGCATTGACGTCTCAGACGAGATTTGGAACGAGGCATTCAAGCGGACTATAACTGACTGGGAAGAAGGTTCTAAAAACACACAAAAACCAGTTCGATCATCGGGAAAGCGAATTCGAGACGGCCGTGGTGGGAAGTTAGAAGAGCTGAAGCATGTTGAAAAGAATGGACTTCTTTTGATATATCCTTTGTCTAGAAAAGGAGCGGAAGATGCGGTGGTGGCTCCGTCTGCTGAGCCAATAATTGGTTTTGCTATCAGCTTTCCTACGTCAACAACGGGAATTACCGCTGAGTACAAAGTAGATCATCTGTTTTGGGAAACGGAATATGGCCAAGCCGATTAATGACGTACGTTTGGCTTGGAATGCCTTATTTGGAGGTGGGGCTGATCAAGAAGGCTGGCAGACAATACCTGTCGCTCATACTCCAGCGTGCCAAATTCTTGCTGCTAGGCTCTTCCCTGCTGATGTTGAAGCTGTTCTAGTTGGGTTTGATTCAATAAATCTTTCAAAGAGTTTCAAGCTTCCTGAAGGCAACGGATTTTATGTAGCAAGAGAAGATAACGCATTGCCAAGCAACGCAGCGTGGATATCTCTAGTACGGAAGGAAAAAGGCAATTTCGACCTGTATGTAGAAATGGTCGGAGATATTCTATCGACCATAACCGAGTTTCCTGAAGCAGATGGAGATGCCGTATTCAAGAGATTCGTGCACCGAATAAAGCTTTGGCAAGACTTTATGACTCAAGGTTCTAAACAGCTAGGGCCTGAAGTGGAGCTAGGCTTGTTTGGGGAACTTACAGTTCTGCTGCAGATGTTATCTTCAGGTATGCAGGATGAACAAACACTAGAAGGTTGGGTTGGGCCGGAGGGTACAGATCAAGATTTCCGTATTAAGGGAACTGCATTTGAGGTTAAGTCTACAACCTCTTCAAACGGGTTTCCTGCGAAGATTGGCTCTCTCGAACAGCTAGATGACTCTCTATACTGCCCTTTGTACTTAGTCGGCATCAAATTTGATACGGATGAAACGGGCAAAACCTTGCCTGAATTGATAGCGAAGGTAATGGACCTTTTGGAGCCCCCCCAATTGGAAAGTCTATTCAGACTTAAGCTTCTTGCAGTTGGCTACCATGAGTCTCAGGGAGATATGTATACAAGAAGGTTTGTAGAGCGGGATCAATTATTGTTTAAAGTTGACGGGAGTTTCCCTCGACTTACATCTGGCGGGGTCGGAAGCCATATCAAAAAAGCTTCTTACGAAATTGAGCTGTCAGGGCTCAGCCCGCTCTATATTGGTAGTGAACAAGTTTCGAAGGTTTTTGAGGCGCTAAGATGACATTGCAAGATTTTTTGAATGATACGCAGTCCGAGGTTAGGAGCCAGATGAATGATGGCTCGCCATATGCTGAATTAGTTTTCTCCGAAATTATAATGACTCATATGTCAGAGATTGGTATGACATATGAGCCTGTCCTCTGTCATTTTCAAGGCAAAGTTCAGAACGCAATATTAAGGCTGACAGGTTATTCGTTATCTGAAGATGGGGATCAACTCGATCTATTTGTAAGTCTTTACAAGGGTGTCGATGAGTTAACCCCCGTGTCAGATACGGACGCAAAGACTGCAGTGAGCCAGTGCGTAAAATTCCTGCAGTTGTGTGCAGAGGGAAAACTTGCTGCTAAGGTAGATCCGTCAAGCGATGTGTACTCGCTGGCGCTCACGATCCGAGAGATATACAACGACCTCGAACAAGTCCGAGTTTATGTTCTGACTGATTGTGTTGCAAAATCAAAAAGCTTCCAGACTCGAGATATTGGTGGAAAAGCGGTTCGGCTTGAAGTGATGGATATTGAGAGGCTCTTTAGGCATCAATCTGAAGGGAAGCCAAGAGATGAGCTACTAGTTAATTTCATGGAGGTCTCGGGGACGCCCCTTCCTTGTGTGTATGTACCAGGGGCAAATGAAGAATATGACTATGCCCTAACTGCGATACCCGGTGAGGCCTTGCGATTCATCTACGAAAAATTTGGGTCAAGGCTTCTTGAGGCGAATGTCAGATCCTTTCTAAGCGTTAAGGGCAAGGGAGTGAATGCGGGAATACAGAACTCCCTGAGATCAAACCCGGATAGATTCATGGCTTATAACAATGGAATTGTTCTGGTTGCCGATGAAGCAAAGTTAGATCGATCGGCTGATGGATCACCTGGGATTGTTTGGCTTAAAGGCATGCAGATAGTTAATGGCGGCCAAACCACAGCATCTATATATTTCACAAAAAAGAAATTTCCAGAAGTCGATCTATCGCACGTTAGGGTTCCTGCCAAGATCATAGTGATGAAGGAAGAGGATCCAGCGAAAGAAGAAGCGTTGGTTTCGGATATTTCAAGGTACGCAAACACGCAAAATGCAGTGAGACAGTCCGATCTTTCCGCGAATAAACCATTTCATGTTGATATAGAGAGGCTTTCGCTATCCGTGTATTGCCCGGACGGTACTGGCAGATGGTTTTATGAAAGAGCTGCTGGTAGCTACAACACAATGCTGGCTAGAGAAGGTACTACTCCTGCAAAACTCCGGGCGTTAAAAGAGGCGATACCTGCCTCTCGTAAAATCACAAAGACCGATCTTGCGAAATATCTTATGTCTTGGAATGGCAAGGCTGATATTGTAAGCCTTGGTGCTCAGAAGTGCTTTGACAGGTTTATGGCAAGCATGAACTCTGAAGATGGTATTGATTTTGCCTATCAGGTTCCAGATGTTCAGTACTATAAGACAGCCATCGCCAAGGGAATACTATTCAAGGCCGCTAATAAAATTGCACGACCACTTGTGCCAGCATTCCTTGCGAATATCACTGCTTATACAGTTGGGTTAATGGCCAAGGTTTTTGGAGATTCATTTGATTTCGATAAGGTTTGGCAAAAGCAAGGCATATCTCACCAGCTGTCAGAGCAAATAGCAATTTGGATTTCTGAGATAAATGCTAAATTACATGAAACTGCACGAGGGCGGATGATCTCAGAATGGGCAAAAAAACCGGAGTGCATTGAGGCTGTCTACGCACACCGATTCCCCTTGCCACGAGACGATATTCCTGAGATCAAAAGAGGGTAATTGCATTTGCCCGCATGGTTAACAACGGTTGAGTACTTTTGCAACTATGTTGGCGATCTTGTGGGCAAGTAAAGGCGGTACGGCATTCCCTACCTGAGTGTATTGCTCAGTCCTGTTGCCTTCAAAAAAATAGTTGTCTGGAAATGTTTGAAGCCGTGCCGCCTCTCTTAAGGTTAGGCTGCGAGCTTGCGATGGGTCTGGATGGATGTAGTAGTGCCCATCCTTGGCGATGTGAGCTACGACAGTAGTTGAAGGGTTGTCAGCGATTTGCACTTTGAATCTGTCAGCGAATGGAACCTTGTCTAAATTTATGTTGCGATGCTTTGGCAAGAGTGAATTAGGAAAGTCTTCAATTTTTGGGGAGCGCCCCTTTGCCTTTGCGAAAGCAGATGCGAAAACGTACCTATGCAAGTCAGATCTCATGTGAGAGCGTGATTCGTGCTGGATGACACCTTTTATCCTAGGATCAATCAACCAATCCTTAAGCTCCTGAGGAAGCGTTGATTCAGTTGAAGTGGGAATGTATTTTCCGCCAAAACTGCTATGAATTGAAGAAATGGCTACTGCTGTCGAAAGCTCCTCAAACACGTCTGGGTGCGCCTTGAAATAGGCTTTTGGCAAGATGCGCAAGGTTTCCGCAAGTGCTGTATGCCATACATCGTAAGAGTCTTTTTCCTTAGAAATTCTGCTTCGAATATCAGGAAGATCAACAAGTGTCGTTAATGTGGAAACTGAAGTAGGATGCCTTTTTATAATAAATGATTCTGGGTGTGCGCTGACAGAGCAGCTATTGGCTTTCAATATTCCAAATAGGATTACGCGATGCCTCGCTTGGGGTATCCCAAACTCTTCTGCTTTAATTACATAGTCGCTTGGCTTTAAATCCTCGGAGTCTTTCGGAACCACAAATGAGCGTATTTCATATACAAGCCCATCACAAGGGTTCGCTAGGTCTGCAAGGATCTTCTGGAAAATTTTAGTGCCGTGGAGAGTTGACGAAAGAATTCCTTTCACGTTCTCCATAACAAAGACAGTCGGTTTGAATCGCTCAATAATTCGGAGATATTCTTTGTAAAGCGTGTGCTTTTCGTCGCTTTCAAACTTCGCAACACTCTCATTGGTTCTTCGAGAACGTCCAACTACTGAATAAGCTTGGCAGGGTGGCCCACCGATTAGGACCCAGTCCTCAGACTCACTTAATGCATCTTCAATCCAGCTATCTATAGTAATCGAAGGTGTTTTTCCCAACTCTGCGTTTTTGGCTTCTTTTAGTGCAGCTTTTGCGTAGGGAGAAACGACTTTATCATTTACGAGTTCAAGCTTTGTGATTTCTCCTCGGATGTACTTATAGTAGGCATCGGGAATTATTTCACTTGGAATAGACCTAAAAATTGCTCTTAGTAATAGTGTCTGATGCGCTACAGGATCTTTCTCAATTGATACCTTAAGTTTAAATATAGGCTGACCATGTTGATCTTTTACACTCGAAAATCCTTCCCCAAGACCGCCCGGGCCAGCAAAAATATCTATGATCGGAATCGGTTTTTTCATATGTGTTTAGGTTGGCAGCTATTTAACTTTATCTGAAAGTTACCAGGTATTCTTGCTGTAGTCCACAACACTTATCTTGTCCTCAATGTTTCTAAGTTTGTCTAACTTGGATAATTTGCTTTATCGGTTATGTCGCTTGCCAGTATCGCACCTGCCGTGTCGCTAAAGAAACATTCCAAATGGGCCGTGGCTCTGGTCATGCCACAGTACAGTTTGTTTCTGGTGAGCTCATCCAGGGCTTCAAAGTCGATCTCCACAAACAGGATGACCTGGGCTTGCTGGCCTTTGTAGCGATAGATAGTGTCAAAAAGGATGTCGCCATCCTGTGATATCTGGTGGCCGTTTTCATCATAAGCACCTGTGAACCTTTTGAGCGTGTAATGGCCAAGCTGGTCTAGGTGGGCAAAAGCCGAGTTCTTGAAGCCCCGGAAGCTGATGATGGCAATATTTTCCTTACGGAATCCCTGTTTCAGGAGTGCTTCAATACGCTCCCGGACTAGTTGGTACAGAGTCTGATTGGTGTCGTATGTATGAAACTCAGGATCCATTCCAGGGAAGGGGTTGCCTGATTCCGTACCCAGATCCAGCAGCAATTCGATCACCTGCTGTATTTTCGCGGGTGACCGATAGTTGGTGGGAACATCCAGTTTTACAAAGTCTGAGAGCAGCACGGGTTCAATATCGTAGAGCCGCTGGTTGGGATCTTCAATCCAGATAATGCGGCCGTTGGGCTTAACAAGCCGCTGCAATAAATCAGCCCAGGCCTGGTGCATATCCTGGCCTTCATCAACAATCAACGTATCAACTGGCCATTCAGCGGGCACAGGCAGGCGCAAGGCGCTTTCTACCATTTGCTCAAAAATGCTTGCGCCCTGGTTATGATCGACGGCCTGTCCGGCAGACTTCATCCAGTCATCGCAAAGCCGATGGAATGTTGAGATTCTGGCGCCCTCCGGGGCTATGGCCGAGAGCCTGGCCGCAAGCGAGTGGTTAAAGCAGATCATGAGCGCCTTTTTACCGGCATCCACGGTCTTCTTCAGTTCGTTCATGGCCAGTTGGGTTTTGCCGCAACCGGCTGTACCGGTAACCCGCAGGTGAAATGGCTCGAAGCTGAGGCGGTTGACCCAGGTGGTCAGTCCACCAGAGATCTTGCAGTAGATGTCACCCTGTAACTTGCCGAAGGCGTGGACATCCCGAACGAGCTCGTAGGTGTCGAGCAGGAAATCCCGAACTTTTTCAAACCGGCTATTGGCGATATTTTCAGGATCATCATGAAGCAATTTCATGATGATGGCGCAAAGCTGTTCGGATCTGGATGAATCCACAATCCTTTCCGGATCCAGGGCTATCGCATTGATGTGCCTTACCTGATAGTCCGGGAGGTATATAAGGTAGTCGGCCCGAAAGCCACCCTCCGGATGAAACCGTTTGAACTTTGAATGCAGGCCATCCAGCGTGCGCTGGATCTGCGTGCCAACGTTCTTGGGGCCGTTGGGGTAGTGCTTGTAGATCCCGTCTGGTTTTTCAATGAGATCCCCGTTCTTCTGCTCGATGACAACGACTCTACCGCCGGGAGAGAGTACGCAGAAATCAATTTCACCCACATTGGTACCGCGCTCCCAGGCCTGAGTCCAGCGGATGTTATGGAATACCAGCCATTCAGGGGGTAAGCCTTCCTGAAGTTTGTTAAGTGTTAGCCATTCAGCCGGCGTAATGCCACTGGAAAGGGGATCTTCAGTCAGTGCGGGGAGGATTTGTGCCATTTAGTGAGTCTAAATGATTGGTGTTTGAGTGCAAATCAGCTGCAAAAATAGTTTTGTGTAGATTTTGACAGGCTCATCTGGTGAGACTCTCGGTGTTTAAGATGTTTCTCATGGCAGCAATGATGGCTGTGTAGACGAGGGTAACTAATGATGCACCTGAATAAATCAACACAAGTATCGAGACTGAGCTAATGAATGTCAGGCCATATGTTTTATTTGTTGCTGGCGTCTATGCGCTGTCAGCGTTCAAGACCCTATCCCTTGCAGCATCGGTTTCGGAGACCGATACATCCGTTAAATATGTTTTGGTGCGAGATGGTGAATCTAAACCGAAGGTGTATCAGACCATTGATGGGACAGATACGCCCATGCCGTTTACACGGCCAGTTGCTGTGGCTAATCGCATCGTTGGCTTGTCGAGACTTACTTATGCGGTGTTACCAGGAACTTCAATCCGCGATACCCGTTACCCGTCATTTTTTCGTTGAATCACTTTTACACAGATACAGGAGGCATCATGAAAGTCCAGCTCGCACTTGCAACATTGGCATTTCTTTTAGCCAGTTGCGCTGAAGCCCAGCAGGCTTACAACTACAACGATAGCCCGTATAACTACCAGAACAGTGAGTACAACTACGAGAATTCGCCTTATAACTACAAGAACAGCCCATACAACTACGACAACAGTGCCTATAACTATAACGCCAACAACGGTGTCTATGACAATAAAGGCAACCGGATAGGTTATGAGGTGCAGGCACCGTCCGGTGTGACGAACATTTACAGCAATGATGGGCGACGTATGGGATATGTACCGTCAAAGCAGTAACAGTTCATGAGCTGTATTCCAACACGCGTGAAGAACAAATCTGTCACTTAACGAGGAGTGCCTTAGGATCGTACAATACGATTTATAAATTCCCTCCCCTTGTCGAGAGCCTCAGAATCTAGTTTCATTTCAGTAGGGATCGGACTTGACCGGGTGGAGTTTCTTTTCAGCCTGTTAGACGTTACCTTTGTCCCATGGCCAACCGTAAAAGTTCCTCGATGAATTGCTGAGACAATTCCTCTGGCGAAGGGCACTAGGTTCGTTTTGATGACCCCAGCCTGTCTGGCGCCCTCGATTTCATCGAGTGCCTTTTGGCGCGATTCCGGTGGGCATGATGCGACAAGCTCGGCAATAGCAATGCTCTCTTCTTGGCTGCAAACTGGGTAGTGCAGTTTTTCGAAGGAAACATCACCACCACAACTTTCAATAGCATTGCTAGACGTGGTTGTGGTTTTTAAGGATGGTTCTCTGGTGGTTATGGGTGCAGATTCTGCGGGGGTGGTGTGCAGATCTTGCGGGGGTGCAGAATCTGCGGGGGTGTTAATACCACGGGGGTTTGACGGGGAGGGGTGCAGAATCTGCGGAGGTAGATCAGGCCCACTTATGGGGGGCGCAGATTTTGCAGGGGTGTCGGCAAGAGCCTTAACCTTTTGAAGTAGTTCGTGACGGATCCGATCAACGTGGATAGTGAATTTATTAGAGCGACCGAGTCGCTCATGTCGTTTGATGTAGCCGTCTTCCTCAAGAGCGGAAAGATGGCCCTGTACGGCTCTTTCGCTCATGGAACACTTTTCTACAAGCTTCCCTACGGATGGCCAGCAATCTGTGCCTTCGTCGTTTGCATTGTCTGCTAGGGCCAATAAGACCATCTTTCTGGGTGCCTGTAACTTCAGTTTCCAGACATCTGTCATGAGAGAGATACTCATATTGCGCTCACAATGCAGAATGGAATTTGCGTCTGAAAATGTGTCCCATTGAACACATATGTGCAACTGCTGATCAATGGCTTACGACACTTTGGTTGCTTAAGGTTTGGGCTAAACTCCGTTGATTTAACCCATTGGCGAATAAAGGATAAAACTGGCTTAAAAAACCTACCTACGAACCAAGGGGTAGGGAGTTCGAATCTCTCCGAGCGCGCCAGAATTCAGGGCTTCCAGTGATGGAAGCCCTTTTACTTTGTGCAATTGGCGTGCATTTGTGCAATTGAACTGGCTCTGAGTGATCTTTCAGATTAGGCCATTTTTGCTGATTCTATGGGACAACCAGAATCTATGGGACAGGCAGCCGATTAGAAAGCTTTCAAAGGCTTATCCCTTGCGGGTTTCAACAGCATCTAATTGTTAGACCCATTGGTTACCGGCCAGGTACTAGATCCATGCTTTTATGCTCGATTGGTGTGCAATTGAACAAGGGCTGTAGAGTCCTCTTGATAGGCGTAACGACCTCGGCTTTGCGCCGGTAAATTCTGTCTGTTGTGCGGCCATCAGCGTGCGAAAGCAATGCTCTTGCCTGATCCAGAGTTTCGGCATCGGATGCCGCCTTGGCGCGTAAATCATGTTCAGTAAACCGCTGTGTCACATTCGTTTCTGCTAACAGTCGGGTCATGAACCGTTGCCACATTCCTTTCCAGCCATCCGGGCGCCCCGTTTCTTCGTTGTAGTAACCTTCACCGTTGCGTTTGCAGAATAGAAACGGCGATACAGCAGGGCGTGTTTCTTTGGCCATATCTACTGCAGCCCGTAGCTCTG
>JACCDN010288844.1_pt1 | contig 18085 bp, 22 predicted proteins | sample 7441691 | NCBI WGS metagenome assembly JACCDN01 (sample SAMN15323439, study PRJNA562643) | freshwater metagenome | isolation source: river surface water | place: USA:Blue River Watershed | collected 2017-08-16
ATCAGACTTAAACCTGTAGTGACGTTTAATCCCGGTGTTTACTATCTGGTTGGCGGTGGGTTGCGAGGTAGACGCAGGCGACAGCAGCAGGCCGGTGGCGATGCAATAGTTCGAATAAGCCTGCCAGTCGCCCAGCCATCCGGCATCAATCCCGGGAACGCCATAATGCTGGTTCTGCAGCAGATCCCAAATAATGTCCTTCGGGTTGGCGCCATAAGTCCCGGTCTCGGCGTCAAACGTCAGCGCTCCGGTAACCTCGAAGTTGTGGTTCGGCAAGCTGGATGACGTGCCAAGGTCGTAGCCGTTGGCGGCGACCATGGCAAGGCCACGGTAAGCGATAGCCTGATCCGGGTGAGCGCCCTGCAGATACGACCAAGGCGTTTGGTCATAGCCGCCATGCAGTTGGGCGAATTTATTGGTCGCGTCTTGTGATGACGTGCCGATCCATGCTTTACCGACCGATTGGATCGGGCCTTCGCAGAGGCCGAGCATGAAAGAGGCGGTGTAAGTGTAAGTCGTGTTTGAATACGACTGCCCGCCGCCTTTGCCGCCACCGCTCTGGGTGCTGGTGTGCGGAACAGCAACGAAATCGCCATACCAGACGATGTTGGGCGCAATACGGGTTTTTCCATAAACGATCGGAATCATGGCGCCATACGACGACGACTGGAACTTTACGCCAGCGGCCGGCGTTTCCGACGTCGAGATGTTGTTGCCACCCCCGCCAAAAAATCCACCCATTATTCGATTCCCTTAACTCTGTAAAATCCGGCAATCCGCTGCGATAGCGGCCCGGATGACGCATCGGACAGGCAAACCTTCCGGATGTCTGACCATGCGTGAATGATTGAGCGCGGCCATTCGATAACAATTGCGCCGTGGGCCTCTTGCCGACCATAGGTGAACATGGCGATGTCGCCAGGCAGTGGCTCATCAACGGGGTCGGCGTACTGCAGCAGTGTCTGCAGGAACAGCTTTTCGCCGCTGTGCAGGTGCCAATCGGCCGGGTAATGTTCCAGATCAATGCTCTTCACGATCCCGACAGCCGAATACACGGCGACCAGCAGATTGGCGCAATCAACGCCTGCGCCCTTGACACGGGCTTCGTGATGGAACGGTGTTTCTAGCCAGGTCAGCGCCTCAGTTATGACCTCGTCGCGCTTGCTCATGCTGCCGTCTCCGCGACCGGAATAAACGGCATCCCTTTGAAGTTGATCACGTTGTTGAACTTGCTTTGACAGGTTGCCATGCTCTTGTCGCAGCCGGCATAGGCGGTAAACGCCGATCCTGTCGCTGGTGCTACCGGGAGCGGCATCAAGAGCGTCAGAACGCCGGCGGCGTGGCTCTTGATGGTTGCTCTTGTACCAGCGAGATCGCCATTCGAGAAAAGGATATAGCCACGATCAAACCAGCCGTCTGGGTAAACTGGCTGGTTGATACCGGACTGAATGACCGATGCCGTCGAGCCATTGCCCACGGTTGCAGCAACGCCCCATGAAGAACGCTGCAATCCACAGTCACCGTCGTACAGCGCGTGAAGGCATGTCGCCTGATACTGGTTGCGCGGCAGTTGGGTGTTCAGCAGAAAGAGCGCCGAATTAACATGCATCTGAATCGCTGTGCGGCTTGGTTCGATGTCCGATACCAGCCCAGAGAACCGGTGATCTGTCCCTATGACGCGAAGAGCGCGATCAAGAAACGCCACTTCAAGTCGCAGCCATGCGCCATCAAATCCGCCAGAACGGGCGGCGGCAATCATTGGCAAGCCATCCAGGAGGTCGGACTCTTTCGGGTAAACCGACACGTCCAGCGTGTCTACTTCAAGGCCGATAACTGTCCGCGTCTTGCTCCGGCTGAATACCGGACCCGTAGCGGAGTAAGCATCGCCATTCCATGCCAGATCGGCGTCGAAGCTGGTGTAGTGTCGAACCTCGCCAGAGGCAAACTCGAACGTATAGAGGTCGGCCATGATGAACGGGCCGCCTGACGCCAGGTGCGCCTTGAGCTCTGGGGTGTGGTTTTTCATACGCGGTTACCCGGTGCGCCGATCATTTTCAGCGACTTAAGCTCGTATAGGTCAGCCATGAACCGGCTGAAATCGGCTGTATCATTGGCGAAACGGCATCGGAAGTAGTAGCTGCCCGACCATGTAATCGGCGCGCCAGTGGCTGGCGTGACTGGAAGCGTCAAAAGGCCGGTACTGCTCACCGTGTAGCCAGACACAGCGATGCCGTTCACCTTGACGTTGGTAACGGTATTCACATTCATGACTGGCTCAGTCAGAGTAAAGCCGGATGCCGTAATCGAGCGCATTAGCTGGTAACTGCGGCTTCCATTGCCAGTTGCGATCAGGTGGTCGGTTACGGTGTTGTCGTCCGGAACCGACAGCAGAAAACTGTCCCACGCGCCTTTAACCTGGCCGAACAGGGCGAGAATCTGGTCTAAATCGTTACCACGGCGACCAGACTGCAAGAACTCATAGGCTAAGGTTAAATCCCAAAGTGGGAACCCCATGAACGCGGCGCGCGTCTCTTTCCCGGATACGGCTGACTGGATCAGTGTCTTAAATCTCGGTGCCCGGGTAAGGTCCATCTTCATTCCGGGTATAAGCACTGGGAATATCAGTTGGCTCATGATTTTGTCGGTGCAAAGTTAAGTGCCTGTCGGCGCAATTCGCGGGCAAGTGCCGCCCCGTTGTTTCGGAACAGGCGCTCGACCGAATGCGCATCAACGGCGTGAATCGTTACATTCATGCCGCCGCCAATGCTGCCGCCTGCGGCAAGTGACTCTCGAAGTGGATTTGCAATATTTGCTGGCAGCACCATTTCTTCCTGATGTAGCTGCGTCATCGGGTTAACACCAGCGGGAATATTGAATCCCTCCGATGCCGAAAAGAGCTTCATAGCGCCCATTACTAATCCCATGGTTCCCGCAAAGGCAGCAGCGGCTAATACCGGGCCGACGTACGGTATAGAGGCTTGTGATGCGGCGGCACCCGATGCGGCCTCAGCGGCATTTGCAGTAACAACACCCGTTGCTTCTGTCGTTTTCGTTGCTACCGTTACCGCAGCCTCTTCAAAACCAAGCGCTTGGCGAATCGCAGACCATGCTTTGGAAATACCTGTAATGGTCATTTCGCTGGCCAGCCAATTGGCGACCTTTTTGGTCAGCATTGAGACAAACTCGCCGAGGATTGCGGTCCAGATATTGGAAAGCGCCTTGCGTACAGTCGTTGTTCCAAGGATGATGCCCTGTACTGACGTACTGATCGCATTCGTGATCGGTTGCAGCATCGATGACCACTGCTCTCTGGTATTGAGCGTCATCTGATTGGTGATCTTGTTCAGATTAAGCTCATGTGCGCGATAGGCACCATCCATCTCATCAAGAATCTTTTGCAGCGCTACGGGGTCGTGGTTAGGGTCGCCTTCCAGAAGTGCCTTTCTGGCTTCCATGGCGGCCTGCTGGATCTCGTAACGGCGGTCTTCAAAGGCTTGTTGTTTCTCAAGGAACTGAGACTTGGAAATCTGATCCATCGCCAGATCCTGCTCCGCGCCCTGCTGAGCAAGCTTCAGCTCATCCTGGGCGATCCTTTCGGCATTGGCGATGCCTTGTTCGCTGAGGCCACGGCGCTCGGTGGCCGACTTCTTCATGATCTCAAGTTCGGTATCGGCCACTTTTTTAAGGACGGCCTGATAGTCTTTTGAGCCTTTATTCAGCGTGGACAGGATTGACTGCCAGTAAGCGAGTTCCTGCTGTTTCGAAAACTCGCGCAGATCGTTTTCACGTTGATAGTTCGATTTCAAGGTTGACAGGCGCGACTCCCATTCCTGCATCATGGAGCTGTTTCCGCCGCCACTACTGCCATTGGCGCCGCCGCCTCCGGATCCATTGGTGCCAGAGGTCGGCGGTTTGTCGCCAAGACTCTGAAAAATCGTGTCGTTGATCGTTTTGCCGCCACGCTGCGCAATGGCCTGCATAGACTGCAGGCGTTTTCGCACGACTTCCTCGATCTTGTCGCCCCAAGCATTCCAGGCTGTGGCGGCACCCGAGAAATCAAGGTGGATCAGCTTATTGGCAGCATCAGCCAAGCGCTGAACCCAAAGAACCGATCCTTCGACAGCCAGGGAGATAACCTGGCAGACTTCTTGAATACCGATGCCGAGACCAATAAACGCGATTTCAACGACCTTAATGACATTCTTGAAGAACTGCATTCCGGTGAGCGGTTCGCCGCTTTCACCAAAGGTCTGCATAAGGGCCGTATAGATCGCTGAGGCCATATCGACGAGTGAATCCCATAGGACAACAGCTACATCTTTAACGACACCCATGACTGCCGAAAATCCCTGCATGGCGGCGCGCATGCCTTCAACGACTTGTGGACCTGCTCCTGAGAACCAGTTTGCCATCTCCGTCAGCGACGGCATGACCGTTTCGCCAATGACTTTGCTGACGCCGTCAAAGACATCGCCAACGTCATTCATGGCGGCACGATAACGCGCTGTCGCTTCGACGTTTTCCTTGCCGATCACCAAGCCGAGCGATTCGGCTTTGGTACGCGACTCTTCCATGAGTTCCGTGGTCAGCTTGAGTAGCGGCTGCACCTCTGCCCAGGCCTTGCCATAGATTTTCTGGCCCTCGATATTGCGGTCTGTACCTTCCCGGAACTTCAGCAATGCCTGATTGGTCTCGATCATGATATCGAGGGAATTGCGGAAGTGATGCTGCTGGTCGCGCGTCGAGACGCCTAGCGCGGTAAATGCACCCTCGTTATCTTTCAACTGCTTAGTCAGCTTTTGCGTGGCCATGACCAGCGTATCGCTGTTCTGGTAGATATCGCCCAGGGCCACGTTGAGGATAGAGGCTTCGTTGACGGTAATGCCAAGCGTACGCGAGAGTGCATTCGCCTCCTTGGTCATCTCTACAGTGCCTTCGACGGCCTCCTTAAAGGCTTTGCCGCCAGCAAGTACTGTGCCGATTGCTACAAAAGCGACATTTAGCTTTTCAAAGACAGCGGAGACGCCTTCAAACGAGGTTTTAACAGACTCGAAGCCATGCTGAACCGACTCCTGCATCCGTGCCATGGCTGCGTTGAGCGCCGAATCATCGGCGCCAATCGTCAATAACGCATCACTTCCCATGAGAGAGCTTCCTTCGTTGCAGATAATCTTCGGTGCTGATGACCGTAGGCATGACCCCCATGGGCCATTGATCCTTGAGTTGTTCTATTTCGTCGGTAGATTCCGCATCGGTTGCGGATAAGGTCGATGCATGACTGGTGAGCGAAGGGGTTTCAACGCCGATCCAGTTCAGCAGGCGACGCATCTGGATGGTTATTGGGGGAATGAGGGCCCAGTGCTTGTTAAGGTGGATCAGCCGGGGGATGTCGATATGCCATTCGACGTAATCCCATGTCCACCCAGTGTTAGCGCAGACATGGGCCGTAATGGCATCCCAATCAGTCTCCCCGGTCAGGCTTCCCCCGGGGCGCCCTCCTGCTTTGGCGGGGTGTTGACTTCGGCAAAGTCCTCCGTCAGCTGCCGTACATTCAGGGAATCGATGTTCATTTCAAAAAATTCCCGTGTGACATCCGGATGCGTCCGCTTGACGCCGTAGTAAATGGCGTCAATCAAAGAGTCGATGGCTTCAGCCGAAGTTTCTTTGCCGATTTTGTCGAGGTTTGGGCCGATCTTTTTAAGACCGGCCAGCGGTACGGGCAGCAGCGTGAACGTCTTACCGCCGAGCGTAATTTCCTTGCCGTTAGCCATGGGTTACGCCTCCTGGACGGCCCAGTAGCCAATGCCCGCCGTACCATCGAATGCCGAGATATCCAGATCCGGGATACTGAAATCATCGTTCTTGAACGGGAACGACAGCTTGCTCGCCGTGCAATAGTTCAGCACGATGCATAGACTGTTGTTTTTGAAGTTGTTGCTCAGCGCGAGTTTGAACGATGGCGCGTAGCCCATCAGTTGATTCGTGATCTGCCCGGTCTTGCCCGTGGTTGAGCTGGCCGTATATTCATAGCTCATCAGAATTTGCAGGCCGGCATCGGCGGCGGCAAAGGTATATACGCCATTGTTGACGGCATATTGACCAGCGGTCGGCGTGCCAGCAACGCAAATCATCGGCTTACCGGTTGCTGCATTCAGAATGCCGAAGTTCGTTGCCCAGACGCCGCTATTGGGCGGCGCGGCGGCAATGGTATAAGGTGCCGCAGACGGCACATTCGACGGCGAGTTCTGAACCACGGCACGGATGCCCGAGGTAGCACCACCGCCGAATACCAGATCTCCCAAGACCGAGCCGCTGATCGTTGCGGTCTTAACCTTGATGCCGATTTTGCCCTTGCCCTGACCCATGGCAATCGGGAACTTCTTGCTGCCATACAGCAGCTTTTCTTCGAACGAGATATCCAGGGTGATATCTTGCAACTCACCGAACTGGACAGGGGTGGCGTTAGCAATGGCGGCGCCGTTCGAGTCAACTTGAGGGACCGCGTAAGCGATGCCGGTACCGAAGTTCATCATGATTTGTTGCTCCTCATAAAAAAACCGCCCGAAGGCGGCTATCAGTCGATTAAGACAATTAAATGGATTTGGTTAAATCGTCGATTGGCGTGGCATAAATCACGACGTAATCCGTTGGAAAAATCGCTGCTGAACCATCGGCGTCGGCATAGTCAGGATCCAGAACATCCTCTTCCCACAAACGTCGGACAAGGCCGCCCAATGTCTTATTGGCCATCAGGGTGTTGTAGATGGTAACAATGGTTGGATCAACCAGTAGATCGACGTCGTCGCCACGGGCGTGGACTTCGATATGTACGGTAAATCGGCGCAAGATGCAGCCGCTGACCGTGTTATCAATCTTTTCCGCGCCGGACTTGATGACTACGGCGGGAAGTTCCGTCCGGTTAAGCGATTCGGTTCTTGCTCGAAACACCTGTCCGTTGGCAACATTAGCCTGAATGAGTAGGTCCTTGATCTTCCCGATGACCTGGGCGCGGATGCTGTTCACGAAACTGACCTCTTCAAAGTGGCGCGACGGGTAAAACCATCTTCGGAAACATACGGATCTTCTTTGACCACAAACGCCCGACCCTCGATTGAAATCAAGGCATTGATGGATAGCCCTGGAAGGTCATCCGGATCGAACTCCATTTCGAAGTTGTCCGATTGCTGTCGCTCCCCAAGAATATCTACTGTCTGTTCGTTAAAGAGCACGCGACACGTACGTTTAACATCGAACAGGTCAAACCATTCCGCATTGCGGCCGAAGGCGGCGAGCAAGGCGCTGAACCCTGATTTCACCTCATCGCGCCAGTTCATGGTTAATCGCCAGTCGCTGCGGCAGAGGCGTCTGCGCCTTGGTCCGTGGCTATCTGCATTGTTTGATTCTCGCCGTCTTCCGGTAGCAGCGGTTGAGGTTGCGCGGCGGCGTCGGTTTCAGTGGTTTCAGTTTCGGCACCGGTAGCCGTTTCAGTAACTGCTGTATCGGGCAATTGCGTAACCGAAGGGCCGCTAGCCGGCGTTTCAAGTTCGCCAGCATCCTTGGACAGCACGGCGAAACCGCGATTGATTAGGTCCTCGGCAATATCCTTGGCGAGATTCACTTCAATAAACGGCGGGTAGGTGATTGGTTGGCCCGATTTATCGAAGCCTTGAACGGTAATATTCGGAATGATCTTCATGAGACGGCTCCTTATTCCGGGCACCGCAACGGGTGCCCGGATCGGTTCGTTCTTAGAGAACGGTTGCAGACAGGGTGGCATTCGGGCGCGACGGGTAAACCAGCGGCGCCGACTGCATCAGCAGGTAACGAACAGCCGGATCATTTTCGACCCACGATTTCGGGTAGTACGGTAACGGCTGATAACCGGCGGTCTCATCGCGGATAGCGCCGAAAGCACGGACACCATCAACCTGTTCGCTGACCAGAATGACCGTGCCGGCCGGCAGCATCGGTTTTTCGATACTGTCAACAGGATCGACGTACCAATCGGCGTACACGAAGATGTTGAAGCCATCGATGGAGCCCATGTAGGCACCGCCGGCTTCCACCTGTGCATTCATCGACAGGTCGGGTCGGTTCGAGTTCAGCGTATTCCAGCGCTGCTTCACGAACGGGTTTTCGCGGAAAGCCTCCCAGGCCTCAACGGTCATGATGACATCACGCGCTACGGCACCGGAATCCTTGAGGACCAGGCCAAGCGCCCAGTCCTGCAGATCATTCAGCGGGTTAACGTCGGCGCTGCTCCACTTGGCGTTAGACGCCTTGACGATGCTGTGTGAGGTATTGCGGCCGAAGTCAACAACTACAGTCGGGTATGACTCGCCAGTTACAGTCACTTTACCGCCGAACAAGGCTTGCGCAGCCATCCATTCCAGGCGGCGTGTGACCAGCTTAACCTGGTCATCAAGCTCATAACGCAGGTTGGCCATGGTGCGATCCTGCGGCGTCATGGAGCCGCCGATCTGCTCGCCGATCATGCGCTTCAGGGCCTTGGTCGGATCGAACACGCGCTTGTCTTTGACGTAAGCCGGTTCAAAGGTCTTGGTACTGTAGCCCTTGGAGGCAACAACCTTGCCCTGAACGAGCGGCGAGACGAACGGGGCCATACGACGAGCACCGGCCTCAACGTCAAAAGCAATGTGTTCCGTCTGGGAGCGCTGTTCAATTTTGAAGTAGCGATCCAGCAGGAACGATTGCGCGACTGGCAGATAGGAAACGACATTTGCCAGTACAGCAGTCGAGAAAATATTGAATTGCGACATGGTATATCTCCATAAAAAAAGCCCCGCAATGCGGGGCTTATTGGATTGGGTGGGTTATTGACGGGTTAGACGCCGCCGATGGTATCCACGATCATGATCGACAGACCGCGCAGCGTGTCCTTGATAGTCTGCAGCGGTACTGTCGAGTCATAGACCAGCGCAGCACCATTGAAGGTGCCCTGGAAGTAAGCAATTGCAGCGGCATCGCCAGCGCTGGCATCACAGTCTTGCGCCAGAATGACGGTCGGGGTCTGGCTACCGTCAGTTGCGCCAGAAGTGCAAAGCACATACTTTCCGGTGGCGGTTACTTTGCCGAGAATGGTGCCGCGCGCCAGGCTTTGACCAGAAGCAAGGGTGATGCCTTTACCGATGATATCGTCGGCATCATCCGCGATCAGGCGGTCTGGCGTGAAAACATCCGTGCGCATGCCGGCTTGAGTATTCAGATCCATGATTAAAATATCCTTTCGTTTGATTAGTTACTTGCCGGCAGCGATGATCTGCTTGGCAAGCACTTCAGCGTTATTGGCGTCGTTATCCGAACCGCCTGCATCAGCACCGACCTTGGGATTCGGCGTCTGCGCCATGGCTGCGGCCAGTGGGTTTACCGCAGCGGCTGGCGCAGTTTCGGCAGGAGAGGCCGCCAACATTGCGCGCGCATCTTCGATGCTCATGGCAGTGTTGAATGCGATGTGGTTGGCAAGTGCGACACGGCCAGCGGCCTCTTCGCTCTGGACAATGCTTTTGATGCGGGTGCGCTCCTGGTTGGCACCGGTGAGGATGCCTTCCGAAAGGCCAGAGGCGTGTGCTTCCGTACGCGTCTGTTCAATTGCTGCGGTTTGATCGGCGTTGCCAGACGCCGAGGCTTGGGCTTGAGGTTGGTCCATGAGGGCCTCCTTCCTGTTGACGGCTTGGCGAGCCGTAGTTGAAAAAATCTGATCTGGTTTTTTGCTGACTGTCGCTTCCAATTGGGCAAGCGTCTGATCAAAGGTCGCGATGCCATGCGCAAAACCGATAGCAATGGCCTGGTCTGGATTGAGCAATCCGGCTTGCGTGCCTAGAACTGTTTCGACATCAATGCCGAGATTTCTGGCAGCAGTTTCGGCAAAAATGCCATAGAGCCGGTTTACTTCGTCCTGCATATCGCTTCGAGCGACATCGCCTAGCGGTGCCATGCTCGAAAATGCGGCTTTTTTATCCCCGGCGATGATGGCGGTATAAGTCAGACCGGCTTTCTCATTTCTTGCCGACTGATCGACGTGCATGGCGATAACGCCAACGCTGCCAACACCTGCAGTTCTAGGCATGAATAGCTTTTCAGCCGAACTGGCGATGGCAAAAGCGGCGCTGTAGGCGGCTTCGTTGGCGATCGCCCAGATCGGTTTTACCGATCGGGCGTTGTAGATATGGTCTGCCAGGTCAAACGCGCCGTTGGCCTCGCCGCCGCCGCTATCGACATCCAGCAGAATTGCCTTGACTTCCGGATCCTGCAGGGCTGAATCAAGCTTTGACTTGATGACTGGATAACCTGTCATGCCCGAAGCGGCATCCATCCACGAGGAGCGCTGAACCAGCGTACCAATGACCGGGATAATGGCAACGCCGCCATCGCTCAGTTGATATGGCTTTGCCTGGTTTCGCGCCCCTGGCAGTGCCGCCATCGAATTACGCGGCGCCGTGCTTCCGTGTAGTTCAAGGTCAATGTTTTCATCGCCGGCATTTTTAATGCCGCCGGCAATATAATTTCTGAAAACACTTTCGATGACCCGCGCCTTGTCGGGATTGAGCAATAGCGGCTGGTTATAGAGCCGAGAAAACAGATGCGGGTATTTCATTCGTCGTCGCTCCCGGGGTCGGTGCTGTTATTCGGGCTTTCCTTATCAGGGCCCGGTGGCGTGTCTTGAATCGTTGCCGAGCTTGCGGAAATCTTGGCGAAATCCGGAATTGGCAGACCCAGTTCCTTGCGCAATGCGTTTTCACGAGCCTGCTGGTGCAAGACTTCTTCCCAATCAGTGCCTTGCTCTGCGCACTCTGCTTCAAGGGTCGATAGGCCAGCCTGCATCCGGATTACAGCCGCATTGGCTTCTTTGACGGGGTCAACCCAGCCACGGCCGGCGCCGATCCAGCGAGAACGGCAATAGGCTTCCTTGTTGCTGTAGAAGTCCGGTGCATCAATCAGGCCGAGATTAACCGCCTCTTCCAGCCAGAGCTCGTATACGGGCTTTGCCCAGTAATCGGCCAGCCACTGGCGCTTGCTGCGGAAATATCGCCAAGCTTCCAGCATAGCAGCGCGCGCCGAGCTGTAATTGGTCTTCGAGAAATCCTTAACGAGCAGTTCGTACGGAATATGCAGGCCTGTGGCAATGTGCCGCAATACCGATTCCATGAATGAGGCAAAGCCAGAGGCCGGACGTGCCGGATTAAAGGCTGAAAGTTTCTCGCCCGGGTAGAGCGGTACGATAGCCCCTGATTTGAGTCGGGCACGATTCTGCGGCAGCGCCTTGGCGTCCATGTAAGCTTTAACGCCGCCATCAGTGCCGCCGTACATCTCCAGCAGGCCATCCATTTCGAGGGGCGTCTCGATAAAGGCAGCAATCATGGCGTTGACGACGGCGGCATCGAGTTCGGCGCCGGCGTAGCGATCCAACATCTTGAACTGCTGCATGACCGCCGAGAAAATTGGTTTGCCGCGCGTCTGCCCGGGTCGATCAATCGTGCCGACATGGATTACGCGGCGGCGGCCCCAGGGTGTCGTGGCCGGAATTTCTTCCCAGACGCCTGGCAGCGCAAATCCGCCAAAAATATCGCCGGGGTGCGTTGTTCGAATATGATATTTGAGTGGTCGGCCATAATCGTCAATATCAATCCCGCCACGGCGGTACCGTGAATCGAATGCGAAGTTCGGGTTGGACAGGCGATCTGACTCAATCACGAATAGCCGCGTCGAGAATGTTGAACCGGCTTCCGGTTGCCAGATTGGCAATGCCAGGGAGTCGCCGTTCAGCAATCCAGACTTAAATACCAATGTGGTGAGTCCAGAGAAGTTAAGGCGGCGGCTGGCGTCACAATTGGTGGAGTCAGCCCATAGCCGATATAAATCCTCGGTCTTTCGCGCCCACTCCTGAGCCCACTTCTGGTCTTTTCCGAGCAGTCGCCAATTCGGGATGGCCTGTAGGCGCAGTCCAGTACCGACAACATTGTCAATCGTAGTCTGAATGCCGCCGGCAGCGATACCATTGTTACGTTCCAGATCCCGCGCACGCGGGATCAGTGTTGGTAGATCAAGCAGCGTATCCGAATCGGCCGAACCGGAGAATGGCAACCATGTCGAAAGTTGCTGGCTGACCTTTGATGCACCATCGTGAGCCGGATAGCCATTGCTCGCGCCAACGGTTGGTTGGTCGATCACATCCATAGCGCGCGTTGGCACTGCCTGCGCAGAGCGCGCCCGACGATTTTTAGCGTGTCTGGACATGATTAGAAGACGTTGTAAAGAATGCCACGGCGAGCTGTGTTGCTGCCGTCAGGAGAACCGCCTTTGGCGCGGATCTGGCTGTTCAGACTGGCGATGTAGGACTTCAGGGCGGGAATCTGGGCTGGCGTGTAGACGATCTTGGTTCCCGAGCGTTCAAATGACACCTTTTGCGCGCCAAGCGTCAGGTTATGCAACGCCTCTTCAGCCTGGATAAGCCAGGTCTGTAGTTGTTGAATGGTGGCCATGATGATCCTAGTGCTCTGCATCGGTGGTCGTATAAACAACAAACCCGGCTGGTGCCGGGTTTGTTACAGGTACATCTGTCTCGCTTTGTGGCGAGGGTGGCAGTGCAGCGATTGGCGGCGCATCTGCAAAAAGGAGCGGTTGCCGAACCTTGCTTTCTTCCTGTGCCCAGCGGGCCTCATTCCAGAGGTGAAGCTTGAGCGAGCGAGCGGCATGCAGGGCATAAACCGTGCAGTCAAGCGCTTCGTTCCGAACGCCGGCCTTTTTCTGCCAGACCTTCTTGTTTCGGATGGTCCGATGCGGTGCTTTTACCTCGCTGGTCATCTGCTCGTAGTAATCTGGACGAACTTCCGAATACCAGTGCATCCGCCCAGGGCCTGAGCCTTGTAGCCGTATCCGGCCGGCGCCAGCGTCATGGCCTAGTAGCAAGTCTTTAGCGCGCTGCGTGCCGACAATGTAGGGTCGTAATCCGTACTTGGCTGACTTGCGTTTTCCGTTGACATCGATCGACATCTTCGGCGTACTGAAAATTTCCCGATCGTTATCAGTCGATGCACCCTTGATGGCCATGTAGCCGCGCATCTTGCGGCGGCGAACAAAGGCATAAACCGCATCTGACGTTTGGCCGTCGGATGAGTCAATCGAAACCGCAGAAATCCGGATTTGAGCGCCGGACTCGTGCATAAGGCCCCCAGAAAGCAGTGCATCCAGATCTTCCCAGGCGCCGTTTTCAGCGACCATCGTTTGCCCGTGGATCTCACCCCAATGAACGAGCCACGACTCTTCGCCGCGGCCCCAGGCTGTGATAACCACAGCTAATCGGTCATGCTGGACGTCAACGCCAGCCGTCAATACCAAGCCGCCCCAAGGCACGGTGAGCTCTGAATAAGGCTCCGCTCTGTCCCGCAGTGCGGTCGCCTCCGGTAGATCCGTAGTGTATGCGTACGTCTTGCCTTCCGTATTGTTTCGGAAGGCGCGCATCTTGGTGTCATCGCCCTGGTCGAGGGAAAACTTAGCGTTTAGATATTTCTCAACCAGCTTTTGCAGCACCGACCCCGGGAACGGGCTGTAAAGCTCATTGATGTAGAACCCGGCGACCCCGTAGAACGGGGCGGTAGCCTTCCAACCAAAGCCGGCGGCTTCGGCGTTGCGGACGTTGCGATTCTTGTTCGAATCGTTCCAGACCGTACCGCATTGTGGGCAGGCGTAATACGCTGTTTCTGGCCGGTTGTGGCCGAATACTTCGTGTGAAAACTCGGGATCTTCATCCCACTTCACATTATCCCAATCCAGAATGTGGGCTTCGCCGCATTCATGGCACGGAACATAAAACTTTCGTTGATCACTGCCCTTGTAGGCCGCATCAATCCGGCTGACGCCATCGACGGTAGGCGTACAGCCGAAAACCATCTTGTGCCGACGGTAGGTTTTTGCTCGCTCCCGCAGCAGGGTGATTGTATCGCCCTGGTCTTTGACGTTCGTGTTGCAGTCGTCAGGCTCTTCAACGCAGACAACGGGTGCTGGTGTTGACTTAACCTCGTCCGGCGCATTAGACGCGATGAATTTCAGAAATCCACCGGGAAAGGACTTCATATCCCAGAGGTTTTCTCGGGCCTTCTTTCGGTGGACAGGAATCTTGTCCGCCAGCCGAGGGGTCACTTCGACCATCGGCTCGAATTTCTCGATATTGAACCGCTTTGCCGACTTTTCCTTGGCAAACATGATAATCATCGGGCACGGATCAAGATCAATCCGTTTTCCGATGTAGTTCAGCAGAACGCCATCGGTCCAGGCGATCTGCGAAGACTTAACGCCGACAACCTCCGTGACATCGGGGTCATCCAGTGCCTCATGGATACCGCGCACCCAAGGCGTGATATCTGGGTTGTATCGACCCGGGCGCGCTGAGGCTTTTGCTGAAAGTCGGCGGTATGACTTTGCCCACTCAGTGGTGGTCAGCCTTTCCGGGGGCCGCAACAGTGCTGCCAAGCGCTGGATCAGCGCCGTTACGGCTGCTGTCGTATCGAGCGAGTTGGTCGAGTGCGGCGAATGTGTGTTCATTGAGCATGCTTAGATCGACGTCAATGCCATACATCGCGTCCAGATCATCCTTGAGCTTGTCATCGCGGCTCAGAAGTTCTGCTCGGAATGCGCCGACCATATTCATCAGTTCTGGTTCGAGCTGCGATACGTTGATCAGCTGCCCGAGCTTTTCTTTCAGCGTGAGTTGTTTCAGTTCCCGATCGATGCGCTCAGTCAAAACGCGTTCATGCGTTAGATCAAGCCCTTCATTCGATTTATGTCCGGCGGCGATCGCTCGTATGTTTCGGATGTATGCGATCCGAATCTCATCAAGTGTCGATTTCTTCCAGTTAATGCCGAGTTTCAGCATCAGCTCAGCGACAGCTGGTTGGCTCAGATCGAGGTGGCTGGCGATTTGTGCTTGAGTCAGCATTACCGAATAACCTGTTTTATAACCCCCTAGCCTTTTTCAGAACTAGAGAAATTTCGCGTCGTTTCGCGCCGTAGTGATTGGCGGCCAGGAAGGACCCTTAGCGCAATGACAGGTAACGAATAGCCCGTTGCATCTCTATCGGGAACTCGGTTCGGACGCGATCAACGACACGCTTGAACACTCGCTGAGTATTGAACATCTGGGGGATATCGATCGTCTCAACTGCCTTGATCGGTAGCCGATCATTTCCGGTTCGGATGAATACTGTTCTTCCTTGATTGCCAAGGAAGGCATGAGGTATCAGCTTCCGTGGCCCGTTCCGTTTGATCTTGATGGATACACCGCCGCCATCCCTAATCGTAATAGTTCGCCACTGCCCGTTAGGAAATCTAACCTTGACCTTGCGGGCTGGGCCGTTTCCTTTGACTGTCCTTGCATCAAACATCGCTACGTTTCGGCTTCTATGGCCTCGGCGTCGGCCAAAAGCCTGTAGCGTTGCTTCGAGAATTCCACTCTTCAGGCTGGCCTTCTTGATTTCTAGCTGTGGCCTTACATCCTTTTGCATGACATTGAACTCGGCGCTGATCTGCCGAGTCATCTCTGTCTTGCCTTTTGCGATTGTCTTGTTCAGAGCGGCAACTGTTGCCTTATCTCTGACGGTGTCCGGTACATCCTTAAGCCGTTTCATGGCTTGAGATATGTCGTACTTGAAGCTTATCTTCATCTGCTCACACGAAACACCAGCGTGCCAGAATTAGACCAAATGTGTGCAGGCACGTCAAAGGCCTTACAGTTTGTGGCTTAGGCCCTGAATTTGCATTCACGCAGCGCATCTAGGAACTGAGCGATTCGTATGTGGGCATTGTCGAGTCGAACGTAGAAGGTGCGTCGAGAGCAATGGCAGTCCCGCGCTTTTTGGGTTTGCGTCCCAGCTTTCAGGTAATAGACAACTACAATTTCTTTCAGTTCGCCAGGCAGATCGCTCACGGCGCGATCTGTATTGATTGATTCGATATCGAGTATAGGATCGGCTGGCAGCGTTGATGGCGAACCGCCCATCATGCGTGATAGCGTGCATGGTGAATATCCAAGGCCGATAGCCCGGTGACCATTGGCTTGCCAGTCTGCCCAGCGGATCAGCTTATCGTTGATATCTTTGATCATGCTGCGCCACCCTTCAGCTTTCCCGCTTTAGCCAGCTTGACCAGCTTACGGATGCGGCGACTCTTTTTGATTCGAGTCCGCTCCTTGATCAGCTTCTCAGTGCGCTCAATATCCTTTCGAATCTCTCTGATTCGATCCAATGACTCTGCGGGGTCTCCATACATCCAGCTAAACGGCACCTTGCTCACTTGCGCTCTCCCTGTGCATTGGCGATCTGGTTTGCGGGAATCTGTTGAATGATTTCCCTGAAATAGTTTTCCCAGCAGATCAGCAGCGGCTGATCGTTTTGTTTGACGGCCTTGGCAATAGCCGCATCGGCTTCATTGATCTCATCTGGTCCCCAGCAGTCTTGAGTTGACCACCAGGCTCGAACCTTTCGGTAATCAGCCCTCAGCGCATCAATATCAATACTCATCTCTCTATCTCTTTTGGTTACGCGAGAGTGATGTAGTTACGCGTGAGGTTACGCGTGAAAGCCGCGTGGTTACGCGAGTTACGCGGTTACACGTTGTTTTTGTGTTTGCACTGAATTTGTATTGATCTGGAATTTTTATTGATAGATATACATAGGATGCAAATCTCTCATGTACGCGCGCGCGGGTTTTACGCGTAACTCGCGTAACCACGCGGCTTTCACGCGTAACCGGCGCGTAACCGGCGCGTAACCCGCGTAACGGCGCGGCACTGATCATGGCGATACCTCCGCGCCGACGTACTCTTTAAGTCGATCATCAAACATGTCAGATGCCTCAGCTGCCCATGCGCCGTAGGTCTTTCCATCGGGTGGTGCGCATCCGGCGGGTATCCAGACACGGGTGCTGCACTGCCCTTTAATCGGGTGATCAAGTTTCACAACCTTGTAATCGATATGCTTGTCTGGCTTGACGCTGGAGATCAGTTCAATCGTCTTCTTCACTGACTTCGAAAACTGCTCTTGAACGGGCGGAAAACGCTCACCAGTCAGCGCGCACCATCGTCTGAATGCTCGGTATAACTGACTGGCCGAACACGGCAACAGAGGGAGCGGGAGATAGCCTGTGAGCCATTCGCGAATAAACCGCTCTGCGGGCTTCAAGCCGAGATCGATCAGATCCTGCTTTGCCGTCGTCATCGGCGGAATATCGAACTCGGTAAAGCCGTCCAACCGGTACCCACGCAAATACATGAAAAACGCTTCCGCGCCGCCGTTATCCAGGCACTGGGCAACGCGCTTATACAGATCGTCCGTCCGGCGCGGCGGTGTATATACAACGAAATACCGGCGGTCGCCGTGCTCCAATGCCAACGGCTGGTGCTCGTTTGACAGAAACACTACGTTGACGTGATTCGCCTCGGTGCGCAGCGGCATCATCTTGGTATTGATCTGAATCGTCTCGCCTGTGATGAATGCCTTGAGTTTGTTTTTCTGGTGATACAGCTCCTGACGCGCCACCACCTCATCACCGATCAGGAATAGCTTTTGAGAGGCCCAGTCATTGAATTTGTCTTCAAGCTGTTCCTGGCCAACGACCAGCGCATAGCGCCCGTAGATCTTGGCCACGATCTCGAAGAACAGATTTTTACCCGCGCCCTGTGGGCCATGGAATACCAATGCCGACCGCATCTTTGTGCCCGGACGTTGCAATGGCAATGCAAGCCATTTCAGGGCCCAGTCAACAACCTTATCAACACCCTCGGGGGTCTCAGAACTGTCTTCGCATAGGTGGCGCAATAGCTCAAGAATCGGATCGATATTGCCGCGCTTTGGTTTTAGCGCCAGGCCATCGAACAAATTAATCTCATTGTCTTCAAGCCGGCCCGATGGATTGAACACCAGCTGATCCGGCAGAATCATCCGGCGGCGATCTGAATTCAGCCACATTTTCACGTAGTCCGAACCGAATGCCAGGCGCAGATGGTTCACCTTGATGATCATCCGCTGCCGTAAGTCGAAACAGGTGTCCGTGCCGTAAATCAGCACGAAATGAT
>JACCDN010588679.1_pt1 | contig 18079 bp, 19 predicted proteins | sample 7441691 | NCBI WGS metagenome assembly JACCDN01 (sample SAMN15323439, study PRJNA562643) | freshwater metagenome | isolation source: river surface water | place: USA:Blue River Watershed | collected 2017-08-16
AAAGACTCCTGCAACACCTACAACCCCAACTACACCTTCAGGTGCTAGCTCAGGTTCAGGTGCTCCAGCGTCAGGCGGTGGCAATGGTCCTATTAGTGGTTCATTCGGTGGCAACAATGGTGGCGGCGCTTCAGCTATTACCCCAGGTTCAACTGGCGGTGTAACTGGTGGCTCTATCATCACTTCAGCCGGCGTATGTGCTCCTATCATCACTTCAACATTGAAGATTGCTGGTAAGAACGACGCGGGCCAGGTTCGCCGTGTTCAGAACTTCTTGAATACCTTCGAGAAGGCAAACATCGCTGTTACAGGCGTGTACGACACAGCAACCATTGAAGCTGTCGAGGACTTCCAAGTAAAGTATCGCTCAGAAGTGCTCGCTCCATGGGGTGCAACACTCCCAAGCGGTGAAATTTACATCACTACACGCAACAAGATGAATGACTTGTACTGTGGCACGAAGGCTTCTCTCACTGCTGCAGAATCAGCAAAGATTGCAGCCTTCCGTGCAGCTATTGCAGCTGGCGGTATTGTAAAGAACACTGAAGGTCAGCTTGAAATCACCAATCCTGAAAACGGCACAACCGTTCCTGCAGAAATTGGTGCAAACACTTCAAGTACAACTGTTGCACAGAAGCCTGGCTTCTTCCGCAACACAGCATCAGCTATCATGGCGGTGCCAAAGGCTATCGGTTCATTCTTCTCAAAACTCTTCAAGCGTAATTAATACGCTCCATACGCCAGGCGCAAGCCTTGAGCGAAGCTACTCCAAAACAAGCGAAAAGCGCCACCAAACGGTGGCGCTTTTTGTATGTGCGATGCGCGCTGCCAGTGCGCTTTAAAAGCTATAATGCCGAACCGTCCTTCCCTGTTGCTGGCAAACGATCTTTGAGTGAGCCCTTTGAAGCATTGTCTGTCTCAATGTCTGGACCAAGGACATCGTCTAAGCCGGTGTGATTTTTAGGTTTAAAATACTTAATTACGAGACTGTATGAACTAAAGACAATTACATAGAACACAATGAGTACGAGCGTAGAGTACAAAATAATGCGCTCAAGTGAACCAACATCGCTGAGTGCATTTCCCGTTACATATCCAGGTACTGTATACGCCACAGACCACACCACGGCACTCGCCACATTAAAAAGCCAGAACTTTTTCTTGTTCATATGGCAAATGCCTGCCACAAACGGCATGATTGGACGAAGTGGCCCCACAAAACGGCCGAAGAAAATACTCCATGATCCAAAGCGATTAAAAAACGCCTCACCCTTGTCTATGTGTGCGCTACGCAAAAAGCGACCGTCTGGCTTAAAGAACACCTTGCTTTTTTGCCCGAGCCAGAACGCTATCCAATCACTCAAGATACAACCAATCGTCACTAAAAATGCAATGAGGTAGATATTGCCACCATCAAGACCCGCAACGATGCCGAACGCAATGAGGAGCGGTGTGGCAGGTGAAAACACACCAATAATAGGCAAAGATTCAACAAGACCGACAATAAAGGCCGCGGAATAGAGATAAATGGAATTGGCACTGAGGAAAGTAACCACGGCCGAAATATAGTGTTCCATAGGCATAAGTATACTACAGTTCGCCACTACACGCTTCCGGCGCCCAAAGGCCACGGTTGGCGATTTTAGCTGCTTTTTCAGCTTCTTTGAAGCGCGCTTGGTGAATGTATGGCGTACGATAGATGTATTCAAAGCCATACCCACCAGCAATAATACGCTCGTTGAGCAGAGTGCCGTCTGGCAGGTAAATATATGCGAGGCGCCGCTGATACTTGTCGTATTCACCCTGAGTTGCGTCCACAACAAGTGTTGCGGGGTGCTCGCGCGTTATACCAGCAACGAGCTCGGTAGTATGTGCACTCGCCTCTTTACCAAAACACTGCACTGGCTTGCGCGGGTCGACACTCTCGGGTGTGTTTACACCGATGAGGCGGACTCGGGCTCTATCGCTATTTTTGGGCGCACCGACAAACTCAACATCAACTGTGTCACCATCGATAGCGCGCGTAATAATAATTGGGCGACCGGCAGGAACAGGCTCAGTTGGAACAGATGCGCGAGGCAATTTCTCTAATTGCTCCGGCCGAACACCGGAGTGTGCAACCGAAGAAAGCAAGCGCGGAGAAATAGTCCGCCCAACATCCCACACCACAAAAGTCACTGCGCTCAGCAGGAAAACGAGAAGTGCTATTGAACTGTAGAGGCGGCGCTTGTCTATTGGACTCATCAACACATGATAGAACGCGCACGGATTGATGCAAGCAATTTTAAGAAAGCTTTAGAGCTTCTTTAGGAAAAATTCAGAACGGGCGCTCTAGAACGGGAAAGTGTTTTTCTCGATCTTGAGAGGATTTCGGCCCATGTATTTCTCTAATTCGTCAGAATAGCCATCCTTGTCGGTGTCCTTTACAGGAGCACGCTCACGCTGTGCAGAAGCATTTTTTGGTGTCGCAGTATTGAGACCGTTCACGGCGGTCAATGTTCTCACAAGCGAAACTCGCGTGGTTGCAACTTGATGATATTCACTCACTGCCCGAGCAAAGTCACTATTTGTAGTAGAGCTAGGAAGTGTCACTGTGTAATCGAGCTCGTACGTAGTGTTATTCTTAAGCACACGGTAGACAAATGGCTTTTGGGTGTACACATCGACTAGTTCTTTTTCAGTAAGCGGGTCGTTATACTCCATGAGATTTTCTGCATGCGTAAGTTCAGCGAGCTCTGCTGGGTATGCTCTTTTCTTCTCATTATATGAACTAAGCGTTGTTCGGAGTCTTTTAATGCGTTCAATTTGCTTTGCGGCAGCATTTTCGACAGATGTATAACCTGAGTAAAGCATGCCGAAGCCCTCCATACTTATGTATTGTTTAGGCACCTCAATGACAACTGGCTCGTTGAGCTTTGTGAGCTCTGTTACAACTGAGAAAACTGCCTTTCGCCCTTTCCACTCAGGAAATGTATCGTCAGGAATAATTGCTTGGGTAGAGGCAATTTTAATTGGCTTTCCGTCAGCAGTGATCCATACCACAAATGATGAGTGGTCATTAAAATAGTGAGCTTCGTCCATAAATGCGACACTGCGCAAATACTCAATTGTAGAGGTGTGAACATCTTTCATGATTGAAGCATCACCGTATCGTGCATCAAGATCCTTCTTAAGGCGATCAACAAAATCAGCGAGGCGCTCATAATCAAGGACGATATCGTAACGGTATGCAGGCACTGAATTCACAGATTCCTGCACTGGCTTTTGGCGATACTTGATCATGTTTTCTCTTTGGAGGGCCACGATCATTTCGCCCAATTGAGTACCTCGAACGGCATTGGCATTTGTGGTACTAGCCTTCTTTGGAGTTTTGGCTGTTCCTTCGAGCGCACTCGCGAGCCACGAAAAATTGTCGCTTGCGAGGATATTTTCACTCGTATCACCAACCCATTTGCCCTCAATTGCATTCAAACCCTTTTCTGTACTTGGAAAATACTGCTTTATGAGATTTGGAATAACCGCAAGCTGGCCAAAATAGAGCTTATCCTTTTTGAGGAAATTAACCTCAGCATCTTCTTTTACACCAACATTGTAGTAATACGCCTTCAATGAGAGTGCACCATCTGCACTTTGCGGACGACGATCGAACGTGCCATTGACCTCTAAACCTGCATCGATTTGACTATCGACTGCACCAAGCAATGTTGGTGCGCCGCTCTGTACAAGTAATGACTGGGTTCGTGGTTTTGCTGAAAACGCATTACGAATTGGGGCAGATCTGTCTGTGTACGTCGCAATATTCCCCTTCACGTTCTTGGTAAAGAGTTCAGAAAGTTCGAGCGCCTCTGACGATTCAAACATCACAGCAATCTCAAACGTTTTACCGTTCGCACCACGACGGTACACATACTGATTGCCCATACTGTCTTTGGTTGGGACTTTGAGGCTATCGAGTGTGTATGGGTAGGTTTGTTCCTTATTATAAACCGAATAGAGAGCGTCAAAAATCTTTTTTACATCCTCGAAACGCTGAGCATCGCGCTTGTACACAACTTGGTCAGTTGTCTGGGTTGATGGCACAAAAGCAGTGTCCCCGACGTCCCTGTTCTCGGCCTTAAGACCAACGCGAACAGCATATGAAGCAGACTGGATTGACTCAGCGCCTTTTACGAGTCGTGTGAAAAACTCATCAGGTTCAATAATGTTTGATGCGAGACCAAAAGTGCTCAACACTGAGCGTGGGATGATCGTGTAGCCCAAGAATTGTGCAGCTACTGTTCCAGCACTGGCCGCAAAAATGAAAAGCGCCACAACCCACAAGAGCGCATGGCTTTTTGCTTTTGGAGCATCGGTATAGCCAGCATATGCTTCTGGTGTTGTGTTAAGCGGTGACGAAAGTGCGTCTTGATTTAAACCAGCTACGCTCGCCTGCTGTGCGCTTGGAGTGAGCTCTGGCGCTGTAACACCCATTGCACCCATGCCTGACGGAACGCGACGAATGCCGTTTGCAAAGCGTGTGTCTGCCGGAGCAGGCGCCTGAACAAAGCCTGCCTGGTTAAATGGCTGAACCTCTGGTTGTTCAACAGTAGCTGGTTGAGGCATTGGTTGCGCAACTGCTGGCCTGACCGCAGTTACCGGCGCACCCTGTAGAGGCGCCGTCTGCATTGCTGCAAGCTGAGCATCTGCCTGGTGCGGCATTCCTTCGAATGCAGGTACTGGTTTTAGACCAAAACTCACTGGGCCCTGTTGACTTTGTTGACCCGAAACCTGTGCCTGAGTAAGTGATTGACCCGGGCGAATTCCCTGCTGTGGTTGCGCAGGTGCTTGTGCGAGGGGTGTGGCAACAACATTCGGTGTAGGAATAAAGGGATTCGCAACCGCAGAAGGGCCAGTTACTGGGGGCGGCATTACTGGCACAGTCTGGACCGCAGGAGCAGTTGGTGCAACTGGAGCGGCCGGCGTAACGGGCGTTGCTTGTGCAGTAGGCGCTGAATTTTGCTGAGGAGCTTTTTGGGCGACCTTTTTTGATGCAAAGTGCGCAATTCCCTTTTCGATTTCAGAGTCTACCCAGCCAACACTTTCCAAAAATTCGCGCAGCTCAGGCTCGGTCATGCCTGGGTTCGCAGAAACAAGGAGATCGATATACATGGGCACGTTATCGGGGTACATGTGTACCAGTATATCACTGGCCACACGCAAACAGCGGCTCGTTATTCACAGCAACCCTAAGGGCGAGATTCTTACACGCGTTCAAGTGGCTTCATGCCGAGGAGTGCAAAAATAGTTTCTGATACACCAGCTAAAGCACTGGTGAGAAACACTTTCTTAACGGTATTTGCTGAGTCTTCCGCCGTCACAAACTGTTCCTGAGCGTAGAGCGCATTAAAACGTTGCGAAATATGCGTAATAAATTCTACAAGCACGTGAGGGCTCATTTCGTCGAGTGCTTTTTCTACAAGGAGTGGGAAATGGAGAATTTCCACAGCGAGGGCGCGTTCGAGGGCCGTGAATGTTGCGCCAGCTGGAAGTTCTGTGGGCGTACTAATGCCCGCTGCGTTCGCCTTTGCGATAACTGACTTCATACGGGCATACGTATAGAGCACGTACACACCACTATCGCCTTCCATGCTGAGTGCCTTTTCGGTGCTAAAAATAATGTTTGAATTTCGTGCAGCTCGAAGGAGCGAATACTTCACCGCGCTCACCGCGAGTGATTCTGCCATATCTGGAGTGTAGTCGCGGCCCGCTGCGAGGAGTGACGCCTTGGTTTCATCGAGCAATTCGTCGGCCAAAATTGTTTCGCCGCCGCGTGAGCTCATTTTGCGCACATTCCCTTGAGCGTCCACCATGTTCACCAAACCGTACGCAATGTGCACAAAATCTTCGAGTGTGCCAATGCCGAGCTGCGTCGCCGCCAAAAACATTTGCTTCATGGCCAAGCCCTGCTCGGGACCAATGACCCACAAGTACTTATTCGCGTGATGCTTCTCTTTTTTGAGCTGCGTAAGGGCGAGATCCTGAGTAATGTAGAGCGCCGTGCCGTCAGACTTAAGGAGTACTGTGTCTGGAGTTTTAAATTCGGCAAGATTGGTAATGATTGCACCTTCGTCTCCACGGACAAAAATTCCCTTTGAAAGGCCTTCTTCGACAATGCGTTTACCCATCTTGTAGTGTTCGTGCTCGTGCCACACGTGGTCCCAACGATTACCGAGACGTTCGAGTGTTACCGCAATGCCTTCGTGCGCATAATCAACCATGAGCTTCCAGAGTGCCCACACATCCGCATTGTCCTGCTCCCACTTAAGAGCCAAGTCGCGAATAGCAGCGTCGCTTGCAGGGTCTTTTTTAGCGGCATCTACACCAGCCAAATAGCACTGCCCAACAAAAAAGTCTGGCTTTGCGTGTTCATCTGCAGGAGTAAGCCACTGGTCTGGGTGAGCTATCCATTCTGCGAGAAGCGCAGGAGGATTTGCAGCTGCGCCCACCATAGATGCGCTGCCCGTTGAAGCGCGGCGTTTAGAAATAAGGAAACCCCACATGGCACGCGCAATTGCGATGCCACGATTATTGTCTACCGCTTCGGCAATAACACGAGCACCGGCGAATTCGAACAAATGCACGAGCGCCATCGAAAGCACGTTGTTACGCAAGTGACCGATATGCATCGGCTTATTTGGGTTTGGTGAGGTATGGTCAATTTCCCATACTTGGCCAGCGAGGCGTTTTGATGCACCGTATGAGGCACCAGCTTTGAGTGCACCTGCAACTGCCTGTGCGAGTGACGCGTCATTGAGTGTAAAATTCAAAAAGCCAGGTGCGCACGCCGTGACAGTTGTGTGCGTGGTGATGTCTGCACGAGTTGTGAGGTGCGCGGCGATCGCTTCGGCAATTACCAAAGGAGCCTTACCAACTTTTTTGGCGAGTGGAAATGCGATGTTACTCACGAAATCTGCCTTTGATTTTTCAGTAGGCATGGTGATGTCTACCGCGAGTTCGGCGAGTGCCTCAGGAGCGAGCGAAAAAAGCTCCGCAACGGCCGAACGGAGGGCTTGAACGAGCTGTTCACGCTGTGTATTTTGCATGGGTGCAGTATAGCAAAATATACGCCTTAACCCAAACTATCGCTCAGTGCCTGGCGATACGCGTGGTAAGCAGGAATTTCTTGAGCGACCAGGTCCCAAAATCGGTCTGAATGGTTAAGTTCGCGTAAATGACACACCTCATGCACAACCACATAGTCGAGTACAGCAGGCGGCACAAACAAGAGTCGATAATTGAACGAAAGCGAACCGCGCGCAGAGCAACTTCCCCATCGCGTGCCCTGATTTTTAATGGTAAGTCGCTGGTAGCGCACACCATAGCGCTGAGCAAAAAAATCTACTCGTTCTTGTATGCGTGCATGCGCTGCCGCTTTGTGTGCGCGAAATTCCTGCTCGCTTGCGGGTGGCACTGTAAAAACCGGAATGCCGTGCTGCTGCAATCGCTCTGCAGCGCGCCTTTCACGAATATGCTCGCGACGTTTAAAATTCGCCTGCTTTTCTTGTATCCAGGCACGTTTAGACTGCACAAAAGTGTTAATCATCGCATCGGGCGCATGTGCCGGAGCAACAACCACCACCGAACCATCGCGCGCAACAGTAATACGCACATAGCGAAGCCGCTTATGCGCGGATCGTTTAATGGTGTAGGCAACCTCTAATGAGTGCGCATCGTCCATGCGCATAAGGATACCAGCCCTAGGACTGGCGTCCAGCTTTGAGTACACGGCCGTACCATGCCAATTCTTCAAACATACCCTTCATACGTTCGTCCCATGCAGCTTTGTCCTTTAGACCTGATTCGTCAAAGAGTGTTTCAACCTGGCCGAAGTGTACGGTTGGCTCAATCGGCGTGAGGTGAAGCGTGAGTGCAATTGGCAGAAATGCCTCTACCATGCGTACTCCACCAAATCGTCCTGATGAAACACCGCAAAACGCCACTACCTTGTGTCGATATTCATCGAACAATGCATCAATGAGCATTTTGAGCTCACCCGGAATGCTGTGATTATATTCTGGAGAAACAATAATGAAACCATCTGCACGCGCTGCAGTAGCCTGCCATTTTTTGAGCGGCTCTGTGTGTACATTACTAGCATCGGCCTCAGTAGCGATTTGTGGAATTGCCCGAACGTCTACCAATTCAGTTTCAAAACCGTAACGCGCCGCAGCATCGAGCACATACTGAGCCACCTTCTCTGATTGACGACCTTCACGCGCCGTCCCCAAAATCACCGGCATAAAAAGTTTTTCATTCATATACACAGTATACGCCGCAACGCGCGCGAGCTGCAAACGTCAGCCACAAGAATCCTAAAAAAGAAATGCCGGACACCGCTCTGCAACCGCCTCCCAAAAGGAAGACGGCCACATTACGATGCCCGGCAAAAATCGTGAGAACCAGGAAGATTTAAACACGAGGCAAACAAAAAAGCAAGGTCACTCTGACCCTGCTTTTTTATACCGATATTTGCCAGAAACTACTGAGCTAATGTACCAATCTTCATGCTTGCCAACGCCTTCTCTGGAGCACCCTTTCCACCGTGCTGCTTCTCAAACATCTTAGTGCCATCCTTGCCACACGTACCCAAAATAGCCTTTTCGCCACCTGGGTGAGTAGCAATCCACTTTGTGAAATCGTATACCCCGCCGCGAACTGCGCTGTAGCAACTTGTACGGTCATTGTGCTTTGCAACTTCGGCCATGGTGAACGTTGCTGCCGCTGATGTACCCGTTGTCGTTGTTGTTGAAGTCACGCCACCTGTCGTTTCGCTTGGTGTACTTGTTGCGTTTTCTGTCTGCTCTGATGTTTGATACTCGTATGATTCGTCACCGTCCCAGTCGCGGCCTTTTAGAAGATAATAGCCACTCGCTGCAACAATAAGAACAACGATAATTCCGACATATGCTGTTTTATTCATATGCAAGTAGTATACCGAAGCTCGCTCTAACGCACAATTCCGATAAATTCGACCGTAGAAAGGAGCTTTTTGTAATCTGCCAACCGTACGTCACTCTCACCATCGTATGTTACGGTAATTACTAAAATATCTCCCGAGGTTGTAGTTACTAGGCTCTGTCCAGAATAAAGACCATCCCAACGATAAGTGACGGCCTGTGCACCCCCAAACGGTATCTGTTCAAGCTTGCTGTCGGGCGACAATTTGAAGTTTGAAAAAGAAGACTGCTTTACCCACTGTTCTGGGTTGAGCTTTTCTTTATTCTGGTAGAAATCAAATGTGATTGCACGCGGACCTTCAGTATTTTCTTTGTCGCCATTTTGAGCATCGCTCGCCTTAATGAGCGTAATTACATAGTGCGTGCGCTCTGCATTGCCAACTTCCTTTTCAGTAAGGATGTACGATGTTGAATACTGAAAACGCACCGCGCGACTCACCTGAGTGACGAATACCTCCGGAGTATCTTCTGTCGTTTCGCCAGTATCTCTCGGTGATGGATCACTTTTCCACGACTGACGGTACGACAGGGCTGCTGCAGTGATAACCCCAACTACAACCACGATTATCCCAATAGACTTCCAGTACTTCATATGCTCCTTTATTTATTTAACTAATGATATGGATATCGCCAGAGGATTCAGCTGCACTACGCGCCCAATGATACTCGAGCGTGTATTTGTCTGCACCGTTAAAGAATACAACGAGTGCTGCCATAGCCAGACCAAAATCGCGAACAGCAGTAGCGCTGTAGCCGACCATCGGCAAAATGTTAAACAAATGCACTGCCAAAATAAGTGCTGCTATACGCGTACCAATACCTACCACAAGAAGCGCGGCGAGCACTACTTCTATAATGCCGTTTGAAAACACGAGCGTTGATGCAGAGATATGCAAAAACGAGGTGAGCGTGTCGGGAATCAAGTACGTCCATGCATCAGTATGAAGGATTTGCTGGCTACCAAACCATAGGAAAATTGCGGCAACGCTATAACGCAAGATTGCTGGTGCAAATACCCGTCGCGAATCTACCAACGCATTGAATTTTATCCAGAGTGTTTTAATCATAAAAAAATTATTTAAACCAGGCCTGCTGCCAAGCCTTCATGTCCGCAATTTCCTTTTTCTGCGCTGTAATAATGCCACGTGCTAAATCTTTAATTTCCTGATGCTGCGCGTTTTTAAGAGCGAGCTCTGCCATGTCTACAGCACCCTGGTGATGCACAATCATTTCACTCAAAAAAGCCTTATCGAATTCGGTGCCTGTCTTACCATCGAGACCCATCATCATGCCGTCCATAGCGTCGTGCATGCCTCCCATATGTTCCATACCATTCATGTTTGCCATACCACCCACCTGCACCTTGATAGTGAACATGTACGCACAGAGAAGTGCGAGCACTACCGTCGAAACAATCCAGATTGTATTTTTTGAATCATTCATATATTTTTATTTATTCTTATGTGAACCAATGAGACACCCGACTGACGTCACCACTGACCCAAGTACATCCATAAACATATCTTTTTGAGCATCCCAAATGTCACCCTGAGAGCCGAGGAATGCAGCGCCTGATTCGCCTCCATAGAACGCTGCGTACCACCATTCTATCCACTCATAAAAGACAGCGACAAAAGCGATGGCAAAAATTGCATAGGTGACAGCAATTGTTTTACTTGCGACACGGCCACGCGACACTAAATACTCGATAATTGGCAGCGCATAGAAACCTACCGAGAAATGCCCGATACGATCGAACATGTTACGCTCGAAGCCAAACAACTTTCCGAACCAATCGAATGGTACAAGTTCGAAAGTGTAGTGACCACCAATAGTGTGCCAAAACGGCAAGATAAACATTAGGACATATGCTGTGTTTGAGAAACGCACGCCGCGCACATACAAAATAACAATGAGCGCAACGAGAGCTACGATAGGGCCATTTTCTACATACCAAACCGCACGTGAAAATGGGTTGATTGCCGCCACGATAAACTCGATCACGTAAATCGCCAACAATATATGGGGGAGTTTTTTTGAGAGTGACATATGCTTTTTATTACTACCCTATTAGTATAGCACTTTCTGTATGAAGAAATATTAAAAATCCCCTCAACAAAGCCTCTAAACTCGCACGATTTATGCCCACCTTGACATTGACTTATATTGTGAGGTGTGGCACAATAGCGCCAGTATGCACATCATACCGATTCGGTTCCGACCGCGGGATCTTGTCCTGTGCGCGGTAACCGCGCTGTGTACGGTCCCCGTGACCGTCGCAGTTGTTGCACTGTTCCCTGCCATCACGGCCGGGCTCAGCACCATCAGCATCCCGAGTATCGGGAACGCTGAAATCGAGACACCCACCGCGGTGTCTGCAAAAGAGATTGAGGCACTTTTCCCGCCTCAACACTCCCCCGCTGGTACCGTTAAGATCTTGGCAGCAATGCCTGGTCCAAACGGCGCAACCCTCTTCACCATTGGCCTCACCAATGGTGAAACCCGGACCGCAACGGCTTCCTCGCCCGGCCTCAAGGTCGGCGATACTGCCACAGCCAGCGTTGTAGTGTACCCCAGCAATGGGCAGTACAACCACACATGGATCGTCGCGGCGACCTCCAAAGCGGAAGGCCTCGAACGATGACGAAATCCCACCCACCCCCAAGGACATGCTCACACCACAGCATGTCCTCTTTTTTTACGCAAAAGTGCTACACTTACCACATGCAAAAGCTCTGGTTCAAAAATAAGCGCTACGGCTGGGGCTGGACGCCCGCTACTTGGCAAGGATGGCTTGTGCTCGTCATTTTCTTGGCGCTCATCATCGGAAATGTTTTACGCTTAGATGCGGCCCGACTTTCAACAAGCGATGCACTCATGAACATCCTCCCACAAAATGCCCTCCTCGTACTCATCCTTATTTTGATTTGCTACCGTACCGGTGAAAAACCTCGTTGGCGCTGGGGCGATGATTCTGTTAAGCCAAAATAATTCTCTGTAGGGCTGCAATTGTTGGTATTGCTTAAATAGCAATTCTGTGATATAATACCGACCAGTCCATACCAGCACATGAAGTGCGTGGATGGAATGCACCCATAGATGAGCAATAAAAACAGGGGGCACGCACGCAAAAGTATGCGAGCCCGTAAACGGGAAAGAGTTTCACCCGTTAAACCAGGGGACCAAATCCCCTGTGTCATGCTCAACTTGTCTTCGGACAATACGAGCGACGCAGTGACTGGGTTTGACCTCACCCTCCTTGGTACATGCGCAGATGCAGTGCCAACCGGGACAACTGTCCTTTTTATGGAGCTGGATGAGTCAAGCTACCCACACAAAACAGTGGCACAGGTTCTAGCGGCAGTTGGCGAATTCACCATGAGTCTCGCCGAGCCCATTACCTGCCCCACTGGCCAGAAGCGACGCTTCGTCTTTATGATTGAAGTGCCGCTCGATTCACAAGGAGGTTGGTACTCGTCGGAAACCATCGGACTTTCGCTCAACACGATCGTGACCGATGGAGCACTGGTTTCGGGAAGCTTTCCTAAAATCAGCCCGCTCTACAACCTCCTTGACGGCAGCGTTGTCGAACAAGTAGTTATTCGGCCATGGCACGAAAGCGCCATGGCCGGTCGTCGATAAACACCAAAGCTGTAAAGGCCCTTTTGACAGCCCGCTCGCGCCGGGCTGTTATTTTTTTTTGACAGGAGTTGCTTAATAAGGTATTTTTTGAACAGAAATGCAGCAACACAGAAACACAGAAAACACCTCGTATGTACCAAGAAATGTCACCATCCCACCCGCAGGGACAGTCAGACTCGCACGAAACCCCTCCGATCAGGAGTGTTAAGCGGAAAAAACTTCCCGACTTCCACAAAGGAACGAACGGACCGTCAATTTGGATGTCATCACCCAAGAGCTTGATACACACGGAGAGACAAAAAACACCGTGTTACACACACCTGACGCTACTTGGCTCACGGATTCAAAATTTGATCGCACGTGGCAAGTTCCACAGCATCAAATTTGGAACAGACGACAGTCTGGTAGCGAAGGCGGTGGCACTTCTCTGGCCTCAACACAAACCAGGCACATGGGTCAAAACTAACGCGTTTGACCCACTGGAGACCACACACCACTCGAATCAAGCCGGCTTCTTGCCGCCATGCGAAGAAATGCTAGCGCAGTTCATTTCGCAGGAAATCGACAGTCTGCAACCAAACAGATCCTGCCTTGTGCTTGTGTCTGATGCAATCATGGAAGGACTTCTTGATGAAGAAGGATTCGATAAGAACAACCCGTTGGGTGCGCATTACATTTACGACTTGATCTTCCATTTCGAACGCCGCATTCCGTGCAGTTGCACCGGAGCATACATCCAGCGACACACTTAGCCCGCGGCATAAACCGCACACAACCCCCTTCTCCATTTACTGAGAGAACGGGGGCTGTTTTTTATACAAATTTTGATGGTAGCCAACCCAAAACGGCACGAAGCCGATAAGCTGTCTTTCTGAAATATATAAAATAGGTAGGACCACGACCGCCTCCAACATCAATAACCCGCCCACGAAGTGTCTCGCGAGCGAGCGCATGATTCATGAAGATACGGGTTAGTGTTTCGCCCCTCCACAAGCCACGAAGGGTTTGCATAAACGTTGCCTGAAAAGTCATGCCCACAGTGTATCATGAGCGCTTTGTGCGTGCATGGCTTGCACGGCGGGCACTTTGAGCGACGCGAATCGTTGGGCGCGGCTTATTGAATATGATGTCTCGCAGCGTGCTGGCGATAACGGCCGGATTACTGTAGAGCTGGCCTTTTTCATTTACATAAGCGAGCGGTGCCGGCACAAAACGCGCGGCACTTCCCTGTTGCGCAGTAAGTTCAACTTTTTGCTCCAGGGCATACGTAGCACGGACTGATTCTGGTATTGGCGCAGAATTGTGAATAACAACATCGGCAGGGCGACCCATGTACTGTTCGATGCGTTCGATAAAATCTGCAGCAGTATAATGGTCAGTTTCGCCACGCTTTGTCATAAGGTTGAGGATAATGACAATGCGCGCCGATGATGACTGGATACTTTCACGCACACCGGCCGGCAACAGTGTTGGCAAAATACTCGAGTACAGGTCACCCGGGCAGATCACAATTGTGTCTGCAGCAGAAAGAGCATGACGCACCGCAGGCAGTGCATGCGCGCCCGGCTTCAGGTAGAGCTCGGCGATAGAATGCAGCTCAGGATTCCAGAGCGGATTCTTGGCGAGCGTGTCGATGTTTGCCTCACCCGAAATCGTGTTACCGACGCGCAATGTGGCGCAGAGCTCGGTTTTTTCTTCGGTCACCGGTAGTACTCGATGCTCACCAAGCGCACACATGGCCCATATCGCCTGCAAGGCATTGTCCATGGAATCAACTTTGGTGAGCGCATGAAAGAGCATATTTTTTACCGAATGCGACTTAAGCGGCCCATGCTCGTACCGATATGTTAGCGCATGTGCGATGGTTTCATTCGGAGTAAGCGCGGCAATGCACTTGGTGAGGTCGCCAATGTAGCCACCACCATCATATTCATCACGCAAAATACCCGTCGAGCCACCAGAGTCCGTACTCGGGCAAATACCGGTAATGCGAATGCCAGGTATGTGTTTTAATCCCTTTAATACCTGTGAGTGGCCCGTGCCGCCGCCGATCGTTACGATGTGATGCGTCGCTTGTTTTTTAGCTTTTGTATTCATTAGCGTAATTATTCGTCCGGTAATTCTTCTTTTAGAACACGCTGTCGCACCAAATAGTTACAACACTCAGTTGCATTGCACGTGCCCTACCCATCTTATAGAATAATACCGGAACCAAAAACCTGCTCTATGAACCCCACCCTACCCCCAGGACTGGCTAGTTTTGTACCCTTACTCGCCGCCGACGACGAGTTTGGTCTAGAATCAACATTCGTCCCAAGCGATGTGCCCGCCATAGCTAGACTCCTCTGCTATGTGCCATGTTTCGAAGATAATCGTGGAAAACTCAAAAAAAATCTTGGCGACTGGGTTGACGGAATCCTTCGTGAAATCGAGAAAAAGCCTGACGACAAAGTCACTCCCAACGAACGAATCCGAAGGAAATTCGACTCGATGCTCCGAATCGTTCAATACTATGCATCGCTCAAGCATGACAATCCCGAACTCGCAGCACTCCTGCGACAATCCCTCGAAGACCCGACATTCAAGCTTCCGGGCGAAGCAGAAATCAAACAACGCCGTCCCAACGGTAACGGACTGAACGCTCATTCATAAGCACTTTGTACACACCATTGCGTATTACAACGCAACCAAAAAGGCGAGTCCATCTCTGGACCCGCCTTTTGTTTAACGTATTTACTGGGCATGCTTTGAGACGCTATTTGTTAGCGAACAAAGCTTGCCCAGTAAAGGAGTTTACTCGATAAATGTAAGCGCCTTACCCTTCTTGTTACCGCGACCTGTACGGCCGATGCGGTGTACGTAGTCGTCGTAGGTAGTTGGGAGGTCATAGTTGATGACGTGAGAAACGTCAGCAATGTCCAAACCGCGGGCGGCAACGTCTGTTGCAACGAGCACCTGCACGAGGTTTTCCTTAAAGCTGCGGAGAGCGCGCTGGCGCTGGCCGTGGTTCTTGTTGCCGTGAATTGACTCAGCCTTAATGCCGCGACGAGCCAAATCTTCAGTCAATTTTTCCACACCGTGCTTGGTGCGACCGAAGACAATCACCTTTTGGAATTCCTTTTGAGAAAGCAAATCGTGCAATACGTCGATTTTACCGGCGCCGCCACGTGGCACACGCACAACGTCTTGATCAACGTTCTTAGAAGTATCGCCTGTCTTTACAGAAATGCGAACTGGTTCCTTCAAGAATTCACCAATAAGATTTTCGATTTCACGAGAAAGAGTTGCAGAGAAGAAAAGCGTCTGGCGAGGAGTTGGCATACCCTTCGCAACAAAGCGCATGTCGTTGACGAAGCCCATGTCGAGCATACGGTCAGCTTCATCGAGCACCAAGGTTGAGAAGAATGAAAGTTTAATGACGCCTCGTTCGATAAAGTCCTTAAGACGACCCGGTGTACCAATCACAAAGTGATTCTTGTAACGGAGAGTGCGCATTTGTGGACCCATCGGAGCGCCACCAACGACACATGCTGAATACAAACCAAGACCCTGAGAAAGACTCAAGGATTCCTGATTAATCTGCATGGCCAATTCACGCGTAGGCACGATGACGAGCACCTGCTGACGTGTGTCTTTGAGTACTTTGTCGATAAGTGGAATAAGAAATGCTGCTGTCTTACCGGTACCCGTGTTCGCAATACCAACGACGTCCTGATTTTTCAATACGTGTGGGATAGCGCGATCCTGGATCGGCGTAGGAGTTGTAAAGCCCTTTGTGATAACTGCCTTCTTCAAATTTTCACCAATTTGAAAATCTGCGAATGCATGTTCTGGCACGAAGTGTTCTGTTTCTTCTGTGATAACAGCCTTGTTGATAAATCGGTTCGGGTCAATGTACTGAGCACCCATTGGACGCTTTGAGCGACCGCCAAAACGGCTGCCACCACCAAAACGGGCGCCGCCGAAGCGACTGCCACCTGAGCGACCACCACTAAAACCGCCTGAGCGATACCCGCCCTGACCTCCTGAACCGCCCGTTGATCCGCCTGCGCCATAACGACGTGGACGTGAAAAACCACCAGAGCGTGATGCTCCAGAATGTGACGAATGCGCCGACGAATGAGGTGAGCGACGTGCGCCACCTGATGAATGTGTATTTTGTTCCATATATTGCCTCATCTCGAGTCCTTGATGAGCGCTAAATGGCTACAAACCCAGAGAATTGAAGTGGTACTATTATATACTATGGTGGTGTGGTTGTCAACTATAGCCGGATTAAGCACTCCCGCCCGCTACCCAACCTGTTGTCCAACACAATTGCAATGAGAAACCACCCGATGGACGATTAATATGGAGAAGGTCGCCAGTAATCAAAAGATTGCTGCAGCGGAGCGAGCGCATGGTCTTCATGTCGATTTCGGAGAGCGGCACACCACCGTCTGCGACGACTGCTTTATCAAAACCCATGAGGCCGGTAATGGTAAGTGGTAGTGCCTTAAATGCATCAACAAGGGCGCGACGCATGTCTTTGGTAATGCTGTGCACTTTCGTTTCGAGCACGGACGCTGAGCCAGCGAGAAAACTTTCGACACCAGGCGCCATGCCAGCAGGCACGCATTCACGGAGGACGTTCTTAAGTAATTTATTTTTGTGAGCATCAAATGTGGCGAGCAGAAAAGCATCGAGTTCGCCAATGTTGCGTGTTGGGAAGAGGTCGATGGTCGCCGTAACTTTGCCTGCATGGAGGAGGTCGGCAACGTCACCTGCACTGTTCAAAATGAGCGGGCCCGATAGGCCGAAATGGGTAAAGAGGATTTTACCCTTCTTACTGAAAGCCTTTTCGCCATCGCGGAAAAAGGTGATCTTGGCATCTTCGAGTGCTGTGCCAGAAAGGGCGTGCACCCATGCTTCGGGCGCAGCGAGCGGCACTATGGTTGGAGTAGGTTCTTTTACTGTATGACCGAACGCGCGCAACCAATCAAACCCGTCACCGGTTGAGCCTGTCTCTGGGTGAGAAAGTCCGCCGGTAGCAATAATGTATGAGCCGCCCTCCGTTACCGTGAGCACTTCTGGCTGATAGCCGCCTGCCCCGCTTTGCTGCACGCGAATGCCGGTAATGCGGCGAGGTACGCGCGAGGTCGAACCAGAACCCGCGCCGCCATCCACAAGAATATCCTGCACGGCAGTACCAAGACGCACCGTGACGCCGACCGCGCGAATGTGATGCTCAAGTGCTTCGGCGACATCTTCGGCTTGTTCGCTGCGTGGGAAGACGCGACGACCACCCTGCTCTACCGTCGGCACACCAATGTTTTCAAAAAAGGTGCGTGTTGCCGCAACACCAAATTGCGAAAAAGGAGAGTAAAGAAAATCAGCGGCATCACCATAGTTCGCCAGGAGCGCATGCTGGTCTGACTGGGCATTGGTAATGTTGCAACGGC
>JACCDN010305198.1_pt1 | contig 18077 bp, 18 predicted proteins | sample 7441691 | NCBI WGS metagenome assembly JACCDN01 (sample SAMN15323439, study PRJNA562643) | freshwater metagenome | isolation source: river surface water | place: USA:Blue River Watershed | collected 2017-08-16
CGTTCAAATGGTGAACCATTTGGAACGACCAATAACCCCGGTGTGCGAGATGCAATTGAATCCAATGAGTGCCAAATATCTTCACAGATAGCAACTGCGACATCGACTCCGTGAATTCGCACCACAAGGCTTTGGTCACCTGGCACAAAGTTTCGGAACTCATCAAAGACGCCGTAATTAGGTAAGTGGCGCTTTACATATGTGGCTCTAACTTTTCCATCATAAATAACTGCAACCGCGTTTTTGGGTCCTTGGTCTAAGTAACCAACAACGGCAACGATGTCGCCTGCGATACTGGCTGCGATCTCTTGAACTGCGCGGATGCTGGCGGCTTGAAATGATGGGCGCAGAGCTAAATCTTCAACGGGATATCCCGTGACAATCATTTCGGGAAAAACAATCAGGTTGGCACCTTGTGCCTGTGCGCTTTTCACAGAATCCGCAATCAGCGCAGCGTTGCCCGCAAGGTCTCCAACCGTTGGATTGATCTGGGCCAGCGCCACGCGCAACTTCATTTTTCAAGTGTATCGGGGGTAGTAGGTTTCTTAACAAATGGCAGTTTTTCCAAATAACTTCTAAAAACGGCAACGAAGAAAGCCCTGTAAAAGAAAGGTAACCACAGCCACCAAAGAATCGGTGAAATCTTTCTGAGGTAGTAGACACTCTCTTTCCAATAAGGCCCTTTAGGATCGAGCAAAATTCTCTTAATTAGACTATTGAGGCTTCCGCGCATAGAAGACGTTTCTTGATAATAATCATGCACCTCATCAGTAATCGCAATCACATGGGGTGCCAACAAAACTGTTTTTCCTGATCTACTGGCACGGTACGTGAATTCAAGATCTAAAAATCTATAAGGAAGTTTCTTATCGAATCCGTTTAAGTCTTCATAAATATTCATTGGTATAAGCATTACGTGTCCTGGCATAAGTTCACAGTTTTGCAAATGGCCATTTGCGATCAACAATCTTGGTCTTGGCCTGCAAATTTTCCCTAGCAGACTCCCCGAAGATTCTATTTCTCCATCTTGGGCTACGACTGTTCCACCAATTATAGCGTTCTCAGAAAATCCATACTGGATTAAGGAATCCAGGGAGCCAGGAATTAGCACGATATCGTCGTTGATCAAAAGAATGGCGTCATAGTTTTTTAAATCTTCACCAATGGTTTGGAGAATTAAACGAACACCGCCAACCCAATAAAGATTACCGTCCCCATAAATTACGTTCACATCTCGGTATTTTCTTGAAACGGCCTCTCCTGTTCCATCTGGTGATGAATCATCCATTAGGTAGACCGAAAAGACATGAATTGAAGATGAAACTTCTTTAAGTAAACTTTCGAGAAATCTAAGAGTTATGTCTCGTCTATTAAATGACGTTATGAATACAACAACTCTCTTAGAATGTTGGTCGAGTACCAAGTTCTATTCCTGGCGCCAGAGATCCAGGAAAGGTTTCTCAAATTTCTTCAAAATTCTATAAAATTCCTTCGGATTATTTAGCGGACGAGTAATTACGACAAAATCTACACTTGAAACAAGTGATTCAGCCGAACTTTCGGGATGGAAAACTTCCTCGATCTCAAAAGGTGTTGCCTCTTCATCATCCCAAAACCTGATCTCATGCCCCTTATCGACAAGCATTCGCCCGATGGCTACGCCTGGACTTTCTTCAACAACCTGTGTCCCGGTTTTATAACTCACACCGCATATTCCAATTTTTGCATCTACAACAGAATTCTCTTGAATATATTCGGAGATGAAAGCCGTGTGGTTTTTATTTGCGATATCTGTAGCTTGAGAAAGAGAATCCTTCAATCCTAATTCTGAGTACAAGAAGGAGAGCGCTCGAGTATCTCGTGGGAAGCACGGACCGCCATACGGCGCAGCAGCTCGTAAGTATTTTGTTCCGATTCTAGAATCTAAACCAATTGCGTTTGTGACAGTGTCAATATCCACATCTTTTAATGTCAATGCCGCTTGATAAAGCATATTCGCATACGAAATCTTCATTGTGACATAGTTGTTGACTGCGATTTTGACTAACTCCGCCTCCGTCAAACTCATACGTCTGGCTGGCACTTCACGTCGAGTTATAGTCTTGAGTGCCGCCTCAACCCGCTCGCCTGCCCATTCAGAGGATTGACCAATTAAGTGCATGTCTGGGTACTCCATGTCATGAATCACAGATCCAAGGGCAATGAACTCCGGGTTATAGCAAAGTCCTAAATTCTCACCAATTTTTCGGCCCGATGACTTCTCAAGTGCTGCACTTAGAACCCCTGAGCAGGAATTTGGCATAACAGTGCTGACAATATCAATGACGATTCTGTTCTTACTTTCCTTGATTGCATGACCTATCTCATTCAATGCATTAAGAACAAATTCATTTGTAAATTCGCCGCTTGTTAAACTTGGAGTTGGAACAATTACAAATACAAGTTCAACATTTTTAACTGCCTCAGAAATTGAATCCACGATTACAAGTGTGTCGCGAGATTCCAAAAGCAATTCGTTTAGTTTCGGTTCCTTAAAATTAAGAACTCCTGATTTTAATGAGTCTCGATAACTAGAAGACAAATCATAACCATTAACTTCGTTACCAGAAGTCGCCAAGAGCGCTGCCAATGGCAGGCCCAATTTACCCAATCCAACAACAGCTACTTTCAAGATTCCTCCAATGTCGCTGGTATCCTATCGAAATGCTATCTGTTGTGGTCGTAGGACGAAACGACAATCATGGTTATAACTTGGGCAAAAGAGTTGCTTCTAGCCTTAACTCAATTTCTATGCGCCTAAGGGAAGGCGATGAGTTGATTTTTGTTGACTGGAACACTCCTAGACCATTTCCTCCAATGCCTGTTTCAATTATTGACGACCTTTCGGATCAAACCAGGAAATTCTTACGTATCTTGGTCGTGGACCCGAAACTCCACGACGAAGTAAAAGGTGAGAGTTCGAAAATGATTTTAGAGCCAATTGCCAGAAATGTGGGAATTCGCAGAGCTAATCCTCAAAACAAATGGATTCTTTCCACAAATACAGACATCCTATTTATCGGCGAAGAAGATTTATCATTTCAAGATTTGATTGGCCAATTAGATGACCGACTCTGGCAATCATTTAGGTACGAAGTTCCAGAATTTATTTGGGAAGTCTTGGATAAGCGCAACCCGAAGGCAACAAATCAAGCGCTTGGTAAATTATCTGAAACCACACCAATCATGCTTGATTTAACAACGTCTCCCACGGACGATAACACGGATAACTTACTTTTTGCTGATGCGATTGGGGACTTTCAACTAGCACCACGGGAGATGTGGGAGCTAATTCAGGGCTTTCCAGAAGATATGTTAAATGGCTGGCATGTTGATTCGCGCGCCGCGGTACAAATGATCCGAAAAAGTGGCAGGGAGTCCAAAATTCTTCCTAAGAGATTCGGATTGAAGACTTTTCATCAAAACCACCTCAGAAGTCTTACTCACTTTCACTCAAACTCCACCATGAACCGCGGTTCATTAATTTCAGAGCCTTATAATAACAATGCCACTTGGGGAATAAAAGATACAGAGATATATGATTATTTCCTTCAAGACTTCGATCATAATTTGTCGACACTTAAGTTCAAACCCACAAAAAATATTGATGTCAGTCATCTTCAATCAGCACACAACAATAATTTCTATAATGTAGATAGATCTTTACTTTTCTTAATGGATGAATTAAATGGTCTCAAACCAAATGATCGAATTACTCTCGTCTCCGCAAATGAAAATTTAATTGAAAAAATAAATTTGATTGGAAAGACTCTCAAAATTACAGTTGAAACAGCAAGAAATGGAAATTCTTTAAATGCAGTTCGTGAATCGTTGGCGAAGAGCGATCTAGTGATTCTAGATTTCGGTGTTGATGAAGAAATTTTAGATTGTCGAGCACAAACCCTAGATGCGGGTTCGATAGCCTTAGCGCTTCCTTTAATATCGAAAATGATAAAATCCAATACCCGTGTTGCATTAATTAGGGCACAAAATTGGGCTATTAGAAGTCTGGCTAGGAAATTCTTCTCTGTACCACTTTTCAATAATTATTCAACTGTCTTATCAGGGATAAACAAGTCGCCGTACCCCAAATTGACATTTTCCGAGAAAACAATCCTTCTTAATGGGATAAAGTTTGATTATGGTTTACCCCACAAAATGCCCTTTTTGCTAAATTTGGTTTTTCGAACCGTTAGAAAGTTTTTACCATTAAAGCTTCGTGGAGCAATTAGAAAAATAATTGTCAAATGATTTTTAAATCAATTTACTTATCGATCCGATCTAGAATTCTTCGATTTCTTCCCGTGAGACTTAAGAATTGGTTAAAGTCAATACTTTTGCGCAAGGCCAGCAGCGATTCAAGTACAAAAAGGCACGAAGAGAAACTTTGTTCGAGCAACACTCATTTTCCAGGTTTAGGGGAATTTGAGTTACCTTTTTCCTATAAGTATTTTGATTGGTATTACCCGCAGTGCGAGCTTAACTCAAAACGCTGGGTTTTCGACAATGTACAAGATTCTTGGACGATAATAGATGTGGGTGCAAATGTGGGCATCTACTCAATTTTGTTTGGTAGTCTCGCAAAGAATGGACAAGTATTTTCTCTTGAGCCGACAGAAACGTTCGAACTCTTACAAAAAAACTTGAGCTACCATTCTTTGTCAAATGTAAAGGCATTCCAGTTAGGCTTGTCAGATACCACGGGATCCATTTCAGAAAATATCTATAAGATGTGGGGCAAGCCACCGATAGCGTCAACTTTTTCAATTTCTACTTTAGATGATTTTGTTGAAACTCTAGATTTAGATGAGTTAAACCTAATAAAAATTGATACAGACGGGTTTGAATTGGAAATCTTAAAGGGTGCGGCTTCGACAATAGAGCGTTTTAACCCTTGGCTAATGATTGAATTTTCTTATGCTTTGAATACAAGGGGTCATGAGGTTGGACACCTCCTGGAGAGACTAGTCGAGCTTGGGTACAAGAATGCTCTACTTTTAGATGGCAACAATTTAGTGTTAAAAAAGAGCGAGAGAATATTGGAAAACTGGTCCAACTCAATTACTATCAGTCCTCACGCCTATTCGCCTTCTACGTTGAATGAAATTTCAGGAGAGAACTCGCCAGAACTAATTAATGGTCGAATAAGGCAAGTCACCGCCGATCAATTCTTTAAGGATTTATTCCAAGAGAATGTCAGTCTCGATAGTGCGATCTTCCCACTTTTGCCCAATAGGGGTCCAAGAATGGAAGTTAATGATGCCCCCGTACTTGCGAAAATTTATAACGTAATGAAAGCTAAGAACCATCTCGAATTCGGAACCTGGGAAGGGTTTGGTACAGCTCTTTTCTGTGCCAATGCCCCCGGAAATGTGACAACTGTCAATTTACCCTCTGGGGAATCAGCACAATCCAATCCACAAATTCCGATTTATAGTTCCTCTTTATACCCTGTGAGAAGAATGCAGTTCACGGGCCAAGCGGTAGGCGAGCAGAGTGATTCAGACGTTTCAATTGGTTGGATTTACAAACAACTCGGATACCAATCTAGGGTGAAGCAGATTTTCAGCAACAGCTTAGATTTATCAAATCAAGATTTTTTGAATAAATTTGAATCTATTCTTATTGATGGAGCCCACGACCGTGAAACGGTCATCCACGACACCAAACTTGCCTTAGAAGTTCTCGCTGATAGTGGAATCATAATTTGGCATGACTTTTATCCCTTTTCACGAGATAGAGAAGAATACACATCTACCCTCGGCGTTTTTGATGCTATTAATGCTTGTGTTGATGACCTACTTGAAGCAAAAATAGATTTGTTTTGGATAAAAGACACCTGGCTATTGGTGGGAAAACATAACGGTTAACGACTCACCACATTCAAAATGCTGTTTTCTTGAACTCTAAACTCATTTCAAAGAGTACGCTTTAGACATGTACTACAACTGGGAAAAAATTCTTCTAAATGCGGGGGTGTCAATTAATGCCATCGACGTGGGCTGCTCAAGTGGGCGTCCGTATCAGTGGGACAGATTGGGAAGCGCACTACATTATGTAGGGATAGATCCTCTAAAAAATGAGATGACACGTCTAGACAATTTAAAGCACCCGAATTCAAAGTACATTTCTGGATTTCTCCAAATTGATGGTGGTACTGGGAGTGCTGATGCAACAACTATGCAATTTTTTAATCGAACAAGCGCTTGGAAACAGATGTTAGAGGGTTACGACCCAGTTGCCACAACATTTAATTCTGGCTTAGAAGTTGTCGTAGATGAAGCAAAGATCCGCGTAGAAGACCTTCAGGCCTTACTACCCTCTGGAAGGCTCGATATTCTAAAAATTGACATAGATGGTGATGATTTCCTAGCTATGAAGCAATTCTTTAAATCTGGAATTGGGAAAGATTTGTTGTTACTTGACATCGAATCACAATTTCATGGGAATTCAGATGATAACGGTAATTCTCTATGGAATATAGGGAAACTTGCCAATCAAAACAACCTTCATCTTTACGATCTAGAAGTTAATCGATACAGTCGAAGTGTGCTCCCGTCAAAATTCATCTACGGATTTCCAGCCCAAACACAAAATGGACAAGCGCTTTGGGGGGATGCTCTTTTTATAAAGGATTCAATTGATCTAAATTTATCGCTGATCGACCGCGTAAAGCTGGTTGCTCTGTATGATATCTACGGTCTTTATGATTGTGCCTTAGAAACAATAAAGACCAGTGAAGCGGCACTTAAGGAATTAATTCCGACAGATGACCTTGCTAGGTCACTTATTGATTCTAGCAACGTGCGAGAATCTCGGAAAAATGTCGATGCAAGATTGAAGAAACGCAAAGCTTCTATGTTAAATGCTTTAAACAAGCTTGGATTAAAAAAATGATAAGGAAAAAAATTTTATATATTAATTTAGAATCTTGGGTTAAGTAGATGCGCTATAAACATCCGGGCCTCACGATGTCCATTGAGAAAGTGTATTTTCCTCTACTTTTCTCGATGTTTTTTCTGGTTTCCACCCTTATTGATCCATTATGGTTTACGAATTCTAAAGGCTATATAGATGCATGGATCTACTGGGGTGCGGGTGATAACCCGAGCTTAAGTTATCAAAATGACTTTGCATCTACTTACTATCTGCAACGATATACAGTAATTTTTCCAAAGATAATTTTCTTTTACTTCTTTGGCTCCTTTTGGGGGCAGCTTGTCGTTGGTTTATTATGGATCTCTATCGCCTTTTACTATCTCTACAGGATTTCAAGCCGTTATGTCGGGAACTGGCCAGCTTTTCTTTTGATTCTAATTTTTATTTCTGACCCAGTATTGCTTGGTGCATTTGGAAGTAGCTATACCATGGGCCCAAGCATCGCTTTTTATTGCATGTATTTTTTTTATATAATAAAAATCTCGCCTGATGAAGGGAGAGACCAAAATGTCCGCTCCATAGTTTTTGCAGGAATCGCTGTTGCGTGTCTTTCAAATGCATACCTTCTTCATGGGATGATCGCATTTGGAATTTCAGTTCTATATCTTTTTTACATGAATGCTGTTTCCAAATATGAGTTCTTAAGGTATTTTCTTGTGGCCGCAGTGTCAATTTCGGCTGGCTTTCAACTCATCTACTCCTTCATTTCAGGAGATTGGATTCCATTTATTTTAAAACAACTGTACTTTGGATCTAGTTTAGCAAGCGCACCAAATCCTTACGGATCAAATGGATTTCTTGATTTTTGGAGTAATGTGCTCTCCTCTCATTTAAATTACTATTGGCTTGCCATCGTTATCTCTTTTCTGTTTTTAACTTTCTATTTAGTGTCGTTTCGCCAAGTAGATCTCAGGTCTTTTAAAGTAATCCACCTAACTTCCCTTTCACTTTTACTAGCTTATCTCGCTCAATCTATGCTCTACACGAACATATTTGGCTACATCTGGGCTGCTTGTGGTTTGTATGTCCTAAAATTTTTTACTTTGTTTTTTTTGGTTTTAATCTTGAAGAGTACCTTCTCCGAACGCATGACTGTATTTTTTCTTTCTTTCGTGATTATTTTTCTTTTATTGATAGATCGCTTTACTGGTATTATCACGAGTCTGCAATTTATACAGGTTGGAGCTCTAAGTCTAGGATTTCTTTTATTTTTGTTGATAGGTTCGATTTTTTTCAGATATGAGGCAAATTCAAAGACTCCAAGATACTTTTCAATTGGAGTGGTTGCATGTCTTATTTTAGGTTTGCCGACATTTTCACATGCACAGGATTTTCGCCAATATGCTGTGCCATTTGAAGGTAGCTTTCGTGAGGCTAAGTCCGAGTATGCCAAACTCACGTTTCAACGAAGCCTTGTTTTGAATATTTCAAAAACTATTCAACCAACACCCAGATCTTGGTTTACGCCTGACTCGGGTATTCCACTGATGAGTTCACAATTATTTCTTTACAGCATGATTTCTGATATGCCCGGTAAAGCGAATTGTTCACAAGTCGACTGGGCTCGAAACTACAGTTCTCTGATTTACTCATTTGGGCCTCAAGATTTAAATAGTACGGAAGTGACAAAACTTTACCTAGCTGAATGTGGCTATGAAGCTATTGATCTACCTTTAGGTCCGAATCTTGCCAAAGATTTGAAAGGAATTGGAGGCAAAGTTTGGCAGTTGAGACTAAAGAATTAATTCTTGTTAGATCTTGCCGACAGAAATTTCTTTGAGTGCCTCAGAAAATTTGGCTGCGATTACAATCGCTTGATCTTGACTTAATTGAGGATAAAGTGGAAAACGTAGTATTGATTCACTAAATTGCCTACTCAATGAGCATTCTGTGATGCTCTTGCCGAATCGCTTACCTTGTGTCGATAGATTCAAAGGTTCGTAGTGAGTTGAGAGCTGAAATCCAGAATCCCTCATTATCTCCCGCAGAAGTTCCCTCTCTTTACGAGACTGGAATTCAACGAAGAAGATATGGCTGACATTCTCACTGCTCATTGACAATTTGGAGATTGAATAGGAACTTTGAACTTTTTTTTCGCTTAGATAAGAGTGATAAGAATTCCAAATTGTTTGTCGCTTTGCTTGAATCAATGAAAATTCTTCTAATTGTCCAACCAATATCGCAGCAAGTGACTCTGCAATTAGGTAACTACTCCCTTGATCTACCCATTGGTACTTCTGTACTTCACCTCGAATAAATTTAGAACGATCTGTGCCTTTTTCACGGAGTATCTCAGCCCTTTCAATGTACTGGGGATTGTTGATGACGAGGGCTCCACCTTCACCGCATTGAATATTCTTGGTCGCATGAAAACTTTGTGCTGCAAAGTCCCCAAAACTTCCGAGAGGCTTTCCTTTGTGTGTTCCGCCCAGGCCATGAGCGTTATCTTCAATAAGAAGTAGACCGAATTCCTTCGCTAAACTTTTAAGTCCGTCGATGTCGGGGGCCACGCCTGCGTAATTCACCCATGAAATGGCTTTTGTTCTTGGTGAAATGGCGTCCCGAACTTGATTTACATCAATTCCTTTAGTTGCCATCTCAATATCCACAAATACTGGAGTTGCTCCAAATTTGGTTACGGCGGTTGCAGCCGAAGTGAAAGTATATGAAGGAAGAATGACCTCATCACCTGGACCGATATTTGCCAACATGCTCGCCATTTCAAGAGCATGGGTGCACGACGGTGTTAGGAGAACATGACCTCCGCCCACGAGATCGGACACCAATTTTGATGCTTTGGCAGTAAATGGTCCATCGCCTTGCTGGTGATTACTTTCTAGAGCTTCCAACACATATGCCTTTGAAGCTTCAGGAACATAAGGCACATTAAAAGGAATCAATTTACCCATCCTCTAATCTTTGCAATTTCTAGAGGATCTCCTACACGCTCGCCCGTGCGCTCCTGCATGAGTTTTACATAAGTGCCCGCCTCATGAAGGTCATCAAACGTTCCTGAATCGAACCACGCTGTCCCTCGAGGAAGCATTTCTAAGTTTAGTTCTGTATCAGCCAAGTAAGACTTTAATAAGTCCAAAATTTCAAGTTCGCCTCTATCGCTTGGTTTCAATGCTTTTGCTCGGCTTGATGCCGTCTCATCAAAAAAATAGAGTCCCGGAACTGCAATCTTTGACTCTGAATCCCTGGGTTTTTCTACAAGCGCTGTAACTTTATTGTTGCTGTTTACTGTCGCAACACCATATGGGCTCGGATCTTGTACGTGATAACCGAATATCTGAGCCCCAGTTACTTTGTTGAATGCCTCCAGTCTTCGACCAAGTCCTGAACCATGAAACAAATTATCCCCTAAAATAAGCGCAGATTTAGAGCCACCCAAAAAATCTTCCGCCAGAATCAAGCTTTGGGCGATTCCAGCTGGCTTATCTTGAACTTTGTACGCTATGAAAAGTCCAAAGTCCTCACCATCTCCTAATAGTTCCTTAAATCTCTCAATTTGATTAGGAGCAGCAATCACCAAAATTTCCCGTATATTCGCAAGCATCAGTGTAGAAATTGGGTAATAAACAAGTGGTTTGTCATACACAGGAAGCATCTGTTTACTTGCAACTTTGGTTAGTGGATTTAACCTAGTACCTAGTCCGCCAGCGAGAACAATTCCCTTCATTGTTCACACATCGAGGGTGCCGAAACATTTGATGAGCAAGCCATGAACCAAGCCTACTGTGCGTTCCGGGGAATCTGCACTAGGCTTTTAACGTGCGATATTTTGTCACAGGTGGCGCGGGGTTTATCGGGTCAAATTACGTAGAACATCTCTTTCAGAACGTTGAAGGGGTGACTGGTGTGACCATTTATGACAAATTTACTTATGCCGCGAACCCAAAGAATTACCAAGAATTCGTAGGTGATCCGCGATTAACTGTCATCAAGGGCGATATTTGCGATTCGAATTTGCTTGAAAAATCGATGGCCGGGCATGATTTTGTTGCACATTTTGCTGCCGAATCACACGTTGATCGATCAATTGATGAAGCCGCTGCGTTTGTCCATACAAATGTTCTTGGAACGTATAAAGTCCTGGAAGCGAGTCGCAAAGTCGGAATTAAAACTCTTATTCACGTTTCGACGGATGAAGTGTACGGATCTCTAATTGAAGGTTCCGCCGATGAGACATTCCCGCTACAACCAAACTCACCTTACGCTGCTAGTAAAGCAGCATCAGACCTACTTGTCCGCAGTTATTTTGTGACTCATGGGTTAGATGTTCGAACAACAAGGTGCTGCAATAATTATGGCAAATACCAATATCCCGAAAAAGTGATTCCCGTTTTTATCAATGAGCTAAAGTCTGGTCAAAAATTACCAATTTATGGTGATGGAAAGAATGTTCGAGAGTGGATTCATGCCAGCGATCATGCAAGAGGTATTCAGACCGTTTTAGAAAAAGGAAACCCGGGGGAGATTTACAACATTGGCACCGGATACCACTTATCTAATCACGACCTCGCAACAACAATAATTAACCAAATGCGTCTGAATGAAAACATGAAATCTTTTGTCCAGGATAGAAAAGGCCATGATTTCAGATACTCGGTAGACTCCTCCAAAATCGAATCAATTGGCTTCAAGTGGTCGATTGATTTCGAAGTTGGGTTAGCGAAGACAATTGATTGGTATATCAAGAACCCTGACTGGTGGAGTCTAAATACTGAGGGAAGTTCGGAATGACGCTGTTACGTAACGCTCATGAATCCATGGTTCGACGAAGTAGGATGATTGAAAATCTTGTTTTGCTAGAACGACCAGAACTGCTTTCTCTCTTCTTAACTTACCAAAATGAAGCTATGGAGGCGCGAAAGCTTCTGGATTCAAACTTGAATGATATGGACACCGATTCGGAAATCCTCGAAGTTGGGGGTGGTATTTTAGCTCTGACAGTTCAACTGGCTAGCGAGGGCTTTAGAGTAACAACCGTAGAACCTGTCGGTGAGGGGTTTTCAAACATCGCATACCTTATGAACATGTATTTGAGGATCGCAGAACAGGAAAATATAAGTTTTAATTTCATTGATTCGCCGATTGAAAACTCTCAATTTCCAAATAAGTTTGATTTCATTTTTTCAATTAATGTAATGGAGCACTTAAGAAACCCATATTCGGTTGTGGTTCACCTCTTGAAATATCTCAATCATTCCGGAAAGATTCGGTTCTTTTGTCCAAATTATGATTTTCCCTATGAGCCTCATTATCAAAGGTGGCTATTCTCTAGAAGGAATCAAGCATTCTACCTTCCAATTTCTAGAGCAGAGGGTAAATTGATCGACGCCGCAGAATGGGCTGATGTCCATCGATCGCTGAACTTTATCACTTTGAGTAAACTAGAAAAGTTTTTAACTCAAGCGAATATCAAACACAGGTTCAATAAAAATGCTCTTCGAAATCTTATTCAACGCAGCTTAGTTGATTCAGAATTGCAAAATAGGCACGAACTACTCACTCAAGGAGTTAAATTTGTAGTCAAATTTAAAATGATTAGGCTTGTAAATTTATTGCCTAAAAGGTTTTGGCCTGTGATAGACATTGAGATTTACAACTAATCACTGAACGCATTTTTGTCTGCTACAACCTGAACAATCCCAATACCTGATTTACCAAATGAGTTCCCATTATATAACATATGAAGTTGGTCATTAAAATAGAAGAAAGATGGGTACTCCACCATTTCTGACTCCCATGCGTTATTTGATGTCAAAAAAGGCGTGATTCCACTCAGATGACTTGCAGTACTTGTATCTCCTATCTTTACGAATCCAATTCTATATTTTGTATTGTTCCCTCTATAAGAATATGCCATTAAAAAATTGGTACCGATTTTAACTGCAGCTGGACGTGAAAATGCTTGGGCAGAACCTAGTATGTAAGGCATTACTTTATTGCTCTTTATGATGCTGCCATCTTGAGAGAGTATTGCCTCCTTTATTACATGAACCATTTCACCATTGCCTGCATCCCAGGTGTACGTGGACCCGTACCAAATTGACTTGGAATCTTTATCTTCGAGTACAGCGGGGTAAGACAGACTTATTGGATCATCTTGATCTAGATCCATCCACGGGCGCGTTGCTAATTCAGTTAGATTGCCACCTGCATCCACGGGGATAAAACCGATTCTCCCTTCCCAATGTCTGTCTTTATAGCTCTTCCAACCCATGACACTTAGGCGCTTTTCGCCATCAAAAGCAAACAACTGACCGATACTTATTCCATGGCTAAAATAGGAACTATCTTCGCCATAAAGATGTTGAAGTAATACTGATTCATAATCAGGCTCCAATGTTTTTGGGAAAAAATCGATTGAATAAATCGACGAACGATTTTGTAGGTCCCTTGAATTGAAAAATATTCGAAGTTGAGAATCACCTATTGTCATGGCAGTCGGATTAGATGCATAATTCAACTTAACTTTCTTAAAAAACAATTTCTCTGAATCGATAAGTAGTCTACGATCATTGAGTTTAATCATTTATATTTTCCGAATTTGGTCGCTTCTCAAATCACGCATTTCAGTAGGCTTCGGCGAATAGACTGAAAATGGTTCTGTTGTTTTCATTACTATTGCGCCAGCCCCGATTAATGTTTTCTTGCCGATTACGATATGGTCTCGTAGGGTTGCATTGACGCCGACGAAGCAAGATTCTTCCACCACTACTCCGCCCGAAATCACGACATGGGATGAGATAAACACATGATCCTGAATGGTGGAGTGATGGCCAATATGATTTCCGCTCCAAAGAGTAACATTATTACCAATTTTCACAGAAGGTTGAATAGTGTTGTCTTCTAGAATAAAACAGTTATCACCGATTTGACCACCATTTAGAACTGTCGAATGAGAACTGACATAAGAGGCTAGTTTGTAGCCAAGTTTCTTGGCTTCCACATACTTTGCTTTACGTAGCTCGTTCATTTCTTTGTAACTTAATGCCACAAAAAGATCGCATTCATTGGCAGGAAATTGATCCAGAATGCTCCCAAATGGAATTACTGGTTTTCCCATAAACAAATCTGTTGTTTTATAGTCTTCATCAACAGTAAACCCAACAACTGTGTAGTCTGAATCCTCAGTAAAATAGTAACTGGCAAGCTCAGCGATCTCGCTGAGTCCAAAAATGACTAACCTTTTCATTTTAAAATTGTAACCGTGTATTCCCACATAGGATAGGAATGGTCTAGAATCACGGTATAGGGTGGCTTAATATCTAGCTTCGAGAGTAAATCCATCGGGTCAACGTAGTATAAATGTGATTTCCTCAAGTGAACATCGTTAAATGTGGTCAACATATTGAACGATATTGCCTTAGTTGCCCGAGGAAGTAAAGAGTTAATCATAGAAACGACATATGCGCCCCACTCAACTTCATCGACTTCCCCTTTAACATTGAAAACTCCACTCATTAAAATGAATTCCCAATCATGTAATTGGGGAAGTACAGAGACAAAATCAGCTTGAGAACTGCTGTGAATTCTCTTGGCAGTGTCAATGCTGGTTTCAACGATGTCGTAACCCAGGTAATCTAGTGATTTATCTATATCGCTGAGAAAGGTAAAGAGCTCGCCGTAGCCACAACCAAAATCTAAAAATGTGGAACTGTCTTCGATTTCCAAATGCTTTACAAGCATTTGGAAACGTGCGCGTTGGCCATCGATACCATTCCAATCAACACCTTTAGGCGAAGGACCAAATTCAGAAAATTTCTCAGAATAGTATGCCTTGATTGATTCCTCGAAATTTCTATTTCCCATCTTAGTTACCACTTAAAGGTTTTAGATAATCACTTTCAAATCCGACATTCAGTATTAGATCGACCACACTGACGTTGGGATCGAAATCTAAATTCCATAATTGATCATATTTTTTAAATTCATAATTTGACCAAATCACTTCGATTCCCATTGAGTTAAATCTTGATACGTCGAGGTATGACTTTGCTTTAGACCCTGTTTGATACTTTGTGGCATTAAGTGCGAGGCAAATATTTAAAAGACGTTCTGTCGCATCTGCGCTATTTTCAAATTGACCAGCATTCATAAAGCTACACTTTAATCTAAATCTTTCTGAGATTTTCTCTATGACTTTTTGGTTGAATGTTGAAAGATTTTCGTTGTATGAGTCACACAGTATCGATTGGAGTTCCACCCAATTAGGATTGAAGTGCTTTGCTCTTGAATAATTTCGTCGTATTGTTTCTAGGTGCTTCTCTAAGAATGAGTCATTGAGGATTTTTACGTTCTCAATCAATTCAAATTGTGATTCTGATTTCGAAATTGGAATGTTTAACCATTCAGGCCCCTGTGGGGTTCGAATTTGGTTTCGAGTTCTCCAATCACGTCGAGTGAACTGAACATTATCCAGAAAAACAAAACAGTCCGAATTCTGAATCTGTGAAAAGTACCCGCGCCAGGGTAAATAGTTAGACTGCGATATCGTGACAGTTGTCAATTCTTATTTTTTCTTCTTCTAAGATATTCATCTACATTTTCCGGACTGGCAAAGTTCAGCCCGAGGAGTTCAATAATGCTGTCAGTTAGCGGAATTTCCATTTCTTCTATCGATGTTTTCCAATTTATCTGTGGTGCAAACATCACCGATGTAAATACGTGGTTCAACCCGATCCTGGCATGTAATGACAGATTTGGGGCCGCGGCATGGAAAAGCATGCAATCCAGCACTAAAAATGTTCCCGCTTTTACTGTAACTTGTATTTGCGTAGATTCTAGATAATTCTGTGTAGGAAATTTTTCAACTTTATGTGAGGCCGGAATCACGAATGTCGCGCCATTTTCGATAGTGAAATCATCAACCGCATAGAGGGCGTTAATTGCCAATGGTCGTGAACTCACATAGTGCTGATATGGCAAGTCTCGATGATATTTAAGTTGCGTATAATTTTTAGACATCGGTGGATTGATCACAAGATTTTGTTGATTCAGATAGAACTTTCCTGTAATTAAACGTGAAACCAAATCTTGAAGTTTTGGATGAGAGGCAATTTCAAAAAAGGATTGGTCAATTAAAGCAGGGCATCTGTAACTGTTTGATTCCCCCAGACTATTTAAGTCATGGTGGCCGTAAAGATCAATGTACTTTTCGGCGGCTAGCTGAGTTTTTTCTCGTATTTCGGCTATTTTTTCAGGCGTAAAATTTGACTCAAGGGTGGTAAAACCTAAATTCCGCAATTGTTCAACCTTTAGACTCAAATCATCATGCTCTGTTTCATATTCTAAAACACCATAAGAATTCATCCTTTGTTGTCCTTTCGAATTAGATAAATGGGAAGATTTCTATTTGATAATTTATCCGCAATCGTAAATCCCACTAGTGACAATAAAGTTAAAGTCAAGGAAAATCCTATTGTGAGCAGAATAAAAATTGAAGCCCAACCGGAGGAAGTTTGAGAAGTTAAGGCTCGCACAAGTGCAACAGCGCCAACTATAGAGAATAGGACAGAGGCAAGGAGTGAAATACCTATCAACTTTTTAAAGAAATAGACTAGGTTGAAACTTAGCGCTTCTATTCCGTGTCCGAAAAGTTTTCTAAAGCTGTAATTCGATTTACCCCACGTGCGTCTATCGCGCTCATAGCTGACGCTGAAGCTTGGATAGTTTAGCCAATTCACAAGTAAGCCAACATGGGAGTTATCTCGAATTAACAGAATCTGATCCACGACTTCCCTTTTTAATAACATGTAAGATCCCGTGTCTAAATCAAAACCTCTTGGGTAAATAACTCTCAAAAAGAAACTGGATACTTTTCGCATGATCCTTCGACTAAATCCATCATATTTTCCTTTGCGCTTTGCAAACACGACATCAACATCGTCAGTTGCACAATCCATGAGCTTTGGTATCAAGCTTGGAGGGTCTTGCAAGTCGCAATCCATAATGATCACCATCGAGCCGGTACTAAGACTTAATCCTACTTTAGTCGCAGCATGCTGTCCGAAATTTCTAGTTAATTGAAAGCACAAATAGCCGTAATTCTTGGTGACTTGCTGTAAATAATTCCAGGATCCCCCACTTGAACCATCTAAAATGAAAATTACCTCTGATTCAATTTGGAGACCCGAGAGTTCTTTTTCAATGGATTTACATAACTCGACAAGCGAGCCTTCGCAACCATAATATGGAATAACAACAGATAAGGCGATTGGATTTTTTGTCAGCTTTTCCATGTGAGTATTAAACCGCGATTTTACTTTATTTTGAAGAATCCAAGGAAAAAACAAATTGGTGGTGGTTTTGAGAGAAATTAGTGGACAAGGATTACCACATGGGATTCGCGAGTGGAACATTCCCCTTGGATTGTCTCGGTTCGGGTAATGAAGTTGGACTGTGGATTGAAATGGTCATAACGTTGTATTTGTCAGTCGTGAATGCGAAGGTTCCTCCTAAAGAGAGGAATATGGTGTGCCAGGCATATATTTTCGTGACGGTGACATAGACGGTAAGTATGAGGACTATTTGGTAGACCCAGAATTTTCTATATTAGAGTTTGATGGATACGGTGGTGTTAGTTTACCTTGAGGCAGATACGAGAAAACGAACGATATTGTTAACGTGGAAGGAGTAGATTCAACCGTTTGGATTTTGATCGACCCAATGCGAGAAAGGACTTCAAATTAGTCAAGAACGATAGATCCAGTCGGAGTCGTCAAATGCACAGCAACAATTCCATATTCACCATCATTTGATGATGGATCAACAAACTCAACATCTGCGCCGTTTAATCCACCAAGAATCTCTGACTTAAACCAAGAATCTGCAAGGTGATCAGTGTCAGCAATCGTGATCTTCTCAATAGAAGCTACAGCTTTTCCATCTTGTGATGGGTGATCGGCGGTTAACCACTGGATAAAGAATGGAAGTTCGCGAGAATCTGTAATCTCATTAACTCCAATTTGCTTCCATTTAAGATCGCTTCCATCTGGGCGAGTGCGGTGACCTTCGATTGCGCTGCGTCCGAACTTTTCTTCAACCTTTGAAATATCTTCAGTTGCAAAAACCCAAGTCAACCAGCCTCC
>JACCDN010876309.1_pt1 | contig 18072 bp, 15 predicted proteins | sample 7441691 | NCBI WGS metagenome assembly JACCDN01 (sample SAMN15323439, study PRJNA562643) | freshwater metagenome | isolation source: river surface water | place: USA:Blue River Watershed | collected 2017-08-16
GATCGGTAATATCATTAGATGATGAGAAAAAAAACAAGATGAAAACAAAATATCAGATTTCTCACCTCAACAAGAATGAGACTTTGACAAGAAGGCAGAGGACGAAATGTTTAATGTCAGGATGAAGGTACTTTGTCTCTCTCCTGTAGAATCGAGACCTGATAAGATTATCGATGATTTTGTGAGATGAGTCCATCAATATAATTATGTCTGACTTAATGGTTTTGTGTTTAAGAAACCATTTGATTTGGAGGCATTCGTGAAGACATTTGTTTTGAGATCGTTTTTCTCTCCCAAATCAGTATATCGCAGAATTATTATCCGTATTAATTTGCTGTTTGATAGTATTAGATATTTTTTTCTCAAATATGTCTTTGGAAGCTCGACATGGAACTCGCTCGGACATGACTATGATACTATGATACTGAATATCAAAGAGTTATCATCGCTTATTCACTTTCCGAATTCGAAGTTTAATCGTAATCCTCGTATCAGACGACAAAACTTCAAGATCATGCCAGCACCAGATAATATCCCGACAGAGTGAATCCTCTTGGGATACAATAATTATGGCTGAGTGAGGAAGGAGATCAGAGTAGCACCTGTCGATAGATTTAGACACTTCTATATCATAGGGCAGACAGGTACAGGTAAATCGACCGCATTGCTTACGATGGCACAGCAAGATATCCCGCTCGGCAATGGCTTCTGTCTCATCGATCCCCACGGCGATCTCTGTGAACATATCCTGAAGTATATCCCCAAAGAGAGAGTAGATGATCTGATCTATTTCGATTTTGCAAACACCGAATATCCTATCGGATTCAATGTCTTCGAAGCTGACACAGAAGACGAGAGAGATATCGTGACGAATGATATTACCGAGATGTTTGTCCAGATGTATGGACATGAGATCTTCGGTCCTCGTATTCAGGATTACTTCCGTAATGCATCGTTTCTCCTTATGGAGCAACCTGAAGGTGGTACATTAGTTGAGATCATGAGACTGTTTACTGATGAAGCATTCTTGGATAGTAAACTGAGAAATCTCCAAAACCCCGTCATTCGTTCACGATGGACGAAGACTTATAAGTCGATGGGTGATAGAGAGAAGCAAGAGATTATCCCATTTCTCCAAGCGAAGTTCTGACCATTCACGACATGAGTCTATGTCCGTAATGTGATCGGTCAACCTAAGTCAGGATTCAGATTGTTTGATGCGATGAATCAGAAGAAGATCATCCTCTGTAATCTCTCCAAATGATTGACCGGTGAGATCAACTCGCAGCTTATCGGACGTATGTTCTCGATCCAGATCAAACTCGCAGCTCTCAAGAGGGCAGCAGTGAGAGAAGAAGATAGAGTCCCATTCTTCCTCTATGTGGATGAATTCCAAAACTATGTCTCGCAGTCATTCGAATCGGTCTTGTCTGAAGCACGTAAATACCGTCTCGGTCTCTGTGTCGCTCACCAATATATCGAACAGCTCAAGAACTCTGGTCTGTGAGGAAATATCGATCTCTCCAAACCTATCTTCGGTAACGTCGGTAATCAGCTCTACTACAAAGTATGACCAGAAGATGCAGAGTTTCTCGAGAAGAATGTGAGTCCTGAGTTTAATAAAAACGATCTCGTAAGTATTGATGCTCGTAAAGGAGTTTTGACGCTTTCGGTGAATACCCAACCGACGAGACCATTCTCGATCGAGATGCACAATCCCTATGCAGAGCCTATCATCAATACACCTGAGAAAGTCGCTATCATCAAGCAAATCTCTGCTCTCAAGCGAGGGACGAAGAGAGAGTTGGTTGATAAGGAGATCTTCTATAGAGTTTGAGTGTAGGAAAAGGGAAGAAGAGGGAGAAAAAGAATAAAAGGCAAAAAGGAATAAAAAGGGAAAGAGTGAAAGCATGAGAGATATCCTGCGAAGCAAGGCAGATGTCTCTTTTTTGTTATGGTGGATGAGTAGTTTATTTGCGTCATCCTGAACGGAACGAAGTGGAGTTGAAGGATCTCACAGTTGAGAAGCTGCACAGTGAGATCTCTCGCCCTGAAGGATTCCCTACGGTCACTTCGCTCGAGATGACGCCAAAGGGCAGAGCGTAGTGAGAATTTTTGTATTAATCTTGCAACGGGAGGGTAGTTGGGTATGATAGCATATGATGAAAAAACTATCCCTTCTCTCGCTAAGCGTGATTGCTCTCCTGACTGTCGATATGGTCAGCAAATATCTCTTCTATGATATGCAGCGAGGAGCGTCGCTGTGGTTGCTCGAGCCAGCTCTCAATACAGGTATCTCATTCTCACGAGGAGTGCCGTATATGATCGTGATCCCGTTGACGGTGATCGCATGTATCGCTTTCGTACGATTATGGGTGAAGAGACATATCTCTGACATCGTCTTCGTCTTGCTCATGGCAGGGACGCTGGGCAATGGCATCGATCGTATTCTCTATGATGGGGTAAGAGATTTCATCGTCGTCCCACAGCTCTTCGTCTGCAATATCGCTGATATTTTCCTCAGTATAGCCGTAGTGTTGATATTGTGGAGAGAGTATAGGCAGTGGAGACATACATAAATATTGTTTTATTTTTTGCATTATTCTCATGAAAATACTTCTTACTATTATTGTTTTTTTTCTCATCCTGTGGATAGGGTGGTCGTACTTCGGGACGAGAAATATCGAGAGACCACAGATACTCTCCACGACTATGCTGAGTGGCTGAGTAGAGAAGCGTACTATCGCTCCGATGATACAGGCGGTCGTCATGGTCTCTGGATCACAGAGTCAAGCCATCAATGCATGATTTCGTCTGATCGCATGATATATCTTCGGATCCAATAGATCACAAGCATCGGTGGCGATGACAGCTCCCGTCGGATCTAGTCAGATCGAGCAGTCTAGGAGTGAGCCTATAGCGATGACTACACCTGTCGCGACAGAGCAGCTATGATCTAGCTATCGTGTCTCGTTTATGATGCCGAGTCGCTATACACTGGCGACATTGCCTGTCCCTACTGATCCTCGTGTGACACTCGTCGAGATGCCATCGCAGACTTACTATGTCTGGTCGTTCGCAGGCTATGCGAATGCATCGAGAGCACAGAGTCAATTGGCGAAGTTTATCTACGCACTAGCGATGCAAGATATCAAGACAGAATGATTGTCGACACCTATCCTCAATCAATACAACGATCCGTGGACGATGCCACTGATGAGACATAATGAGTGGTGGATAGCTGTGGCGGAGGAGAGTAAGTAGTACGTATAAAAATCCTCTGATGCTTAGTTATAGTTTATCACTATACGAGCGAACATACGACCTAATATATATTCTATCTCTTCACAGAGTGTGCGATAGAGATTGTTAATAGCGTCTTCTATGTTTTGATTATAGCTAGGAGACTCTTTGTGTATTTCTTTTAGTAGAATATGTATTTCTTGAAAGTCGCTCTTTGCAGTAGTATAATTTTCTATTACTTCTTTATATTTCTTTTTGGACGCAAAAAGATCATTTTTTGTATGCTCAAATTCTCGCAGATCCGTTAGATGGTCTTCTAGTGTGATGAGTGAGTTTATGATTTTTTCATATCTATACATAAAGAACAATCTCAATAGCATATCCTCTTTGCTTCGTATATTCTCTCCTTCTGTATCCATAAAATCATCTTGGAGAATGTCGTTGAGTATTGCCCATTTTTTTGCTGTTTCTGGTCCTGATTCGTTTTCTCCACGTCCTGCTCATTCTAGGAGATATCTCTTTTCTTGGTTATAGATATGTGATATGGTAGATGAGACTGTACTCTTGGCATATGTATCAAAGAAATGCTTTGCAAATACTATAAGGTTTTCTGCATCGAGGAGAAGCGTATATATATTGCCATCGGGAACGACGGACTTCATTTCTTTTTCTAGATAGTGTTGTATCTCGTTGGTGGAGGATGCTAAACTATTCAGTTTGTGTATGCAATCGACTGTATCGCTGAATACTTGTCTAGCACTAATATGGTTTCAGTCTTTTTTATCGGCAAAGAGCTCATAGTTCTTGAAGAATCTTTGCATCATAGAGATAGTGTTTATTGCTTTGACAGGTATATCTTTCTGGTCTATGGTAGCTACATAGGGAGTAAGATCTGATCTGCCGAGTAACCGCTTTAGTCTCAAATAAATATCATTCAGAGCATCGAGGCTATCTGTCTGATTTTCTATACTCTGACAAAAATCATTATACAGATCTAGCTCTCGCTGATTGAGAAGATTTTTTAATCTCACCTCCTGCGGAAGGCGAATATGTGCTATATCATTGCCATCGATAGATTCGCCCATTGGTATATGTTTTTATAAATCTATTTCTTATCTATAATATAGTATTTATACTATTTTGTCAAGAAAATGATGACAATTAGGGCTATGTTTTCTGTCAGAGAAAATATGATCCTCTCTTGCGAAACATCTCCTATATCACTATACTCCGTCTATTTATGGCTCTCGGTCGATTATGGCAAATCTCTTCTCCAAATCAGCAATCAAACAGGCAATATCGATGTATCAGTGATTGGATATATCGAGAGAAATTGCAATTGTGCAAGAACTCTACGATGATTTTCGTAAAGGCAATATGAAAGATGAGACGAGATATGAGCAGAACTTCAACGAACTATTCTTCCATCAACTGCTCGGCTATGATCCGAAGATGAACTTTCATCCGAAAGCGAGTACACCCGTGGGGAGTAAGATCGCCGATGTCTGACTCGGATTTTTCGCTGAGGGATTGTATAGCTATGAAGGAGTGAAAGTCGTCGTCGAGCTGAAGTGATGTGAGACGATGCTGGACAAAAAACAAGCCAGCTATGGAGGGCAAAGCCCTGTCGATCAGGGATTCGGATACAAGACATCGTTTACACACTGTCCGTGGCTGATCGTCAGTAATTTCGCTTCTGTGAGACTCTATAGAGACAATAAACAAGACTTCGAGCTGTGGACGATAGAAGATCTGGCAAATCCTGACAACGACTACTATCATCTCAAGACACTCCTTGCACTGCTGAAGAGAAATCATCTCATCAGTGCATCGGGCACATCCTATACCGAGACCATCCTCAGTGAGGTGCGTAGCAAACAAGAACAAATCACCAAAGATTTTTACAAACAATACAAGACACTCAGACTGGAGCTGATCAACGATATCAGACAGCACAACACCGATGTGACTGTCGAAGTAGCGGTAGAGAAAGCACAGAAGATCATCGATAGGATTATCTTCATCCATTTCTGTGAGGATAGAGGACTCTTGCCCGAAGGCAAACTCAAAACGAATCTCCTCAAAGGACATGAAGTAGATCTCACGCCCTGGGAAGTATTAAAGCTCTACTTCAGAGGAGTCGATAAATGAAGTGAGAAACTCGGTATACCCAATGGCTACAATGGCTGACTCTTCCAAGATGATGCTGTGCTCAATGCTTTGGAGATCGGCAATACTATCTGTCATAAGTTTATCGATCTGGGGCACTATAACTTCGATGATGAATTATCGGTGAATATCCTGGGTCATATCTTCGAGCAGAGTATCTCGGATATTGAACAGCTCAAAGGAGAGCTGCTTGTGGCACAAATCCCCCCAACCCCCTTTGACAAGGGGGAGGAAAAAGGAAATAAAAAAGAATCCAAACGCAAAAAAGACGGAATATTCTACACTCCCGAATATATCGTGGACTATATCGTCCAAAACTCTCTCATGACCTATCTGGAAGAGAAAGAGAACGAGTGTCTGGCTCAGATAGGCAAGAAATGATGATACAAGACCGAGATCGAAGCATATCAAGCCTATCAGCATATACTGCAGCAGGTGAAAGTCCTCGATCCTGCCTGTGGATCAGGAGCATTCTTGGTGAGAGTGTTTGACTATCTGTATGCGGAGAATAAGCGTGTCGGTGAGATCATAGGGAGTCTCTTCTCGACGGACGAAATCTACAAGTCTATCCTGCGTGACAATATCTACGGGGTCGATCTCAATCCCGAGTCGGTGGAGATCACGAAGCTCTCGCTGTGGTTGAAGTCTGCACAGCAGGGGAAGAAGCTCAACAATCTCGATGCGAATATCAAGTGTGGAAACTCGCTCATCGATGATCCTACAGTAGCTGGAGACAGAGCTTTTGATCGAAAGAAGGAATTTTCTGACATTATGGGAGCATGAGGTTTTGATGTGATCGTCGGGAATCCGCCGTATGTTCTTTCTAGAGATTCTATTTTTGAAGAACAAAAAAGCTATTTAGCGAATCATTATAGTCTAATTCACGAGAAACCAAATCTGTATATCCTCTTTATGGAGAAGACGTATAACTTATTATCTTCTAATGGCTCTTTGTGATTTATTGTTCCTAATTCTTGGTTATGAATAGATTCTGGCAAGAAATTAAGAAAGTTTTTATTGGGAAATGTATTGTTTGAAAAAATGATCAACTTACAAGGACAAAGTTTTCCTTGAGTAAATGTAGAAACTATGATATTCACTTATCAGAAAAAGAATTCTAAATTAAATAGAGTCAAATATATAACCATTACAGATATGTTAATACCAGCTGACACTCTATTTGATAATATTTTGCAAAGTGAGTGGCTAGATAATAGAAATCAAATGATGGACTTAGCAAGCTCTCAAAAGGATATTTCGATAATTGATGCTCTAAAGAAATATACTAAACTAGAAGAGTTATTTGAGGTAAGAGTCTGATTACAAGCTTACGAAAAGTGAAAATGAAAACCAAAGCAAACTGTCGATGATGTGAAGAATCATGTTTTCGATTATGATCATAAGTTTGATAAAGACACATATCCCTATTTTGGAGGATGAGATATAGGAAGATATTCATACAGTCGATCATGACAGTGGTTAAGACATTGAGAACGGCTATCTCAGCCTAAAGAATTGCGTCAATTTACAGAAAAAAGAATACTTATCAGAGAAATAACTTCTAATTTCCCTAAAGTTTTAAATGCTACTTTTGTAGAAGAAACTTTTTTGAATAATAAAAGTATCATTAATATCTTACAGAAAAGTAGTTTGTTTGATTTAAAGTACTTACTAGCTATATTAAATTCTTCATTGATAAGTTTTTATCATGTAAGACGTGCTGTTAAAGGAAATAGAACATTGTTTCCAAAAGTTGTAATTAATGATGTTAAAAATTATCCCATTCCCAATATTTCTCTTTCTAATCAAAAACCCTTCATCGACAAAGCCGATACGATGCTCTCGCTCACTACAGAGCTTCACGAGAAGATCGATTCCTTCCTCAGATATATCTCGAGTAAATTCTGACTCGAGAAACTCTCTACCAAGCTCCAGAAGTTCTACGACTACGATTTCACTACTTTCCTCAAAGAGCTGAAAGGAGCTAAACTTTCTATGACAGAAGAAGCAGAGCTTATGGAGTTCTTCGAATCAAAGAAGTCGGGGATAGTTGCTCTCAAGAATCGTATCGATGCGACGGATAGAGAGATCGATGCGATGGTATTTGAGTTGTATGGGTTGAGCGAGGAGGAGAGGGAAGTAGTGAAAGGTGGGTAGGGTTTTATTTGATAAGTTAATTTTATGCTTTTTTTATTAAAACGGTTGTGGAACAATGCTGATAATATATTGGCATTATGTGCCCTTTGCGGATTATGATTTTATTTATATAAGATTCTATTTCCTTCTTTAGAACTGAAAATACAATCAATCTATTCTACTTTTTTAGCTAATGATCATGCTTGTCTTTTACTAAAGTTAAGAGTAGATGCTTCGTTTGAATTTATGGTAGATAGTATAGCTGTTGATGCTATAGTATGACAAAATGAAGAAAGACATAGCTGTAAATATGTAAGAATAAGATGGAAAGGTTTTCTACCTAAAATGTTAGATGTATCTGGCAAAGAAAGATATTATAAGTTACTTCATTCTCCCGAACCTGATTTATTGGCTCACACAATAAAACCTGGCATTAGCGACTATTATATTTTTTTAGAAAGTAACGATACTTTCCCAAAGCAAAAAGTAAATAAATGGCAATTGGAGATAAATATTCATTCCCCAAGTTCTTTTATCCCTCTTTTTCTCTCTAGAAGTAAGATTAGAAGAGAATGCAATATACCCATAGATAAAGAAGCTCATTTTGATGATTCTTTGATTGAAAAAATATCTGATGAAGAAGTAAAAGAGATTGTAGAAAGTCTATAATTATTTTATTTATTAAAAATAAAAATGGGGAAATATGTTCCAATTATAAATACTTGGATAAAGTCAAATGAATGAATAATGAGAGGTATTGAAATTCTTGCAATATTTGGGGGTATGATATTTGCTATTTGCTCATTATCTCAAGTTAACAAACAAATCCAGCAAATACATATACAAATCAATCAATGAAATGAAAATATGAAATATATATCAGAACAAAATGAGATTGCTAAAATTTCTTATGAAAAGTGAAAGAGATTTGAGGAAATAAAATTATTACAAGAAGTTTCTCAATATTTTGAGATAGAACCCAATAGAAGTATATTAGAATTTATGAGAACAAAAAATAGTGAAAAATTATCTCAGTATTGAGATAAAACCATACTTGATATGTTAGATAAATTCGAGTATTTGGCTTGGTTAAGTGAAGAAAATGAATTTAAAGATAATGATATAAGGGTAAATTTTGAAACACCAATATCAATAGTTTGTAGTAATAATTTTGTAATGTGAGAAAAGTGATTAATTGATAAATATGCAAAATGAAGATACTGATGATTAAAAAAGCTTTGTAGTAAACGATGATGAAAATAAAAAATCCTCAGGGCAGAGGATTCATAAATTTATTTTATCTTCTTAATGGATTCCATTGCTTTCTGTAAAGATCAGAGCTGTTGTTTTTCAAATTCTTGACGATGTTCTACACTAAGGTTATACTTATTTGCACTTTGAGGTCTCCATTCTAATCTTCCGTATCAGTATCTTATACCATATAATTTTCTATCAGTCATAATGTCTATGATAGTATTATAGATTTTTATGAAATCTCTTGATAGTGGATCTATATTTGTTATTCAATATTGTGCAAATACTTCTTCAATAATATCTCTAATTTCTGGGCTCTTCGATGCATGTGACACAAGATTTTTATAGTTTATTGATTTCATCTCATCTATTGATCATTTTCAATATGCAGGCCTTTCTGAGACATCATCTATTAGCATTTTCTTTCAACTTCAATCTATCTTTGTAACAATTTCTTTTTCTACTAGTTTATTAAGAAGATTGTAGGAGATTGATTTTTTAAGACTGCTTTCTAGTTCTAATTTTGTTATATCGTGTGAAACAGTAGATAAATATACTACAATATTCCAAGCCAAATCTTTGGTATGAGGTTTACATCTTGCGAAGATTCCCATAATAAAAGATTTATAAAAGTCTGTGTTTGAATGAGTCATGTTTGTAAGAAATAGGTTCTAAAAAAGAGAAGTTAAAAATCTCTTGTAATTTATCCTACTAAACCTTATAAACATTTCCATATCACTGAAAAGTTTTTCAAAAAAGGAACTTCGAATCTATTATCTAGTTGCATAGATAATAGGTTTTTTGTTTAGATAAAAAGCATGGCAATAGTATATAATAAAAATTCTACGACACTATAAGAATAGAGTAGTAAAAATCAATAGATTATTTTTTTTACAAAAAAATGAGTAATAATAGTCTCTGTCTATGTTAACTACGGTATGCTCCTATATGCCATAATATATAATTATACACTATAGTATAAAGAATCTCTTGCAATTATTATAAATATTACTATACATAATACATGAATGTATATTCTATACTAGATAGAGAACAAAAAGATATCATAGATCAATGTTTAGAACTCATTAAACAAGATCAAATTATGCAATGTAAGAAAACAGAAGTAGAAGAAAAGTGTCTTGGAAAAGTTATTCCGACATTACAATATTTCATAAATAACGACATGTATTGCGACGGTTATATTACAAAACACTTAGAAGAGAATATAATAGAATTTAGGATTCAATTACCAAGATCTGATTATCTCTTAAGAATCATAGCTTGATATACAAGATGAGAAATGATCCTTCTTACATGATCACTTATTAAGCCCAAATGATATGAAGACAAAAAAACAACCCAAGATATTGATCAAGAATATATAACACGTATAACAGAAGCAAAAAACATACGAAAAGATTTTACAACCCAACAACAATATAGTTATAGTGATATATCTATTTTAATTGCATAACACTACACACTACCATGCCAATTATAAAGACCTTACCAAAACGATCTCAAGCAAAGAAATCTAACTATGATAATGAATTATTTTCCATGACTATAGGATCAAATATTTTTCATTGGAGAAAATATAGATGATTGTCTCAACAAGAACTAGCAAAAAGATCTGATTTAACACAAACAAGCATATCAGATATAGAAAATTGAGACGGAAATCCGACTCTCGAAACTCTTATAAAAGTATCTTCTGCGTTAGAAATCCCTATCAACCTGATTATAAAAAGTAAAATTATACGAAGAATGATAGAAGCTATAGATTATATAACTCACACACTTAAAGATGTAGATATTCTCAAAGCCATGAAATTATTATATTTCATAGATTTTGAATCACAACAAAAACTATGACAAAAAATTATCTGACTAGAATATAAAAGACGAAGTCGATGACCATTTAATCAGGATGTGTATCAGCTCAATGATATTTTTACAAAAAAGTCTGAGAAATATATTCCACAAAAATTTAAATCTTATATAACATTATCTACTACAGATCAAAAGTTTTTAGATACTATTATTGAACATTATTGAGATTATAAATCAGCAGAATTAATGAATTTGTCCTATCAGACACCACCTATGAGATGATTTAAAAAGTGAGATGAAAAATGAATGGGTAAAATCATTTTATAACAATAAAAATTCATGCACCTCACCAAATCCCTCTTCGTCGACTATCTCTAGCCCAACTAGATAATTGCCGCCTCCCATCAGGGAGGTTTTTTTTCTCGTCGTGAGCAGTGAGTGGCGATGGAACTTTTCGAGATAAAAAAATTGACGACCCTGAGGAACAGGATCGGCAGCTTATTTCTATTGATAGGAGAGTAGCGATAACACCGAGAGCAGAGGACCATTGGTCCTCTGTCTCGGTTTCAAAGCCCAACACGTTCAATCAACAGAGAGATATACAATATACACAAAAAGATATAGAAATCAAGAGAAAATCAGAGAAAGTCAATTTATTCTCAGAGATGTCTATTTACCTTCGCTTTCTAGTCACTCTTCTCCACCACTTCGACGAAAACTCTCCCTTTCTCCCTCCCTTGCTACTCTGGGTCAGAGAGTGGTGAGAGAGTTTTTTACTTTCCTTGCTCGATATCTCATCATACTATTGTATAAAATATGTATAAGAAAGTATCAAAAAAAACTTGATTTTGCATAATAAAAAAGTTATACTTGGTCATGTGATCACATGACCAAGTATAAAAGTGCTCTTTATCTGCGACATATACCCCTATGGACACCCTCAAGATGCTCAGAGAAAAGAATCATCTCTCGCAAGAAGAGATGGCAAAACTCCTCGGTATCAGTAGACTCACCTACGCAAGTGTGGAATCAGGCAAGAGAGAGCTCAAACTTTCAGAGATAGAGAAACTGGAAACTACTTTTGAGATCTCCAAAGATGCATTATTGGGTAAATCATCACAAAAGATCATAAAAACACCCAAAGAGGAGGATCCTTTTTACAAGTTTAAACAAGTATTTCTCTATATTCTCAATCAATGTGCTCAAAAACCGACAGTTGGGAAAACTGTCCTCAATAAATTACTCTATTTCGCAGATTTTAATTATTATGAAAAGAATTTTGAATCTATCACTGGAGTAGAATATATTAAACTGCCAAGATGACCAGTACCGAAGATCATGGATATCATTATACCAGCGATGGAAAGTGAACAACTTATCAAGCAGATCGAAATTCCTTATTATACGTATATCCAACAGAGAATATTTCCTCTGCAGGAAGCAGATATTAGTGTCCTTAATGCTCTCGAACTGAAAGAGATTGACGATGTCATCGCACAGTATTCTGATAAAACGGCAGATCGGTTGAGTGACCGATCACACGACGATATGCCCTATAAAGCAACCAAAAATATTGGAGAGCGTATTGATTATGGACTTGTTCATTATCGTAGCCCTGTTTATTCTGTAGCAGAATGGATTGATGGAGATTAAGTTTTCGCAGTGTTCTGAATTTGAAAAAGATTTCAAAGCATTATATAAAAAATATCCTTCTCTAGAGGAAGATTTTGCTTTACTTAAAAAAGCAATGCAAGTTTCTCCTATTCTACCACATGCAGAGAGGATAAATAATCTCGGTGAAGATATTATCCTAGCTATCTACAAAGCGAGAAAAGTTGCTTGTAAATATCTTAGAAACAGCACAACATTGAGAGTAATTTATGTGTATGATGACGAAAATGATATGGTTCAATTCATAGAGTTTGTAGAAATCTACGCAAAATGAAAAGATGACAATGAAGATAGAGAAAGAATCAAAAAACTATATAAAAATAAAGAGAATCTCAATTAATAATATCTTTAAATTAAGATATAACAATAAACCTCACCAAATCCCTCTTTGTCGATTATCTCTAAATCAATGACTACTACCGCCTCTCGTCAGAGAGTTTTTTCTTCTCGTCGTGAGAGAGGAATGGCGATGGAATTTTCGAGATAAAAAATCTCACTCGGGAGGAGTGAGACTATGGTGGAGACATGCTAGATATTATATTGTCGCTTGTTCTTTTAGGCTAGTAATTCTTCTCGTTCTATTTGGCTCTTGGTAATGTTTGCGATACTATACTCACTACTTTCTGCTTCAAGATTGATCTGCTTATGCATAATTGCTTGGATAAGGAGGGAAAGACTATCGTCTTTGCCCAGTGATCATATTGCTTTGACAAGAGGAAGAATGATATTAATCGCAGTTTCCATATTGTCGGTATAGTCAAGAGTGTGGTAGTCATTTTCCTCATAGTCTTTGACGAATATTTCATCGAATATATCTTTTTCATCTTTGGATAGTTTTTTGATATTGTTTTCGAATACTGCTATTTCATGATCAGAAATCTGTGATAGTGTAGATACTATTATTTCATAGTCTGTTAGTACTGTCCCCTCAATTTTTCTGCCTTCTTTCAAGTCGCTGATGGACGTGAGTAATGTATCGGTCAGAAGCATCTTTGCCACAGAGGAGAAAGGTATGCTAGCCACTCTGACAAATTCTAACACATCTCTATTGGTGGCATTGAAAAGACCGTCATCTATATCCTCTTTTGTGTCTCATGCACCTATATGTTCTTGCTGTATATAAGTCTTCCATGTATGAAAGTTTTGTAATGCTTCAGAGCTAAAGGACATTTTCATAAATTCCTCTTTATCTGTCGATTTCCCGCTATCGTCAGAAGTGCGGTTGTGGTTAGCCATATAGACAGACAATAAGGACTTTTGACAATTACCAACAGGCTTAGTCGCGAAAAATTTATATCTATCTGCTCTTTGGATAGGCTGCTTGTCATACGAAAAAAGTTCATAGATATTATCTATATTTTGTTCGCAGAAATGAATTAATGAATCTAGAGCTTCTCTACTGTTTCTTTTTTGTCTGAGAGATTCACCAATAGCATCTAAGATAGTCATCTTGGTTGCATCCATTGCGAAATGGTGCTTGAGAGCGACAAGTGTCTTGGAAGCGAGACCGAGACTTTTAGTCTTGAGATCAATAGTTTGTTGCATGATGATTATCTCAAAGAAGATAAATAACTGTAATGATTATATATAGATATACTTATATGTAAAGTCAATAGATTTTTACCTTTCTGATTTATAACTACTCAGAAACTTATAATGAAACTCATCGTCTAGCTCGGTAACGATTACCGCTTCCCATCAGAGAGGTTTTTTCTCCTCGTCGTGAGCAGTGAGAGGCGATTTTTACGATAAAAAATCTCACTCGGGAGGAGTGAGAATGGCGTTCTTAGTTATTTCATATGCCAATACTGTGCATTCCTTTTCCTCTGACCGTATACTGCCAGCGACCTTGTACCCAGTCTTTGTGGACAGGAAGAGACTCAGAACTTGTGCCATTGGGGAAAGATTGTCTACATCTATCGATAGCATCGATAAAAGCATCGACTTCATTCTTGATAGTAGCAATAGAATTAATCGATGCTACTTGGATATCGAAAGATGTAGCTTCATCGTCACAAGAGGAGATACGGATATCGTCATGACCATGGTGCCCCATCGTATAGACCACAGTATATCATTGATAGATGAATGTCAAAGAGACCTTATCTCCTATTTTCTCTATACCAGCAGCATGAGTTAACTGAAATGTTTTTTGGACAGTGGGTAGTAGGTCTACTAATTGGTTATAGAGATTACTCGCCCTGTTACTTGTCTCGCTAGTAGTATGTGTGTTGTTATGAGAGAGATTTTGGAGTATGTCCAAAGCTTCATTTTCGAGAGCTTGGAGAACATCTTTGCCTAGAGCTTTTATATTCTCTAAAAAGCAGACTTCTCTGATAAGATGTGCTCTCGTGATACCATCGGGTGCGATTCTCATAAGATCCGTAGCGAAGTCCTCTGCTGTAGTATATTTGCCGACGATACTAGTAGCTGTTTCCTGCGTATTCAATACTTTGAGTATCCCATCTTTGTATGTCGCTGATAGGTTTTGGTAGGATGATGTTACTACGGATGCGTCAGTAGTTGATCATAAAGACGGTGATAGTGTATGGACCATTGTTATGGATAATATAAACAAAACATGATTATAATGATCTTTATGTCTTTTGTCAACACTTTCTTGTCTCTATTCTCTTGTATTCATTTCCTCGGCTATCGTTTTGATCAGATGATTGTCTTGTTTTTTATCCTTCGGATAGATACTCTGATATTACTATTTCATTTTCACTCTCTCTCATGTATCAGCAAGATTTCCCTATCGTCACGACCCATCCCGATCTCGTCTATCTCGACAACGCCTCGACGACCCAGAAGCCACAGTATGTCATCGACCGTGTCGATCACTATATCACCCACGACTATGCCAATATCCATAGAGGCGTCTACGATCTCGCTGAGCAGTCCGAGATCCTCTACGAACAGTCCAAGAAGATGACAGCGAAGCATCTCGGATGTCATCGATCCCAGCTCATCTATCACTACAATGCGACCGCCTGTGCCAATATGCTCGTGGATCTGTTAGTCCACAATACAGTCGTCTGACTGGGTGATACGGTACGAGTCGGTCTCCGAGATCATCATGCGACCATCGTCCCTCGACAGCTCATGGCAGAGAGGATCGGCTGTCATATCGAGTATATCCCATTCGATAGAGAGACTTATGATATGGATTGGCAGCGAGTAGAAGAAAGAACTCATGATTTACCCAAAGCTTGCTTCATCTGTCATGCGTCTAATGTCACGGGACAGATCTATGATGTCGCTCGTCTGCGTCGCGTATTGGGTGATGATGTCTTCGTCGCTGTCGATGCGTCGCAGTCGGTCCCACACTTGCCTGTCGATGTCATGGCTATAGGATGTGATGCACTCTTCTGCACTGCTCACAAGATGCTGGCCTATACGGGTCTCGGTATTCTCTATCTCGCGAAGAAGCATATCCAGTCTCGATCACCGACACAGGGTGGAGGAGGGATCATCGATATGGTGACGACAGAGGGATGTTCATTACAAGTAGGCGTGTCGAAGTTTGAGCCTGGGACTCCCAATCTCATCGCTGCAGTCTCATTACTCGCAGCATGGGAGTATATCGAGCAGATCGGTGGCTATGCAGCATTGCAATCTCACGAACATGCATTGATGGCTTATTGCCTCGAATTATTCGCTCAGCGTCCGTGGATTACGCTGGTGGGATCAGATGATCTGTCAGTCAGGACGCCTACTTTTGCTTTTACATTACCATGACAGTCTCCTGCAGAGCTGTGAGATTATCTGGCTAGACAGCAGATCTGTGTCAGAGGAGGAGGGCATTGTGCTCATCCACTCTTGCATAGTCTGGGATATGACCATGGTATCACGAGGATGAGTCTCGGGTTGTCATCGACGAGTGAGGATTGTGCGAAGTTTTTTGCTGTTCTCGATGTCTTCCATACACTTCACCCATAGAGGACGATTCTTATCAGACAATGCTCTTGATTTTTGTCCTGGAGATAGCTATACACATACGATGTGTGTTTTGTGTGCTTTCATAGTTCAATGGATAGAACGACCCTCTCCTAAGGGGTAGATGCAGGTTCGATTCTTGCTGAAAGTATGTGTGTACATCATTGCCACATAAGAGGCGACCACAAAGAAGGTATCTCAGACAGAGTGTACTTTCTGATCGGTAAGTTTCGTCTGCGACTAGATCGCATTTTATCTTTTATTATCTTTTTATCTATGGTCACTAAAGCAAAAAAAGCATCAGCCGATGCACAACAATGGTATCAGAGACATGACAACGACACAGGATCTCCAGAGTATCAGATCTATATCCTCTCACAGAGGATCACTGATCTCCAAAATCATCTCCAAGCAAATCACAAAGACTTCGATGCAAAGAGATCACTACTCAAGCTCGTCGCTCAGAGAAGATCACACCTCAAGTACCTCAAACGCCATGACATGGATAGGTATCTGATGGTCGGTAAAAATACAGGATTGAAGATCGCAGCGTAAATAGTACATTGTTAGTGTAGTATGTTGAATTTCGGTCATTTCTTTAGCATTCTTTGCTACAAATTATCGTTTATTCGTTTTTTATCTTTTAACGTTTTATACTATGTCATCAGTAACATTTGCACATATCGAGCAGCATATGCCTCGTATGATAGAAGGACAGAAAGTACAAGGTATTGTCGTGAAGAAAGTCGAAACAGGTGTCTTGGTCGATTGTATCGATGGTATGTTTACGGGTATTATCCTCCAAAAAGAAGTCAGAGATCTTATCAGAAATGGTGTCGATCTCAGTATGGGAGCGACGATCGAAGCAGAACTTATCAATCCATCGATCAAACATAAAGAATGATATTATATTATCTCTGTGACGAAGCTTCTCCAAGTCGATGTCTGGAAGAGTATCATCGGCAAGATGGAAGTGAATGAGATATTTACCGTGGTTCCGACAGAAGCAAATCTTGGATGATTGCTCGTCGATATGCATGGTATCAAGTGATTTATACCATTGTCTCAGCTTGCTCCTATCCACTATCCGAGAGTGGAAGACGGTGATCAAGAGATGATCTTCGACAAATTGCTCGATCTCATCGGTGCAGAATTCAAAGTCAGAGCTATCTCTATCGATGAAGATGACAAGAGAGTGATCTTATCAGAAAGAGAAGCACTCAAAGAAGAAACAGAGAAAATCTTGAGTGAGATACAAGTCGGAAGCTCCTACGAATGAGTGGTGAGTGGTACATCCAGTTACGGTCTCTTCGTGACGCTTGGTGGAAGTGTGGAAGGTCTCGTCCATATCTCCGAGCTTACATTCGGTCACGTCGCTCATATCGACAAATTGGCAAAAATCGGTGATCCGATGGAAGTCAAAGTCATCGGTCTCGAAAACGGTAAGATCTCTCTCTCTCGCAAACAGCTCAAAGGTGATCCTCGGTCATATATCGCAGAAAACTTCAAATCAGGCGATATCATCGAAGGAGAAGTGGTGAGATTCGTCCCCTACGGTGTCTTCGTGAGAATCTACGATGATATCAATGGACTTGTCCACTTGAGTGAATTGACCAAAGGTAATCAAGTGAAGATCGGACAAGTCGTCCAAGCGAAGATTATCCTCTTGGATCCAAAACAGAGAAAGATCGGACTCAGTATGAGAGCAGCACAATCGTCTAGCAACACTGATACGGATGTGGTCCCTGAATCCACACCTAAGAAGCGAGCAAAGAAGCCTGCAGAGAAAGTAAGTGATACTGCTCCTATGGCAGAAGCAGCATA
>JACCDN010786617.1_pt1 | contig 18069 bp, 18 predicted proteins | sample 7441691 | NCBI WGS metagenome assembly JACCDN01 (sample SAMN15323439, study PRJNA562643) | freshwater metagenome | isolation source: river surface water | place: USA:Blue River Watershed | collected 2017-08-16
GCGAATGCTGCGCCAACTGCATATGCGGTGTATGCAAACCGAGGCTGAACAACAACGTCTCCTGCACCAATGCCGAGCATGATCGGCAGCCAGGAGATGAATTCTTTAGAGCCGATTGTGAGTAGAACCTGGTCTGGGGTTAGCCCTGGAGACTTACGACGTCTTGAATACCAAACCGCAACTGCCTGGCGAGCTAATACATCGCCCCAAGTTGTTGGGTATCCAGGTGAATCAGATGCTGCATCAAGTGCCGATTGAATTACCTGAGGTGTTGGGTCAATTGGGTTGCCGACGGAAAGATCTATGGCACCTTGAGAATTCTTAGCCGCGATCTCCCGATAGGGCTTTAATTTTTGCCAGGGGTACTCTGGCAAACCTTGAAACACTATTCGCCCTGAGGTGGCAGTGCTGAAATCAGCGGGTGGTCTCCAGGGACTGGTCCAACTTTGGCAGCCCCTCCTGGAGATCCGATCTCAGAGAAGAAGTCAACGTTTGCCTTGTAGTACTCGCTCCACTCGCCAGGAAGATCATCTTCGTAGTAGATGGCCTCTACGGGGCAAACTGGCTCACAAGCTCCGCAGTCCACGCACTCATCCGGGTGGATGTAAAGCATTCGGTCACCCTCATAGATGCAATCGACCGGGCATTCGTCGATACACGCCTTGTCTTTAACGTCGACACAAGGAAGGGCGATTACGTATGTCACTCTTTGGCTTCTCCTCGAAGTGGGTAGGATTTTGAAGTATAAATCTTGATCGCTAGGTCTTTTTAATGAGCACGCATGTTTATGTTATCGCCGAAGCTGGAGTAAATCACAACGGCTCTCTCGAACGAGCGCTAAAGTTAGTCGACGCCGCCTTTGAGGTTGGCGCGGATGCGGTCAAATTCCAGAGTTTCTCAGCCGATCGGCTCGTTAAGCAGAGAACGGCTCTAGTTCCTTATCAAGTGGGGTCCGCCTCAGATCATTATGAGCTCCTCAAGGGGCTAGAACTTTCGGAACAAGACCAAGAAAAAGTTGCAGGCTATTGCCGTGCCTTAGGTATTGAATTCATGAGCACTCCATATTCGGTCCACGATGCTCGTTTTTTGGTTTCAATTGGAGTGGACAAGATAAAAGTGGCTTCGGCGGACATCATAGATTTATTGATGCACGACTTCTTGGCATCAACTGACTTACCTATCATCGCCTCCACTGGTATGGCGACTCAATTCGAAGTCGAACGCCTCACAGAACACTATGAGAATCGCGGAAAACTGAGCAACCTCTGGTTGCTGCAATGCGTATCCAACTACCCCTCTTTGATTGCAAATCAGAATCTTTCTGTGCTCGAGAGTTACAGGTCACTCGTTGGGGACAGAATTGGATTTTCAGACCACACCAAAGGAAGCGTGAGCACGATCGCGGCGATAGCTTTAGGCGCTAGAATGGTAGAAAAGCACCTCACCTTAGATAAGTCACTTCCTGGACCAGACCACGCTGCATCGCTGGACCCCACAGAGTTTCAAGAATATGTAGGGCACGTAAGGGCGACCAGCGCAGCCTTGGGCAGCACAAAAAAAGAGCCTGTTGCCGAGGAACTAGACATGAGGCGTATCTCAAGAAAAGGCGTTTACGCCAAACGAAACCTCATAGCTGGACAGGAGCTAACCGAATCAGATGTGGTGCTACTTCGCCCGGGAAATGACCAAGACTCTTGGGATTTACTTCTCCGATTGCCTTTCATAATTTCCAAAGATTACAAACTCGGCGAACCTTTAGATGCTCCGGATGATAATGAGTAGCGGACCGCACCTACTAGTCTTTGGCGTTGGAGGCCATGCGAGCGCTGTCGTTGAAGTCATTAGGTCTCGCGAGAATGACTTCCGATTCATTTTCGTGAACAATCAGCCCGGTGAAGAATTACACCCTCTGCTCGACAGTGTTGCGAGCGACTTCGTGCTAGAGAAAGACTTGGTTCGGATTGTACCTAAGCTTTCGAACGCCAAGTTTCATGTCGCCATTGGGGAAAATTCAATTCGAGCGAAATGTGCCTTAATTGCAACCTCTTTTGATTTGTCTCCCCTAACCGTCATTTCACCAACTGCGAATGTTAGCTCCAACACTCGGGTCGGTTCGGGCTCGTTCCTTGGACCGAGCAGTTTCTTGGGCCCTAACGCCTCACTTGGGCATCATGTAATTCTCAATACCCACGCAGTTGTAGAACATGATTCGAGCGTGGGTTCTTTCTGCCACCTAGGACCTGGATCACGTGCATTAGGGGCTTCAATCTTGAATGAAGGTGCCTTTTTAGGTGCAAATTCTGTAGTCCTAAACAATTGCGAGATTGGGCCCTGGAGCACTCTAGGTGCCTTGAGCTTCCTCAATGCATCGCGCGACGTTCAAGGCGAGGTGCTCGTGGGGACCCCAGCTCGGCCTCTGAAAGCAAAGGTGTTGTAACTTGCGATTTTCTACAGGTACTTTTGCGACAGGAGTTGGGCTGCGTGCGCGAATTCAAGAGCTAGTTGACCTTGGAGTTAGCAAAATCGAGCTTTCCGGGGGCGGCCATGAGGGCGACTGGCGAGATTCCCTAAGGGCCTACCCGGAAGTAAAATTTTCAATTCACAATTACTTTCCACCACCTAAGGTTCCGTTTGTATTCAATTTGGCTTCTCAGGATCCCGGTATTTTGGAAATGTCGAGAGAATTTTGCCTACAAGGTATTCGGATCTCATCTGAGCTCGAGGAGGAACTTTTCTCATTCCATGCTGGATTTCTATTCGATCCGACCCCAGAGAGTCTCGGAAGTGTGCTGGTCGGCGAATCAAAGTCGGCCAACAGAGAACGATCTCAGGAAATTTTTGAAGAATCCCTTACAATCTTGATCACCGCTGCGTCTCGGCACGGAGTTTCTCTGCTAGTCGAAAATAATGTCTTGACTCGGCAGAACTTGGAAAATTGGGGACAAGACGCCCTGATGTGGACCCATGCCGAGGAAATCAAACACTGGCTATTCTCTAAGTTTGATGGAGATCTGGGGCTACTGCTCGATGTTGGCCATCTTAAAGTCTCATCGAAAACTCTAGGCTTGGATTTTGCCGCAGAGCTTGGTGCACTCGCGCCTCTTGCACAAGGGATGCATGTCCATGGTAACAACGGTGAATACGACTCCCATTCAGCCCCTATTTTTGATTCGACTATCTGGGGGTTGGTTGATTCAAGTCCGGCCAAATACTTGACATATGAGGTCAACCCAGCTGAGGTCCGCGAGACTATAGATATGGTGAAGTCCAAATGAAAAATGTTTGCACAATTTCCCAAGATTCCAGCGTCCTGGATGCGATGGCCACGATGGAGCAACAGGGTGCTCGATGGGGATGCGTTGTAACCAATTCAAATAAGGTAAGCGGCGTCATCACTCATGGCGATATTCGAAGATTTATTCTTGCCGGAGGCGAGATTTCGTCCGCCTGTTCCTTAGCTGCAAATACTGATTTCTTTTACTTACCAAAAGGCTCGAGTCCTACGGAAATAGCAAAATCTCTGGAGAGCTATGATTTTGTTCCAATTTTGGACCCAGACTCTCGTGTGCTCCATGATGTGGCAACCTCGAAAAGCCTTCACTCAATTCCAATTCTTGAACCCAACCTTGGCGAAATCGAGCTTTCAAAGTTGAATGAAACCTTCCTCTCCGGTTGGATTTCCTCAAAGAGCCCGACAGTAACTGCCTTTGAAAGAGGTCTCGAAGAATTCACTGCCCTACCGAACATCATCGCAGTTTCAAATGGCACTGTCGCAATCCATCTTGCCCTTTCTGCTCTAGGGGTGGGGCATGGCGATGAAGTGATTGTTCCCGACCTCACCTTTGCCGCAACGGCTAATGCGGTCATACATGCTGGCGCGACGCCGGTTCTCGTTGACGTTGAAGGAGAATCCCTCGGACTAAATTATGAAATCGTCGAGGCATCAATTACCGAAAAAACTAGGGCAATCATTCTGGTACACCTTTACGGAATGGCAGCCAGGGACTATGAAAAGATAGCCGCACTCTGCACGAGACGAGGACTCTTACTCATTGAGGATTGCGCAGAAGCCCTCGGCACGACAAGAGGTGGCAGTCACGTTGGATCGCTGGGCGATGCGGCTACTTTTAGCTTTTTTGGAAACAAACTCATTACGACGGGCGAAGGAGGTGCTATTGCGTTTAGGGACGCTGGTGTTATGGAACACGCCAAAATTCTTAGGGATCATGGGCAATCACTGTCAGAACGATACTTACATGAATTCGTTGGTTTCAATTATCGGATGACAGGACTCCAGGCTGCGATCGGCCTAGGGCAGCTTGAGAGAATCGAAGAGCTGCTCCTCAGGAAAAGAACCATAGCCGATGCCTACAGAAATAGAATTGCAAACACTTCGCAATATTTCTGGCTCGAGGAGCTGAATTCGGGCGAGTCTTCCTACTGGCTCAATGTGTTCGTAACAAATGGGCTCAGTTTTGGATTGCGCACAGTATCTCAGGCTCTAATCGAAGAGGTTGCCAAGGCCGGGGTCGAATTGCGACCACTTTTCAAGCCTATGCATCAGATGCCTCCTTACAAAAACTATAAATTTTCAAAGCTTCTTGGGGTCGCCAGATCGACCTATTTCTATGAAAACGCGGTGTGTGTCCCCAGCGGAACTACGCTATCGAGCCAGGATATAAAGACGGTTTGCGGGGACTTGATTTTAGCGCTATCAATGTCAAAAGAACTGGGGAGCAATGCCCGACCATAGCGAACGAAAAGTGATTGGCGTAGTTGTCGGTCGCAAAAACTCCAAAGGTTTGCCTGGCAAGAACATGAAGAGCTTCAATGGGCTCCCTTTGGTCGAGTGGACAATGAGACAGGCAAAAGATTCCAGATGTCTCACTCGAGTAATTGTGTCTTCGGATGATGACGAAATTCTAGCCCTGGGTGAGAAATATGGTTTTGTGTCAATTGAACGCCCGGCTGAGCTTGCAACAGATGACGCTCCAATTGGGGCTGCGATATTGGAAGCCCTAATTCGATCCCAAATTGAACTTGAAGATAGTGACGTTATCGTGCTCCTTGAGCCGACATCGCCACTTCGCCCAAAAGGCTTTATAGATGAATGCGTGACAAAATTTTTAGCCTCGAATGCAAATTCAAGCGTCTCTATTGGTCTCAGTAATTCTCAACATCCCCTTTTTTCACTAGTCCGAAAGGCTAATGGGGAGCTGCTGCGGTATGACGGTCAAGACCTAAGGTACATTCGAAGACAGGAATTGGAGGACGTGCATTTCCTGGACGGCTCTTTCTATTCCACAGAACTTGGTCAGCTCAAAATTTCCTCTCAAATGTATGGAGGTAAAGTGCTCGGATTACCTGTAGAAAAATGGCAAGAAGTCGAGATTGACGATGAAATTGACTTTGCAATAGCAGAACGTTTAGGAGAAATCTATGCAGCCAAGCTTTAGGCAACGGCTCGAATCCGTGATCCCTGGAGGGGCGCATACCTATTCAAGAGGTTGGGACCAATTTCCAAGTAATGCGCCAGATATTCTTCGAAAAGGTCGTGGGGCATACGTTTGGGGTGGCAATGGCGAGAAGCTTCTAGACTACGGAATGGGCTTGCGCTCAGTAATTTTTGGGTATGCAGACAGAGGGGTATCAAGGGCAGCAAAAATAGGGCTAGCCCTAGGGCAAAACCTAACCCGACCTTCAGCCGTCGAACTCGATGCGGCGGAATTGTTTGTTGAAACTATTCATGCCGCAGACATGGTTAAGTTCACGAAAAACGGCTCTTCAGCGGTTACAGCAGCAGTGAAATTGGCGCGAGGTTTCACAGGTAGAGAGAAGATTCTGGTCTGCAAACAACACCCTTTCTTCTCTTACGACGACTGGTTTATTGCATCGACGCCTCTGACGCTTGGAATTCCAGCAGGGATATCCGACCAGATTATCGGCTTCGACTATGGTGACCTCAAACAGGTTGAACAGATTTTAAAAGCACATGGGTCTGAAATCGCGGCTGTACTTCTTGAGCCTGCAACGGACATTGGTCCTACGCCAGGCGAAGACTCATTCGCACCTTCTAAGGAAAATTTCTTGACGGGCGTGCACAATTTGGCGAAACAGCATGGAGCTCTACTCATACTGGATGAAATGATCACCGGTTTTCGTTATTCAGTCCACGGAGCACAGTCCATGTACAACGTGGTTCCTGACCTAACAACTTTTGGCAAGGCCCTAGGAAGCGGCCTCCCTGTGGCTGCAGTAGCTGGCAAAAGGGAAGTTATGGAGCTCGGCTCGATCAATAAGCCTGGGGCAGAAAGACTATTCCTGCTGTCCACAACTCACGGTCCTGAGATGGCTAGTCTCTCCGTCGCGTTAAACGTGATGAAGCGCCTAAGGTCGGACAGCACCCTTTCTCACTTGCGGAGCTATGGCAAGACTCTCATCGAACAGGCAAACCAAGTTTTGGAGTCACACTCCTTGATTGAGAACATCAAATTTTACGGAAATCCGGTTTCGCCCTATTACAAGACCCTGGGAGCTGAAGGCACAATCGACCTTTCCCTTAGGACCTTATTTAGTCAAGAAATGATTCGAAATGGAGTCATGATGCCGTGGATTGCACTGAGCGCTTCCCATGATTCAAGGGAACTTCGCAAAACCATAAACGCGCTGGATAAGTCTGCACTGATTCTGAATCGAGCCCTGAAAGATGGTGTTGGGGATTACCTTGAGGGGCCGGCTATCAAACCCGTGTTTAGGAAATTTAATTGACTTTCCATCTAGCAGCCTGTGCGCTAAATCCTCTCGATGACCCTTTGCTCGAGATTCCAGGGGTTATAGCTGAACTAAAGCATCAAGGATTGGCATCACCCGACCTAATCGCTTATCCAGAATGCGCCATCACCGGCTTCGCTCCTCTAAACGCGAAGGAATTATCAAATGAATCGCAAATAGCAGAGTTCGACAGGGTATTCAGTTCGATTTCTTCCACGCTTGATGCCGCAGTCTTGGCAGGCGCGTTTTTAGAATCAGACGGATCAATCTATAACTCCGCGGTCCTCTTTGACGGTGGAATCAAGGCTAGCGCTAGCGAAATGTATTCAAAAAGAAATCTATTTGCGATGTCTGATGAAAGTAAAGTAGTGACAGCCGGCACTTCCAATCGCATTTTCAACATTTCAGGTTGGAACATTTCACCGAAAATTTGTTACGACTTGAGGTTCCCAATCGATTTCTACGCACAAGCGCCAGATGTGGACCTTTTTACTGTTATTGCAAACTGGCCTAGTGCTAGAAGTCACGCTTGGAATTCACTTCTCAGGGCCCGAGCTATAGAGAATGAGTCCTTCGTTCTCGGCGTTAATCGAAGTGGCGCAGATGAATTTGGAAACGAATACAATTCAAAACCAATATTGTTCGATCCATTGGGGGTTGAAGTTGAACCCACACTCGAGCTAGAGAACATGACTTTCTGGCAGCTGCCTCTCCGATCCACTTTCGACACCGTAGGGAGTACACGTGCAGAAAAACATGGTTGACTTTTGGATTGTCGGCTGCAACGGCCACATCGGCTCCCTTCTGACAAAGGAGTTGATTGAATCAGGAAATCGAGTTCTTGGAATTGATGTGCAGCGAGAAGCATCGATTAAGCTTTCAGGTCTTGATTACAAGAGCCTCAATCTTGATGATCTCGACATTCTGGAAAAGAAACTCAGGAACCTAACGACGCCACGTCTGGGTTTTGTTCATCTGTCTGGTCTAACTGGAGATCCTAAAGAAATCGGCTGGCGAGGCGGAATTGAACGTCAAACCCTTGATTTGTGGCAGAAGACTTTGACTGTGAACCTTTCGAGCGCGTTCATTTTCGCTAAAGAGCTGTCTGGGAGAATAGCGACGGACTCCTCAGGTGGGACTTCTGTATTCTCAATGGTCTTTACGTCCTCCATCTATGGAAGCGTTGGGCCGAACCCATCGCTCTACCCTAAGGATGAGATGCCAAATCCGGCAGCCTACGGTGTTAGCAAGGCGGGACTTGAAAGTTTAGCGAGGTACCTGACCACCACCTCTAAAGGTCGTATTCGCGCCAATACGGTTGTCCCAGGAGGAATTCTCAGGGGTCAGGCTAGCGATTTCATCGACACCTACACAGCTAGAACACCACTTGGTCGCATGGGCTCAGAAGTTGATGTAGTGAATCTCATTACTTTTCTTCTAGGTGAAAAGAGCAATTACATTGCTGGTCAAAGCCTCAAAGTGGACGGAGGCTTTACAGCTTGGTGATTAGTAAAATGTTTGAGACGTAGCTGTCTTCAACCGGTAGTCGATCATCTCTGAAGCTAACTCTTCGATCGAGATTCTTGTTTCCCAACCCAAGTTTTTTCTCGCCTTCTCCGCATTCCCGAGAAGAGTGTTTACTTCTGCCGGTCTAAAGTGCTTCGGATTTACGACAACTATTGGTCTAGCCAAAGTCCTTGAGTACCCTATCTCAGAAAGCCCTTCCCCTAGCCACTCCACGTCTAGTCCCAAGATGGCGCTACAAATGTCGACAAATTGACGGACAGAGTACTGTCTGCCTGTTGCAATAACGTAGTCCTCAGGCGTGCCCACTTGCTGAAGCATTCTATGCTGCATTTCGACATATTCGCGCGCATGCCCCCAGTCTCTTCTAGCATCCAAGTTGCCAAGATCCAATTTTTCTTGTAGGCCAGTTTTAATGGCCACCAATCCTCGGACGATCTTCTGCGTCACAAAATTCTCGCCACGAAAAGGGCTCTCATGGTTGAATAGAATTCCATTACAGGCATATGTTCCATAAGACTCTCTGTAATTTACAACAGTCCAGTAAGCAAAGAGCTTAGATATTGCATAAGGGCTTCGAGGGTGGAATGGGGTCTTCTCAGATTGGGGCACCTCTGCAACTTCTCCATATAACTCTGAGGTGCTGGCCTGGTAAAACCTCGTTTGTGAATTCCCTGTTATCTTTAGGGCTTCGAGTAGCCTCAGAGTTCCAACTCCGTTCACGTCCGCAGAATGTTCCGGCGTAAGGAAGCTGACGCCAACATGACTCATTGCGGCCAAATTGTAGACCTCATCGGGAGCAACCTGCGAAACCGCCCTAACCAAACTTGATGTGTCGGACATGTCTGCGTAGTGGAGAGAAATATCCTCCAGCAAATGCCCCTCTTGTTCTAGGACTGCCTCAAGCCTGGCCGAATTGTAAGAAGATGTGCGGCGCCGGAGTCCGTGGACTTCATAGCCCTTTTTTAGAAGATTGGCGGCTAGGTATGCCCCGTCTTGCCCGGTCACTCCAGTTATAAGAGCTCTTTTCATTACAAATCTGCTTTCTCAAAGAACTAACAAAGTGTAACTTGCGAACCGGCCACCAAAGACGATCTACCTCGCGAAAAATTCCCCTTGGCGAAATCCATGTCCCCAGACAACGCTGAACTCCTGCTCTCTTTACCGCGAATTTTAGTCACGGGCAAGCTACAGATCGATGCAAATTCCAGCGATTCATAAGTAAGCTGGCCATGGGGCAATCACATGAGCACGAGAATCTTCCGTCGTTAGGGAGACTTAGCCACTCAGACGCAACTCTTTAGTCGTACCCGTTGATAGGTAATTATCAAACTCTCCCCAATCAAGCCCAGGGCTCATTGTGAATTCTGCGGCTTCTCGGTGTTTGAACTCTCGGGTACCAGCGAGAACTGCCCTCAAAGTCCCAATGTCAGGCGTGTAGAAGAATTGAACTCCATCCCCTCCTGGATGCACGGCACACATTTTGGCGTATGTCTCATCGCTAATGGTTAGCACCAAGTTTCCGGCTTGCAGTGCATCCACCCACACGGTGCTGTTTTCCAGGAGAACTCGAGGAGCTTGGGCTAAATAGTCATGCAAATTGCCGCTCTGTTCGAGATCAAACTCTTGCAGATGACTCGCAATCATCGCCCGAAGGCGAGTGACAAACTTCCTCCCGAATAAAGGGTGGAGACGAAAGGTGATTCTGACTTCTGAATTCCTGAGTTGCCTCAGCACCTCAAACATCTCCTTTGAAATTGCCCCATGGAATCCTTTTGGGCTCTCAGGCTCACTATGAGAGAGAGGAACGAGGATTGTGTCCTGTTTTACGAATTGGTCCACTTTTTCAGTGTGGCGAGCCGGAAAGGGGATATTGATCGGTTTTAGGCAATACTCACGAATTGTCTGAGACTCAGAATCCCCCCATGTCGCAAAAGCATTTGGCCTGGTATTTGGCCAATATCTTTCAAGGTGCTTCATGGTGAAAATCCCATGCTGAAGTTCCATGGACTGTATCCCTATTTTCTGGGCTGCAAGCAATTCGGATTCCGTCAAACCTATTCCAAGCAGAAACTGAAACTGCGAATCTCGCAATTTTCGTATCCAGAATTCCGTTCTCGAATCGAGCCAGCTGCGACGAATAGAGTCTTTGCTAAGTCGGCTACATCGGACATTTGCAAACAGCTTCTCAGCGAAAATCTTCAATAGGACGATTGCGCTTTTAAGGCTTTTGTTCAAGTCGCGTGATGAGTAAGCGTTTGACCTTGGGATCTTAGGAGATTCCAGGTGGCTCAAAATTTCGATTTCTGCGCCATGATGGAGTCTCAATCTTTCGATTACATGATGGGCCTTATCGAGTATCAACCCTCGACGAGTGTGCGACTGAAAATCCAGTCGCGAGACCACAATCGCAATTCTCATTTCACCATCATAACTTGGTCTATTTGGGACTCGTTGCCCCCAAGAAGAAGACGTGGATTTAGCCAAGTTCAAAGTTTTCCCATAAAAAGTAAACTCGGATCTATTGTTTTCGGACTACTGACTGCAAAGCTTAAGGTCCATCACCTGACAGGAATCAATGTCAAACATAATTGTCACAAATCATTGCAGACAACATGGCGAGGAAGTCAATCAGAGTCGAAAAAAGTGGTTGATCTTCTCGGCCACATATTGAATATCAATGGACGTGAGGTGCTCCGCCACAGGAAGACTGACCAACTTATTGCTCATTTGTGCGGCACTTGGGCAATGAGACTTTGGAGTATCCAAAAAAGGTGGCATTTCATGTATGGCCTGCGGGTAATGGACGCCGGTCTCGATTTGATGGCTAGATAGAAAATCTCTAAGTTGGTCTCTTGAGTTGGTTCGGACTACAAAATGATGATAAACCGATCCTGAGACCTTAGGAGGTAAGCTCAAAAAGGGTGAAGCCTCGAGCCAATTTCTGTATGTTTCTGCATTCTCATTGCGCTGTGCGTTCCAAGTATCGAGATGCTTCAGCTTTTCTGATAAAAGAGCCGCTTGGATAGAATCTAGTCGGCTGTTTCTTCCGACCAAATTGTGGTCAAATTTGGAGAGCCTTCCATGGTTTGCGATCCTTCTAGCTTTCTCGGCTAGGTCTTCGTCGTACGTGACTAGCGCTCCAGCGTCGCCAGCAGCGCCAAGATTCTTCCCGGGATAAAAACTGAATGCTCCGAATTGTCCGAATGTGCCGACTTTTCTTCCATCGATTTCTGCGCCATGTGCCTGGGCGCAGTCTTCGACCACTTTTACTTCAGCCGCGTTGGCGATTGCTAGAATTTCAGCCATTGGCGCTGGATGTCCATACAAATGGACAACAGCGATACACGAGACCTCGTCATCGACCTTACTGCGAAGGTCGTCAAGATCAATTGCGAAATCTTCCCTGACGTCAACGAATCGAACCCTTAGGCCCACATTCACGACGGCCTCGGCGGTTGCTACAAAGCTATTTGCAGGCACGAGAACAACTGAACCTGCTGGTAAGTCAAGTGCGCTGAAGGCAATCTCCAAAGCATCCGTCCCGTTTGCCATCCCAATGCAATGTGAAATCCCCAAATAGCTTGCAAACTCAGATTCGAACGCCTTTACTTGGGGCCCTCCAATAAATGAGCTCGACCGCAGAATGTCAGCCCAGGCAGCCATAACTCCCTTTTCGACTAACTGAAATTGGCGGTTGAGGTTAGAAAACCTAACTTGTCTCATGTTCATCACTCAAATCGTTGTCTTGGATAAACGGCTAATTGCGACTGGTGCTCCCTCTGAGATCGACAAATGAATTGACTCCATTATTGCGATAACCTGAACGCCGAGCTCGGCTCTGAATTGGGATGTTTTCACGCCTTGCATATCGAGAGCTACGCTGCTGTAAACTCCCGCGTGCCCCTTACCGTAAACTTCATTTGGATTCTCTTCGGCAGTTTTGAGAATATCGCTTGATCTAGCGCTGGTTGAACTTCGCTCGAGGTTGTTTAGAGCATGCCCTCCTATTCGGATTACCTCCTTCTCTGTCAAGATAGTTATGGTTCCTTCGAAGTTACTGGGCCGAGCACATGTTGACGCTTGTATCGAGGAGATTATCCCCGATTTTGCCCTAATGACTGCATGAACTGTATCTTCGGATTCTGCCGGAGATTGGAAGTTATCGCCAAAGGCAAACACCGTGTCCACTTCTCCTAAGATGAGAGAAACAAGGTCCACATAGTGGCTTGCCTGGTTCCAAATCACACCACCGTCTTGCTCACGCAAAAGTCTCCAAGAATCCTGGAGATAGTACTCCATGGGGCGACACCAAAGAACCGATGCGTTAACGGCAAGAACTCGCCCACATTCTCCATTTCTAATTGACTCCAGGGCTTCAACAACAGGCGGATTTAGCCTGTTTTGCTTGACCACAAATAGTGGGACGTCATGGGCATTGAATTCATCGACTAAGGCGTATGCACTAGCAGTGCTCAATGTGAGAGGTTTTTCGACAAGGACTGGAACTCCATACTTAACCAAATCCATTGCTATCTCAAAATGCTTACCGGATTCCACGAGGACGGCGATTAGGTCTATTTGCAGTCCGGAACTAAGCATGTCAACGTGATTTGCGTAGCTAGGGCAGCCCGCTCTTTTACCCAAGCTTTCGGCCCTCGCGAAGTTAGTGTCACAGACAGCCACTAATTCAAAATGATCCGCTAGTTCTTGAATGGCCTGGAAATGACGTTCGGAAATACGTCCGCAGCCGACTAAAGCAATTTTGGTCATGAAGCATCCCTAATCAATCGGGCCGGGTTGCCAGCGTAAACACCTGGCTTGGTGATGTGTTTTGTTACAACCGATCCAGCCCCAATGACAACGTTATCGCAAATGGAAATCGGTAGTATCGTGGCGTTAGAACCTATCGAAACCCTGTTCCCCACTGTGGTGGGCAACCACTTACTTTTGTCTCCACGTGCGGGCCCGTTTTGCAAGAGGTCATTGGTAAACATGACACCGTGTCCTATAAAACAATCCTCACCAATAGACACCATCGAACAAATAAACGTATGTGATTGGACTCGGGTGTTTGCTCCAATGCTCACGTCGTTCTGAATCTCGCAGAATGGCCCGACGAAGACGCCTGAATGCAAGACCGCTCCGTAAATGTTTACCGGATCGATGATTCGAACTCCCTCACCAAGTTCACAGTCAATCACGCCGGCCATTTAATCATCACCCTTGTGCCCAATCGGCACCTCATCGTTACAAAGACTCAAACTACACCACCTGTTTTCGACTCGAATTTTCAAAGGGTTCACATGCCTAAATGTCTCTGAGTGGAAAATCAATTATTGCGCTCGGATTGTCGAGACGTCAGTTGCCGAATCACGCTCTTTGCTTTCGAATACAAAGGAATCAGATAGTTGACTGTCGGGTCATGCATGTAAGTTCTGTGGCTACCCTTATCTTGAGCGAGATAGTCTTGAAGCCAGGCTTCGGTAACTCCAAGTTTCACGCAAATTGATTCAATGTCTTGTCTCCTAAGCGCTCTGGATGGGTAAATATCCAAGCGCAGTAGGGCCTCCGCTTCAGACCTCGTAATTTCTCCCCTTACTATTTGACTTGAGAGATGTGACCTTCGCTTGTCTACGCCAAATTTTTCCGGAAGAATAACCCCCTGGTAAAACCTTGTGAAGACATTTTCAAAGTGTTTATTTCCGTAGGGAAGGTACTGGTAATCTCTCTGAAGTTCAGCGAGTGCGACCTCTTTGCCAAATTCTGGAATAAAGTCTAAGAGATTGATCCACTGGATGCCCCAAACGTATCGGTAAACGAGATACCGATAAAAAGAAAAAATGGGGTAATTTGCAGAACTGACTCTCGATTTCTTGAGGATAGCGCGGATGTTTACCCCATCCCATTTGTGCCAGACCCAGTTGCGTCCTACTTCGACCCCTTCGGAAAGGGAGTTATTGCCCCCGAGGATTGTCTTGATGCCATATTGTCGAGCAACTGAGTAGCAGACTTCCTGGAGGGCATTGTCATACAAAAGTTCAACATCAACGACGTTTGCATTTAGAAAAGCTAGCTGTGCCCGCCGCTGTTGGTGCCAGTCAAGGACAACTGTGTGAAGTGGAACTCCCAGAGTACTTAACAATTTGTATATGTTGTGCGACCCCTGAGCAGAATTCCAGCCATTGTCCATGTGCACCGCTAGGGGCTTGAGTCCCAACTTAACTGCCTTTGCCAAGAGCCAAGAGCTATCTACGCCTCCGCTAACTCCAACAACACAGTTATAGCCATGTGGATTAGATTCTTTTCTGTCAATACTGCTGACGATGTTGAGCAAATCAGATCTTGATTTCCCTAACACGTTTTTAATTCTGAGGATGGCAGGTGTGCAATAGTTGCACCCTTCCGAGTTGACTCGGAAGGGTTGGGCAGTAGTGTTCATAACACATCGTTTGCACTCCACTATCTCCATCGGAGCTCCATCTCGTCAGAAAGTGGGTAGTGCGCGAGTGCGGCCTTGTGAGGCCCGTAGGTGGACAACATTGTTCCCGTTGCGACACAATCGATGCCAAGACTCCACAAAAAATCAACGTCCGCCTGGGTCTGGACGCCTCCCTGGTATACAAGCGGTAGATCCGTAAACTCCCTGACCTGACTTGCAAGCTTAATGTCTGGTCCCAGGCCGCTACCATCTCTGTCTACGGAATTAACCTTCAGCTCCCCGCAGCCAGAACCATTGAGTGCATTTACCGCCTCCCGCAATCCAATCGACGACCGTGTTCCGCTCTTCCAATCCCACAATATGTAATCCCCCAGGTTGTTGCAAACCACTGATATCGAAGCAGAAGTGGAAGTCGATCCGACTCTTTCTGCTATGGACTGAATTTTAGGCAAGTCAAGGTCTAGAGATCGGAGTTCTAGGCCAATTTTTTCAAATCCCAGTCCGACGACCAAAGCCGCGTCGCTTGCCGAATTAATCCCGCCGGCGAAATGCAATGGCACATAACTTCCCTTGCTCATTGCTTCCAGAATTTTCATCATCTCCGAGTTGAGATCGCCCAAGTTGATGACCACAATTTCATGCGCATCAAGTTCGGAAAAAATTCTCACAAGATTTTGAGGTTCTCCGAGGTAAGTGTCGATCTTGAAGGACCTTGTGGTGAAGGCCAATTCATTCTTCATAAGAACGACTGGCGCTAAACGCTTCACGCCTCTGCCCATTCCACGACTTTAGCCAAAAGGTCTAAACCTGACTTACCGCTGCGTTCCGGATGAAACTGGACGCCAATTACATTATCTAGCTGAACTGCCGCTATGACACCAGGAAAGTCTGTGGAAAGAAGCTTAGACTGCTGTGGATTCAACGGTGACACAGAATACTTGTGCGTGAAATAGAAAGCTCTGCCGTTTTCTACCCCAAGCCAATCAAGTGAGCTCCATTCTGGGGAGTGAACTCTATTCCAGCCTAAGTTCTCAACGCGAGTTCCATGTGCCTCGTTTAGCTCAGTGCTCATTGGTAGCAATCCAAGACCGAGGCCCCCTGCCTCCTCACTAGTTCGCCCGAGAAGTTGCATACCGAGGCAAATCCCAAAGAGGTTACCGCCCCGTTGCACATATTCCTGGATCGCATCACTCCAGCCTGATTCCAATAAGCGGCTTGTTGCCTGACCCCAGTGCCCAACCCCGGGAAACACAGTAAGCATTGTCGTTTTGAAATCCTCGGGCTTGCTGACTACCTTGCATTCCAAATCCAGACGATTAAATGCGCTTACAAGTGAGGGAAGATTCCCTATTCCCGCATCAATAATGGTGACTCTATTCAAGAAAAGCTCCTGTCGCGCACTCTCGATTCCAGAATCTCTTTTACCCCATCTACGAATACTTGCTTGCTTTTGCTTTCAGACAGGTCGAACCTTGAAGCTCTGACGTTCGCTTTAAAGTGCTCAATTTGATCTAGTTCCAGGCTCAAAATCGCTCGAACCAATGACTTTCGTTTCCAGTCAGGTAAAACGATTCCAAGACCGTATTCCCTAACTATTTCTGCGACGGCGGGGTTTGGGCCGCAAATAATCATTAAGCCCGCCTGAATAGACTGGAAGAACTTGTTAGGCAAAGCATAGAGATCATTACCAGTCCTGTTTGATCCGAGAACTAAGGCAATGTCATGCTGACAGAGGGCTTGGGAGACGCTTGCCACATTAACTGGCGGCTCATTGCGGACGGTGGCACCAAGATTCCTCATGATTTTCATTGCTTGGATTTTGGCAGCCACAAAAGGAATCGTAGGCTCTTTGACCAACATCAAAGCCAGTTGAAAGCTATCCCTTAGCGCAGTCATAGAGGCAACTATGGTTTCGATTCCTCGATTGGATTTGGTCATCCCATGATGAACCAACTTGACGGGAATCTCTACCGAGCTTTGAGGTAAGTCAATTACCTTGGGGGCATTGAAAATAATCGATACTTTCTCGAAGTCAAAAAATTCTTTGTACTTGGCCGCAATTCTCGCCTCCACGGTGGTTATGAAAATGCTCTCCTTATGTTTGCCAACGAATTTTCCAGCCTCTGAGACTTGCCATTTCCAGTACTTTCCAAAAAAGACTTGCTCCAGAAAACTTCCGGGCAGTGGATCTACGTGGTTTTCATGCAGATCCAAATAGACGGGTGTTTGAAATTCAATGGAATTCAAATAAGGAACGAACTCCAACTCGTTTACTACAAGAAGGTCGGCCGAAGCAATTTGGTTTGAAAGATGCTCCGGAATGTAATTGCCAAACAAAGACTGGAATCTCGATGTGTTTGGTTTCAGGTAATGGAAAAATCTTTTTGCGGCTCTCTGAATAGGGACTTCGTGTCCTGAGATTGACTTTAGTCCGCCAAGCCCGTAACCCAGAATCGTCAACTCAAAGCCGAGATCCTGCAGCCACTCAATTTGCCGCAAAAGCCTGGGGTCGGAATTCACCCTCGAGTACGAAAGAATAATCGCAGTTGGTCGGCGCACACCAGTCGTCAATACACCCTTTTTGGGATTCTTCAACAGTTTGGACCTTGTCTTTTTGTTCTCCAAATATAGCTCAGGAATGGTTCAAAAGGCCTATCTTGGAGGGCTTGTCGTGGTTGTAAGTTCTACGCTATCCAAGTGTGTGTACTAAAACTGAAGTGTTCTATTCTCAAGTTCTCAGGATACGTCAACGGTGCCTGCGCCACCTGTTTTTTCGAACAAGTGTTGACGCAAAAGTCGACTGCCTATATCCTCGAGCCTCTCGTGAAGAGGCTAAGATACGGCAAATCGATTAGTTTAGGCGGCTGCCTGCCAGTCAGAAGCTCACTTCCTCAAGTTGGCCCAGCTGTGGTGCAGCCTTGCAGTTGAAAAGACAAACTTCAAAACACGATCTGAGAAGTCGGTGATTTCATACCCCTCAGGCGTCGCCGAATTCGCCGCCTGATCGCGAACCAGCTCGACGGATTGAATGAGATTTGAAACATTCAAACCAGTGAGAACCATTGCACCGGTCTCCAAAGCTTCTGGGCGCTCAATTGAGTCTCTAATCGACACAGCCGGGAATCCAATGATTGATGCTTCTTCGCTAATGGTTCCGGAGTCGGAAACTACGCAAAAAGCATTCGCCTGAAGCTTGTTGTAGTCCAGGTAGCCAAATGGCTCGTGAAAAACAATCCCCTCTAGGTTCTCCTGCGAGAGGGCAGCCAGACGAAATTTGGTTCTTGGGTGGGTGGAAACAAGCACAGGCATCTTGAAGTGGTCTCGAAGAGCCC
>JACCDN011180638.1_pt1 | contig 18069 bp, 16 predicted proteins | sample 7441691 | NCBI WGS metagenome assembly JACCDN01 (sample SAMN15323439, study PRJNA562643) | freshwater metagenome | isolation source: river surface water | place: USA:Blue River Watershed | collected 2017-08-16
GCAGAGAAGAAGTTGATATGAGCACAGTATTGATTCTTGCCGATTTTTCTGGCGATAAGGCATCAAAGACCACAGCAGAATTAGCAACAGCGGGCGCTCGCATTGGCGAAGTCACAGCCGTTGTTCTAGCAGCCCCGGGAGCTGGTGCCGCTCTTGCCGCAACCGTCAATCAAGGTCCTATTGCAAAGGTTGTAGTTGTTGAATCAGCTGACTTTGCCGCCCATGGCGTTGCCGCAGCAGCTGATGCGCTCTCATCAATTGCCAAAGCGCAATCACCAGCTGCAATTCTGGTTGCATCTCACGCATTCGGAAAAGAAGTTGCAGCACGCGTTGCAGTCGCACTCGAATCCGGAATCATTACCGATGCCGTTGATGTTGATGCCAGCGCAGTAGCAACTCAACTCGTCTTCGGTGGATCTACAACTGTTCACTCAGTTGTAAGCCACGGAACTCCAATCATTACAGTGCGCCCTAACTCAGTTGAAGCAGATTTCAGCACATCATCTCCTGCAATCTCCAACGAGACTGTTGCAATCTCAGATGCAGCGAAGAAATCATCTATCTCTTCATCACAGCCACCAGTTAAGGGTGGGCGTCCAGAGCTGACCGAAGCAAACATCGTTGTCTCGGGCGGTCGCGGTACCGATGGAAACTTCACTGCTGTCGAAGGTTTTGCAGATTCACTCGGGGCAGCTGTTGGCGCATCACGTGCAGCTACCGATGCTGGTTGGTACCCACATTCACATCAGGTTGGTCAGACTGGCAAGACCGTCAGCCCAGCTCTCTATGTCGCCTGTGGAATCTCTGGCGCAATTCAGCACCGCGCTGGAATGCAGACTTCGAAGACAATTGTTGTTATCAACAAGGATCCTGAGGCGCCGCTCTTTGAAATCGCAGATTTCGGCGTAGTTGGAGACCTCTTCAACGTGCTGCCAGCAGCAACAGCGGGAGTTTTGGCCCGTAAGGCTTAAGGCCTTACCTTCAAACTAGACTGCTCTCCGTGAGCATCTACCTCGATCATGCGGCAACTACGCCGATGTGCCCTGCCGCAATTGAGGCGATGTCGAGCGCACTAGCCATCATCGGCAACCCATCGTCGCTACACGCAGATGGCAGGGCAGTTCGAAAATATGTTGAAGATGCGCGAGATGTATTAGCAAAGCACATTGGATGTGCGCCCAGCGAAGTGATCTTTACCGGCTCAGGAACTGAAGCCAATAACATCGCCATTAAAGGTATTTACTGGAAACGCAACCTTGATCAATCGCGTCCCATTGTCATTACTAGCGCCATCGAACATCAAGCAGTTCTCGAACCTGCGCAGTGGCTGGCAGAAGATCAAGGAGCGCGCCACCTCACCATTCCAGTTACCGAAGATGGTGTGATCTCACTGGACGCACTTCGACTTCTTGTTGCCGAACATGGCGACTCAATCGCACTGATTTCGGTGATGCATAGCAATAACGAGACTGGCGTTATTCAACCGATTGCTGATGTTGTAAAGATCGCGGGAGATATTCCTGTGCACTCTGATGCCATCCAATCATGGAACAAAGTTTCTTTTTCATTTAAAGAGCTCGGTCTCTTCGCGGCATCTCTGAGCGGACATAAGGTTGGCGGACCGATTGGTGTTGGCGTTCTCGTCTTGCAGCGTGGAATCGATATTCCAGCTTTGATTCACGGTGGGGGACAAGAGCGCGAAATCCGCAGTGGCACTGTCAATGCTCCATCAATCGTGGCCCTTGCAACTGCAATTAATAAGAGTAATTACTCATCCCATGATGTCGCGGCACTGCGCCACGCATTTGAGCGCGGCATTTCGCGCGTACTTCCAGATGCGATCATTAATGGCGCAGATGCCGATCGTTTGCCAGGCATTTCCAGCGCAACGATTCCTGGTGCACTTAATGAGACTTTGCTCTTACTTCTCGATGGCGAAAAGATTTCCTGCTCCACTGGCGCCGCCTGCACTGCAGGTGTTCATCGTCCAAGTCATGTACTTGAGGCGATGGGGTTGGATGATGATTCAGTAATGTCCACGCTCCGTTTCTCTTTCGGCTCTACCACCACACAAGCAGATATTGATGCTGTCATCGCCGCACTTCCTTCGGTTGTCGAACGAGCTCGGAGCGCACGATGAAGTTAATTGCAGCGATGTCTGGCGGCGTGGATTCTGCAGTAGCTGCAGCCCGTGCAGTTGAAGAAGGCCACGATGTAATTGGCGTGCATCTAGCTCTCTCATCTAACCCACAGAAGTACCGCAGCGGAGCCCGTGGATGCTGCACTATTGAAGACTCACATGATGCACGTCGTGCCGCCGATGTCATCGGCATTCCTTTCTATATCTGGGATATGGCGGAAGAATTCCACGAAAACGTCGTTGAAAACTTTATGTCCGAGTACAAAGCTGGCCGGACACCTAATCCATGTTTGCGATGCAACGAAAAGATTAAGTTTGCTGCGGTATTAGATCGCGCAAAGAACATGGGCTTTGATGGAGTTATCACCGGTCACTATGCGCGTACTCGCGAAAGTGAGGCCGGTAAGACTCTTCACCGCGCAATCGATCCGTTGAAGGATCAGTCATATGTCCTAGCAGTTCTCAATCGTGAACAAATTAGCGGCGCAATATTTCCTTTAGGTGATACTGAAAAAGTTGATATCCGTATCGAAGCCGAGCGTCGCGGTCTAGCGGTTGCTCAAAAGCCAGATAGCCATGACATTTGCTTTGTTCCATCAGGCGATAACGCCGGTTGGTTGCGCGATCGGATGGGTAGTGAAGATGGTCCCATCGTTGATCAAGATGGAAATAAGTTAGGCACTCATAAAGGCGCATACACATACACAATCGGCCAACGCAGAGGTCTCGGTCTGACCGTACCTACCGCCGATGGTTCACCACGATTTGTTCTTAAAATCGAGCCAGTCTCCAACACAGTTGTCGTAGGTCCGCGAGAAGATTTAGCAGTGACATCAATGAAGGGCGAACGCGCCATCGTCTGCGGACCTGAGATTGCACCTGGTTCGCATCGTGGTTTTGTTCAAGTTCGCGCACATGGCGCAGCACTTCCGGCTACATATACCTATGAAGACGGGTATCTCTCTGCGCAGTTAGATGAACCGTTATTGGGTCTGGCTACAGGTCAAGCAATGGTGGTCTATGACGATGATCGCGTGGTGGCATCGGCGACGATTTGTGAGACTGCATGAGCACCGCAGATAACAAGGCGCGCCATCGCATCGTCGAGCTCACCCAAGAGATTCGCGACCACCAATTTAAGTACTACGTTTTAGATGCTCCCACTATCTCTGATGCTCAATTTGATACCTTGTTAAAGGAATTGCAGGCGCTAGAGGCAAAACATCCAGAACTTCTCGAACCGGATTCACCATCTCTCGGCGTAGGCGGTGGCTTTTCAACGACATTCACACAACACGATCACATCGAAAAAATGATGAGCCTCGACAATGTTTTCGATAGTGAAGAACTCAGCGCGTGGTTTGATCGCGTGGAGAAAGAATCCCCAAACCCACAGTACTTGTGCGAACTCAAGGTCGATGGCTTGGCAATCAATCTTCTCTACGAGAACGGTCAATTAGTGCGCGGCCTTACACGTGGCAACGGCGTCACTGGTGAAGATGTCACTCTCAATGTGAAGACCATCAAAGGCCTTCCACATACTCTGACTGGCAAGAAAGTTCCTGCGCAGATTGAAGTTCGCGGCGAGGTTTTCTTTCCGGTTGCCGCATTTAATCAACTCAACGAAGAACTCGAAGAAGCTGGCAAAGCACTCTTTGCTAACCCTCGCAATTCAGCTGCGGGTTCACTGCGCCAGAAGGATCCTCGCATCACTGCTTCGCGCCCCCTTAGTGTTGTTGTCCATGGAGTCGGCGCTAATGATGGCCTTGTTTTCCAGAATCAATCAGATGCCTATCCCGAGCTTGCAAAACTTGGCCTCCCAACGTCAGATAGATTTAAAGTCTGCGCCACTCGTCAGGAAGTCCTTGGATTCATTGATTATTACAACGAGCATCGCCATGATGTCGAACATGAAATCGATGGCGTCGTCATCAAGGTTGATTCAATCGCAGAGCAACGCAAACTCGGCTTTACATCGCGCGCTCCAAAATGGGCAATTGCATATAAGTACCCACCAGAGGAAGTCACTACAAAATTACTAGATATCAAAGTAAGCGTTGGACGCACTGGTCGTGTCACTCCGTATGCATTTATGGAGCCAGTCAAAGTAGCCGGATCTACTGTTACCAATGCAACTTTGCACAATCAAGAAGAGATTGAGCGTAAAGGCGTTTTAATTGGCGACACTGTCATCATCCGCAAGGCAGGAGATGTCATCCCAGAGGTCCTTGGGCCAGTACTGGATAAGCGCACCGGTAAAGAGAAGAAATTTGTGATGCCCACTCACTGTCCAGATTGCGGATCTGCGCTGAAGGCAATTACTGAAGGTGATGTTGATATTCGTTGCACCAATCAGCGCAGCTGCCCAGCGCAATTGCGGGAGCGAATTTTCTATATCGGCTCTCGTGCCGCTCTAGATATTGATGTTCTAGGGCTGGAAGCTGCGATAGCAATGTTGGCTGATCAGATTATTGAAGATGAAGGCGACCTCTTTGACCTCACAGCAGAGAAGTTAGCGAAGTCATCTTTCTTTACCAAGAAGGATGGAACTCCTGGAAAGAATGTAGAGAAGTTGCTGGCCGCGCTGGAGGAAGCAAAGACGCGCCCACTCTGGCGCACCATCGTTGCACTTTCTATTCGCCACGTAGGTCCGACTGCCGCACAGGCACTCGCTTCGCGACTTGGTTCGATGGATGCAATCTCCAAGGCCAGCGTTGCAGAACTTGCTGATATCGATGGCGTCGGGGGAGTCATCGCCGAATCCATCGTCGAATGGTTTGCTGTTGATTGGCATCAAGAGATTGTGAAGAAATGGTCTGCCGCCGGGGTTGCCATGGAGAATGTTTTGGGTGAAGCAAAGCCACAGACCTTAGCCGGCCTCACTTTTGTCGTCACAGGCGGCCTTGAGAATTTCACCCGAGATTCAATCGCCGAGACCATTACCGCCCATGGCGGAAAGCCATCATCATCGGTCTCCAAGAAGACTGACTATGTTTTGGTCGGTAGCGACCCAGGATCAAAGCTGGCGAAGGCGCAAGAGTTGGGCGTCACAATCATCGATGAGGCTCGCTTCTTAGAGCTTCTCGCCGGCAAGTAGTAACCTTCTCTCATGACTGCATACCTCAGTGAAGTAACTCGCGAGCTTCCAATCTCACCTGTTGCATTTGGCGTGACCACATTTATTGTCTTCGTCTTTTTGCTTTATGTCGTACTTCGTCTCGATAAGTAGCACCCGTTGAAACTTGGCCTCTATGGCGGGACATTTGATCCCATTCATAACGGCCACACTCATGTCATCACGCAACTCTTAAATCAGCAGGTTGTCGATCGCATATTGGTCGTGCCGGCAGGAGAGCCAAGATTACGCGAGAACGCACCACAAGCTACGGGTGCTCAGCGCCGCACCATGTGTCAATTAGCAATTAATGATTTACCACCTGAGATTCGCAGCAAAGTTGAAGTCAATCCGATTGAGATTCTTCGAATGGGTCCTAGCTACACGATTGATACAGTTGAGGCAGTTCGCCAGACATTTCCCGACGATGAAATCGTCTTAATCATTGGCACTGATGCCCATGAGAAAATCAACCAATGGCATCGAGTCGATGAACTTTTATCGATGGTCACGCTCGAGGTAATCGAACGACCAGGCTCTCTCTCAGGCCAAGGGCGAGATATCGATGCAATTGACCTCTCTGCAACCCAAGTACGATTAGGCCAGGCAGATCAGCTATCGCCATCTGTCGCCAACTACATCAAGGAGCACAATCTCTATGTCAGCAAGCCTTAGCACAATCGCTCATACTCAGATTGCCGCACAAGCTGCTGCCGATAAGTTTGGAACCGAAATGGTTGCGCTCGATCTTTCCGAGCAAGCCGTTCTCTCAGAAGTCTTCCTTATTGTTACTGCGCAGAATGTGCGCCAGGTGTCTGCAATCTCTGATTGGGTAGAAGAGAAGCTTCGCCTTGCAGGAGATAAGCCAGTCCGCCGAGAAATCAGCGAAGAGTGGGCGCTCCTTGATTATTCAGATCTCGTAGTGCACATCCAGAGTAAAACGCTTCGCAGTTACTACATGCTCGATCGACTTTGGAATGATTGCCCTGTTATTCCTCTCGACATTAAAGAGCCATCAGCGGAAGATGAAGCGGTCAATGGCTAACACAATTATTTTGTGGCGCCACGGTCAAACAGACTGGAACGTCGCAAATAAGTTTCAAGGTCACACTGATATCCCACTTAACTCAGTCGGTGAGTATCAGGTCAAGCACGCAGCTCGTCTAGTGGTGGATATAAAGCCAACCTCAATTATCTCGAGCGACTTAAGCCGCGCGCATAACACTGCGAAAGCACTTGCCGAACTCAACGGTCTTCCTATCCATGTTGATGCTCGTCTCCGTGAAACCAATTGCGGAAAATGGGAAGGCCTGACAGGTGAAGAGATTCGCGCTATCGATCACGAGAATCTGAAAGAGTGGTCACTCGGTGGCGACAATCCTGCGGGCGGAACCGGCGACCGTCGCAGCGAAGTTGGTGCGCGTGCAAAAGCTGCCATCAAAGATTTCTTAGCTGGAAAAGATAACGAAACTTTGATTGTTGCCACTCACGGTGGCACTGCTCGCGCCGTGATTGGTATGTATCTCGAACTTCCGATTCCTTATTGGTCAAAGATTGGTGGACTTTCCAACGCTTCTTGGTCTGTGCTCTCGCACTCACCTAAGGGATGGTTGCTCACCGAACACAATGCCGGCTCTATCCCAGAGCCAGTACTCGGCCAAGATGGTGGGGCTGTCATCCCTGATTCCATAAGGTAATATTCATTTCAGTCATCGAATAGCTTGCGATTCGACTTGGCGAAATAGCGGGGATATGGCGCAATTGGTAGCGCGCTTCCATGGCATGGAAGAGGTTAGGGGTTCGATTCCCCTTATCTCCACGTAATATCGATAGAAATTTAGTAGTTCACCATCGGTTAAGATTGACCAATGACCACAGAACCTCAGGAGCACGCGGCATACGACTTTGCCTACGTCCAAGAGAAGTGGCTTCCAATCTGGGATCAACTCGAGCCATTTAAATCCGGCCGCGCCGACGACCCACGACCTAAGAAGTACGTTTTGGATATGTTTCCGTATCCATCAGGTGATCTCCATATGGGCCATGCTGAGGCATATGCCCTTGGCGATGTGATTGCTCGTTACTGGATTCAAAAAGGTTTTAACGTCATGCACCCGATCGGTTGGGATGCATTTGGCCTTCCCGCAGAAAACGCTGCGATCAAACGCAACGCCGATCCACGCGAATGGACTTACGAGAACATCGCAGTACAGAAATCTTCCATGCGTCGTTACGCATGTTCTTTCGACTGGGATCGCGTCTTCAACACATGCGACCCTGAGTACTACAAGTGGAATCAGTGGCTCTTCATCGAACTTCACAAGCGTGGTCTTGCCTATCGCAAGGATTCTGCAGTCAACTGGTGTCCAGGTTGCCAGACAGTTCTTGCTAACGAGCAGGTAGTTGCTGGTCTTTGCGAACGTTGCGATAGCGCTGTTACCAAGAAGAAGTTAAATCAGTGGTACTTCAAGATCACTGATTACGCAGATCGTTTGCTTGACGATATGGAACAACTCGAAGGCAAATGGCCTGAGAAAGTTCTCCAAATGCAGCGCAACTGGATTGGTCGCTCACAAGGCGCCAATGTTAAGTTCGAGATTGAGGGTCGCGACGAGCCAGTCACTATCTACACAACTCGTCCAGATACTTTGTACGGTGCAACATTTATGGTTGTTGCCGCAGATTCAGCTCTCGCAGCAGAACTCGCAGCAGGTGGACCAGTCGAATCAGAATTCAACGCGTATCTCGAATCAGTAAAGGCAGCATCAGATATTGATCGCCTTGCCACCGATCGCCCAAAGACTGGTGTTGATCTCAAGCGCTTTGCAATTAATCCCGTAAACGGTGCCAAGCTTCCAATCTGGGCATCTGATTATGTGCTTGCTGATTACGGAACCGGTGCCATCATGGCTGTTCCAGCTCACGATCAACGCGATTTAGATTTTGCCAAGGCGATGAAGTTGCCAGTGCAGGTTGTGGTTCAGACCGATGAAGAAGATCCAGCAGTAACTTTCGTCGCTACAACTGGCGATGGAGTTCTCGTTAACTCAGGTTCACTCAATGGCCTTAACAAATCTGATGCGATTGCGAAAATCACCGCGGAACTTGAGGCAAATGGCCTCGGAAAGTCAGCGCGTAACTATCGTTTGCGCGACTGGCTTGTTTCTCGCCAGCGTTTCTGGGGTACACCAATTCCGATCGTGCACTGCGATAAGTGCGGTGAAGTTCCGGTTCCAGCAGATCAACTTCCGTTAACACTGCCATCTGCAAAAGATATTGACCTTAAGCCAAAGGGTCAGTCACCACTTGCTGCAGCAAAAGATTGGGTCAATACAACCTGTCCTAACTGTGGAGCGGCAGCACTTCGCGACTCAGACACGATGGATACCTTCGTTGACTCTTCTTGGTACTTCCTTCGCTATCCATCATCGACCAACGATAAAGAGCCATTCTCGCGCGCCGATATCGATACGTGGTTGCCGGTAGATCAATACGTTGGTGGAGTTACTCACGCAATCTTGCACTTGTTGTATTCACGTTTCTTCACCAAGGTTCTCAACGACATGGGAATGCTTGGATTTAACGAACCATTTACACGTTTGCTCAATCAGGGCATGGTTTTGATGGATGGCTCTGCCATGTCCAAGTCACGTGGAAATTTGGTTCGTCTCTCTGATGAACTCGAAAACCATGGCGTAGATGCAATTCGTTTATCAATGGTCTTTGCCGGTCCACCGGAAGATGATGTGGATTGGGCTGATGTTTCACCATCAGGTTCCGTTAAGTTCTTAAGCCGTGCATGGCGTTTATCGGGCGATGTGACTTCTCCGGTTGGCGTTGATTTCAGCACTGGCGATATCAACCTGCGCAAGGCAACTCATAAAGCGCTGCACGATGCAGCATTTGCGGTCGAATCATTCCGCTTCAACGTAGCTATTGCTCGTGTCATGGAACTTGTTAATGCTACGCGTAAGGCAATTGACTCTGGTTGCGGTGCGGCAGATCCTGCAGTTCGTGAAGCAGTTGAAGCGATTGCCATCATGCTCTCACTCGTTGCGCCATTTACCGCCGAAGAGATGTGGGAGCGACTTGGCCACAAGCCAGCAATTGCAACTGCAGGCTGGCCAGAGGTCGATTCAGCGCTATTGGTAGCCGATGAAGTTGAAGCAGTGATTCAGATCAACGGCAAGATCAAAGGTCGTATCAACGTCTCGCCATCAATTTCAGATGCTGATATTGAAGCAGCTGCGATGGCCCATCCGGATATTGTGAAAGAACTTAATGGCGCGGCACCAAAGAAGGTTATTGCGCGCGCACCAAAGCTAGTCAATATCGTTCTCTAATCCACAGCCTCGAAGATAAATACTTTTTGCGCGCCATAAAAGCTCTTTACTCCGCCGATGAAGCGGAGAGATTTAATTCGAATAATCAGGGCTCGAGCGATGCGCGACGGGAAAAGTTATACGCTGAGTGAACGAGGGCCCCATTCTAAATTAACTGTGGGTAGAACTGTGGTCGCAATCCCGCGACATAACGAGATTGCTATTGGAACTACCAAGAACATCATGCGAATATTGGAGCAAGAATTTGGAAAAGGATGGTCTGGTTATGAGCGTTAAAGAGTACGTGGTTATCGCGACCCCATCTGATGGCTGGTGGTCACTCGAAGTACCTGAAGTTCCTGGAGCCTATTCACAAGGTCGAACAGAGTCCGAAGTAATCTTTATGGCAACCGATGTCATATCGCTGATCCTTGATTGCCCAAAGGAAGAGATTGCGATCCGCGTGGATTACAGAGGGCAGCTCACTGGATCTCAAAGAAAGTGATCAAGAAAATCGTTGAGCAGACGTTTGTACTTCGCCGCCTCTTCAACGTAGGTCATATGCGCTGACTCAGCGAAGACTTCCCAGGTCGATCCCTTAATTCCATTGAGGTAACTTTTATTTGAGAGCGCAGTTGACTCATCAAAGTGGCCCGAGAAAATCTGGGTTGGCACGCTGATTGCGCTGATTCGGTCAGAGATCACATGGTGCTTGAGATTTCCGGTACACGAAAGCTCTGAGTGTCCCCACATTGCGCTGTAAACAGTCTGGTCTTTACCGGACTCTTCAATAGCGGTTTGAATCTCAGGTGGGAAAGGAATGCGAATCAAATGCCTGCGATAGAACTCAGCAATAGCAATGGCGTACTCATCACTATCGATAGTGCCGGCATCTTCATGACGAATCAGCGGTTCTGAAAATTCAGCAGGCATCTCTAGCGCTAGGCGGCGAGCCTCAACTTCCCAGGTATCAGTATCAGCAAGTGCACTGGAGAGAATCAGCGCCTTTAAACCTTGTGGACGAGTGATAGCAATCTCTGCCGCCAACAAACCGCCCCATGAGTGACCAAGCAGAGCAAAGTTATCTGCAACACCAAGATGCTCGACAAGTAATCTGAACTCTTCCACGAATAACGAGATCTGCCAGAAATCAGTTGGCTTATCCTGCAGATGAGTGGATGCGCCACAACCAATCTGATCGTATGTAATTGCTGGGCGACCACTGGCTTCTACATACCGCGCAATCACATTCATGGAGTGAGAGGTGAACCCCGGTCCACCATGTGCAAGCAGCAAAGGAGTTTTTCCGGAAGAGAGATCGCCAAAGATCGTGTATGCGGTCTCACCGTGCTGCCACTTCATCACGCCAGTATTCAAATCGCCAGTACTCATAGCGCGACGGTAGCAGTCAGCCATCCACAGGTGAAGGAGATTGAGGAAATAAATAGCATCCCAAGGATGATTATTCGGCGATGGAAAACATCAAAAACTGGTGGAACGACCTCCACTACACATCAAGCCAGAAACGCTCACTCGCAATCGTCGCAGCGCTCGTCCTTGCGACCTCATCATTTTTCGTTATCCGCACTTCATCTCCGAGCGAGGCAATCGTCGCACCGCTTACCGTCGATGTTGCGCTACCTGAAATAACGATTGACGTAGTCGGTGAGGTCGTCAACCCCGGCGTCTATCGTTTGCCCACCGGCTCGCGCGTATACGAAGCAATTAAGGCTGCCGGTGGGGTAACACCAAACGCTGATGCCTCCGACCTCAATCAAGCACGGCTCTTATCTGATGGTGAACAAATTTATCTTTTCGCCAAATCTCCACAATCTGCGGGAAAGAAAACGACAACAAAGGTAAAGCCAAAAGGATCATCGTTGGTCTTACTCAATCGCGCAACTGCGAAAGAGCTTGAAGCCCTTGATGGCATCGGTCCAGTATTGGCTTCACGCATCGTCGCCTTTCGAAAAGCAAATGGATCCTTTACCGCTGTGGAAGATCTCTTAAAAGTTCCTGGAATCGGCGCGAGTACGTTATCGAAATTCAAGAGCAAACTCCGCGTGTAATCGATAGTCGTGCACTTGCCCTAGGTGCAGCGACCTGGTGCGGTGCGTTGGTGCAAAGCTGGTTCTATCCCGGAACGATTGTTCTATTGGCACTCGTGATGGGCATTGTGTTACTGAAGATTGGTCGAACTACTGCGCTTGTTCTGCTGGCAGCCCTCATCCTCGGTTCCTCGCTCATGTCTCTACGCCAATATTCCATTGGAGAGAGTCAGCTGCGTGAGCAATACGGCGATTCCATATCAATCTCGGCGCGGGTGCGAACAGATCCCACTGCAACACAATCCAAAGTGGTGGGTCGAAACTTTGCTGAACGTAAATTTACCTTTCTTGCTGCAACTGAATATGGTCCGGTTCGTGTCATCACTTCTCGTTCATCTGCTTCGGGTTTATTACCTGGTCAGAAGATTCTGGTTCGAGGTCGAATTGTTGAGAGTAAAGAGAGTCGCGTTGCCGCGTTAATCATTGCGACTTCACCCATAAAAAGAATGGCACCTCCTTCGCGTTGGTCACTCACTCTTGCCAGTATTCGAACCGGGCTACGCAATGCCAGTGGTGGGGGAGATGCAGGTGCACTGATCCCTGGGATGGTTATAGGAGATATCGCAAAGCAGAGCAGCGACTTTAAGAACGATATGCGGCGCGCAGGCTTGACTCACCTCGTAGCAGTCAGCGGTGCAAACTTCGCGATTGTCTCCGCCTTTATCCTCTGGTGTTCACAATTTATCTTTCGTCGCATTCCCGCCAGATTAGTTGCGACATCGATAGCGCTCCTTGCATTTATTGCACTTGTCCGTCCATCGCCATCGGTCTTACGTGCCGCAGCTATGGCCGCTGTCATGTTGATTGCACTGGCAACTCGTGCACGTGGGGATTCATTACCCGCTCTTGGTTTTGCCATGGCAGCAGTCGTCATTATCGATCCTTGGCAATCACGCGATCCAGGATTTGCGCTCTCAGTACTGGCAACTGGCGGTCTCTTATTAATTGCCCCACGCATCACGGCTTATCTTCAAAGATGGGTACCGCGACAGGTTGCGGCAGTAATTGCCATTCCCATCGCTGCTCTTGCCCTCTGCCTTCCGGTCATCATTGCATTGTCTGGATACATCTCATTGATATCGATTATCGCCAATATTGTGGCAGCGCCATTTGTCGCACCAATCACCATCGTAGGATTTATGGCAGCACTGGTTTCGCCGGTATCTCCAGCAGCAGCGCACTTCTTGCTCTTATTAGTGAAGCCATTCGCCCTTGTTATTACCTCTATTGCACGGTGGGCCTCTGGTTTTCCAGTCCTCGAAATAAATACTGGAGCAGTCGGTTTTATCGTCGGTTCCGCGCTCCTGCTCTTGCTCGCAATCTTTCGCAAGAAAGCCGTAGCCGCAATTCTCATCATTTCTGTGGCAGCTCTGTGGTGGGCGCGATTTCCAACTGGAGATTGGGATGTATTCATCTGTGATGTAGGGCAAGGCGATGGATATGTCATCAATCTCGATAACCACCGTGCAATCGTCATTGATGTTGGCCCCGATCCGTTGCTCATGGATCAATGTTTGCGGTCGTTGAATATAAAAACTATTGCGCTATTGATTTTGACTCATCCTCATGCAGACCATATTGCAGGGCTATCGGGTGCACGCAAAGGAAGAAAGGTTGAGGCACAGTGGTACGGAAACATTGCTGCGGGCTCGAAAGCAACCATCGGTGGCTACACAATTGAAGTTCTCTGGCCGCTGCAACCCGGATTAGACGATGAGAACCCCAACAACGTCAGCATTGCTGCGATGATTCGCAGCAAAGATTTTTCGCTCTTTGCTGCTGGCGATATCGAACCACCGGTGCAAGAACAGTTACGCGGCAAGGTGGGAAGAGTCGACATTTATAAGGTGGCCCATCATGGCTCGAGGTTTCAAGACCCAGTACTGATGCGAGAACTCTCACCCACACTGGCGTTGGTCAGCGCAGGAGAAGGCAATAGTTACGGCCATCCGGCACCTTCGACCATCTCGGCGCTGGAGCATCTACACGCTAAAGTTCGCCGTACCGATAGAGATGGTGCAATTGCAGTAGTGGCAGATAACCACGAGCTCACAATCTCTACCGAGAATGCAAAACCCCACTTGATCAGGTGGAATTAACCAAGTGTAAAGATGAGAAGAGGAGAGTCAGTCACAATGAACGCTCTCTATCTCTTACTCGGCGGTGAAGGCGCACTTGCAGATCGCGCGATGAAAAAGATCAGCGCTCAGCTAGCGGAAGAGAAAGCTGAAGTCACCACCTTATTGGCCGGTGATGTGATTCCTGGTGATATCGCTGATGCTCTGGCGCCCTCACTATTTTCCGAACGTCGCGCACTTGTCCTCAAAGATTTACAAGACCTTGATGATGAATGCAAAGATGAAATTACTCGTTACCTCGACAACATCGATTCGACCACAACGGTGGTTTTCATTCATAAGGGCGGCGTAAAAGGCAAAGCGCTGCTAGATGCAATCAAGAAAGCAAAGCCAGAGATCATTGCTTGTGCTGCGCTGAAGAAGGAAGCTGAGAAAGAACAGTTTGTGAAAGAACTCTTTCTCGATAGCGGACGCAAAGCTACACCTGGTGCTATCAAAGCTTTAGTCGGCGCACTTGGTTCCGATTTACGCGAACTCCAACAAGCAGTCTCCCAAGTCTCACTCGATGCGCCCAAGGGCACGATTGATGAAGAAATCATTGACACTTTCCACAAAGGCAGAATCGAAACCACTGGATTTGATGTCGCTGATGCAACGTTGGATGGCGACCTTCCTACCGCGCTGGTCTGCCTTCGTAGTGCGCTAGAGACCGGTACGGATCCCGTGATGGTCACATCAGCAATTGCTTCATCGCTGCGCAATCTCGCAAAAGTTTCCGGCACCAACCGCGGCGCTAAATCTTTCGAACTCGCCGGCGAACTCGGTATGGCGCCGTGGCAGATTGATAAGGCCCGTCGCCAATTGGCTGGTTGGACCCCACGTGGAATCGCTTCAGCGGTGGAGGCGGTGGCAAAGGCAGATGCTGATGTGAAGGGCGCCAGCTCTGACCCGATTTTCGCCCTCGAAAAGGCTTTGGCGACAATCGCCGCCGCTCGCGCTGCCCGATAAGGGACGCGATACCTCTATATTCTCGATTTTGGGGGCAGCCCCTCGCGCTGATAGCCTACGACCCTGCTCAATCCGCCGGATTGGCGAAATTGACCAAGAATTAACCTCAAAAACACAGGAGCTCTACACGTGGCAAATATCAAGTCGCAGATCAAGCGTATTAAGACAAACGAGAAGGCTCGCCTTCGCAACAAGTCTGTAACTTCAGCATTCAAGACAGCTGTTCGCAAGTTCCGCGACGCTGCTGCTAAGGGTGACGCTGCTGCAATCACAACAGAACTCCGCGCCGCATCAAAGGCTCTCGATGTTGCAGTAGCAAAGGGCGTTATTCACAAGAACTCAGCTGCTAACAAGAAGTCTTCAATGGCTAAGGCAGCTGCAAAGGCTGGCGCTCGCTAATTAGCGACGCGCCCTCCACGCAACTCTTAATCTCTATCACTAAGGCGGTCGTTTAAGTGCCAGCAATTAGCATTGCCAAGGCGCCACAACCAGCATCTACTGATCCGGCGCAGATTCGCAATTTCTGCATCATCGCCCATATCGATCACGGCAAATCAACCCTTGCTGACCGCATGCTCCAAATCACCGAGGTCGTTGAAGCACGTCTGATGCGCGCGCAGTATCTCGACCGAATGGATATCGAGCGCGAACGCGGAATCACTATTAAGTCTCAGGCTGTCCGTCTTCCATGGAAATCTGGAATCGATGGCAAGGAATACATCCTCAACATGATCGATACACCTGGTCACGTTGACTTCACCTACGAGGTATCGCGCTCGCTTGCAGCATGTGAAGGTGCAATTCTTCTCGTTGACTGCGCACAAGGTATTGAAGCGCAGACTCTCGCCAACCTTTACTTGGCGATGGAGAACAACCTCACCATCATTCCGGTACTCAACAAGATTGATCTTCCTAATGCGCAGCCAGAGAAATTCGCGGCAGAGCTCGCTGGATTGATTGGCTGCAAAGTTGAAGATGTTTTGCGCGTCTCAGGCAAGACTGGTGACGGAGTTGCCGAACTTCTCGACCAGATTATTGATTTGATTCCGGCGCCAGTCGGAGATCCAGATGCACCTGCGCGTGCACTCATCTTCGACTCTGTCTACGATGCTTATCGCGGCGTTGTTACCTATGTTCGCGTTGTAGACGGACACCTCAAGCCACGTGAACAGATTCAAATGTTCTCCACCGGCGTTAAGCATGAAGCGCTAGAAATTGGCGTAATCTCGCCAGAACCACTGCCATCTAAGGGCCTTGGCGTTGGTGAAGTAGGTTATTTGATTACCGGTGTAAAGGATGTTCGCCAATCTCGAGTCGGTGACACCATCACCAACTATGCGCGTCCCACCAAAGAAGCGCTTGGCGGATATAAAGATCCAAAGCCAATGGTCTTCTCAGGTTTATTCCCACTCGATGGCGCAGATTTCCCTGTTCTTCGCGATGCTTTAGAGAAGTTACAGCTCAACGATGCTGCTCTTGTATACGAACCAGAATCATCTGCAGCTCTCGGCTTCGGTTTCCGTTGTGGCTTCCTTGGCTTGCTACACATGGAGATTGTGCGCGAACGCCTCGAGCGTGAAGCAAAGCTCAACTTGATTTCAACAGCGCCAAACGTTGTCTATCGCGTCACGATGGAAGATGGCAAAGAGATTGTTGTCACCAACCCTTCAGAATTTCCTGAAGGGAAGGTCAACAACGTTAAAGAGCCAATTGTTAAATCGACAATCCTTGCTCCATCTGAATACATCGGAACCATCATGGAGCTCTGCCAAGAGCGCCGCGGCGTCATGCTCGGCATGGATTACATCTCTGAAGACCGCGTCGAAATCCGCTACACACTTCCACTCGCTGAAATCGTCTTTGACTTCTTCGATCAATTGAAGTCTCGCACCAAGGGTTATGCATCTCTCGACTATGAAGAGATGGGCGATGAAGAAGGCAATCTCGTTAAGGTCGATATCCTCTTACAGGGCGAAGCAGTCGATGCATTTAGCGCAATTGTTCACCGCGATAAGGCTTACTCATACGGCGTGATGATGACCGGCAAACTCCGCGAACTCATTCCTCGTCAGCAGTTCGAAGTTCCTATTCAGGCCGCTATCGGCTCTCGCATTATTGCTCGCGAATCCATCCGTGCTATCCGTAAGGATGTTCTTGCAAAGTGTTACGGCGGAGATATCTCTCGTAAGCGCAAGCTCCTTGAGAAGCAGAAGGAAGGTAAGAAGCGCATGAAGATGGTGGGACGCGTTGAGGTTCCACAAGAAGCCTTCGTTGCTGCCCTTGCTACCGATGCTGATATCGAGAAGATCAAAGCAGCGCGTAAGCTCGAAAACTAATCGCATGTTCTCGTATTACGTACATATCCCGTATTGCGTACGTCGATGCGGATATTGCGACTTCAATACCTATACTCCGTCTGAACTCCAAGATGGCGCTTCCCTTGAGATTGTCTCTGCCGATTACATCGATGCTGTGCTTCGTGAACTCGAAACCACACCTACCGATGAAGTCAGCACCATCTTCTTTGGCGGTGGCACCCCATCGTTGATGCCACCAAAGGATTTAGGTCGCGTGTTAACGGCGATAAAGAGCCGCAACGGAGTCACCGAAGATTGCGAAATCACGCTAGAGGCTAACCCTGATTCGGTGACGCAAGAGAAGCTCGATGGCTATATTGCCGCCGGTTTCAATCGAATCTCCTTCGGTATGCAATCCAATAAAGAGCACGTTCTTAAAGTGCTGGATCGCACCCACAATCCTGAGAATGTACGCAAGGCCGTTGATATGGCGCGCAAAGCTGGATTCCCATCCATCAGCGTTGACCTCATTTATGGCGCACCAGGTGAATCTTTAAGTGATTGGGCATCTACTGTTAGAGAGGCGCTCTCACTCGATATCGATCACATCAGTGCTTACGCCTTAATTGTGGAAGAGGGTACAAAGCTGGCAGCACAGATTAAGCGCGGAGAATTAACAATGCCTGATGATGATTTGATGGCAGATATGTATCTCTTCGTTGATCAGCAGACTTTGCAGAAAGGGATGAAGTGGTATGAGCTTTCTAATTGGTCAAAGCCTGGCCATCAATCACGCCACAACATCGCATATTGGAAATCACAGAATTGGTGGGGTCTTGGCCCTGGTGCGCATTCACATATAGATCAGAAGAGATTCTGGAATGTGAAGCACCCTAATGCATATAAGGAAAAGGTTTTCGCAGGGGAGTCTCCGATTAAAGATTCTGAAATCTTGACCGATGAACAACGTAAATCTGAATACATCATGTTGGCTATTCGCA
>JACCDN010592820.1_pt1 | contig 18062 bp, 19 predicted proteins | sample 7441691 | NCBI WGS metagenome assembly JACCDN01 (sample SAMN15323439, study PRJNA562643) | freshwater metagenome | isolation source: river surface water | place: USA:Blue River Watershed | collected 2017-08-16
AAACTTTCGTTAAAAACGACAAGCAAACTGTAGAGCAAATGTTGAAAGCAGCAAACACAACAATTAAGAGCTTTACGATGTACGTTGTTGGTGAAGGTATTGAGAAGCGTCAAGATGACTTCGCAGCTGAAGTTGCTGCGCAAGTAGCTGCTGCAAAAGCCACGGCCTAAGTAGTACATGTAGTTCGACAAGGGCACGGGGTGAAAACCTTCGTGCCTTTTATACTTTCGGAACTTGATATTCACCTACATTAAAAGAGAAAAACACCATGCCAGCATACAAACGAGTCCTACTAAAACTATCAGGTGAAGCATTAATGGGAGATGATTCTTATGGAATTAATCCTACAACTATTGATGCGATGGTGACTGATATTGCTGAAGTTGTTGCTAACGGTGTCCAACTAGCTATTGTGATTGGTGGCGGTAATATTTTTAGAGGTGTTGCTGGTGGTGCTGCAGGTATGGATCGAGCAACAGCTGATTACATGGGTATGTTGGCAACCATGATGAATGCTTTGGCTCTTCAGGATGCTTTACGTCAAAAACACGTAGAGGCTCGTGTTCAATCAGCTTTGAGAATGGATCAAGTGGTTGAGCCGTATATTCGACCAAGAGCTATCCGTCATATGGAAGAAGGTAAGGTCGTTATATTTGCTGCTGGCACAGGTAATTCTTTCTTTACAACAGATACAGCTGCCGCACTTCGTGGGGCAGAAATGGGTGTTGAAGTGGTGCTGAAAGCCACTAAGGTTGATGGTATTTATACAAGCGATCCTAAAAAGGATCCGAGTGCTACACGTTATGACACGATTACTTTTGATGAGGCCATCATCAAAAATCTACAAGTCATGGATGCAACAGCTTTTGCCTTATGTCGTGACAGAAAACTGCCTATTAAAGTTTTCTCTATTTTGAAGCAGGGTGCTTTAAAGCGCGTCATTATGGGTGAAGGTGAAGGTACTTTGGTACACGTTTAAGAGGTATAGAGGAAAACATTATGTCTTCAACAGAAATCAAAAAAAATACAGAACAAAAAATGACGAAATCGATTGATTCATTGAAATCGAATTTGCAAAAAATTAGAACGGGTCGTGCTCATCCAGGTATTTTGGAGCAAATCAATGTGGACTATTACGGTAACCCAACACCATTAGCTCAGGTAGCAAACCTAGGCTTAGCTGATGCCAGAACTTTAACAGTTCAGCCTTGGGAAAAAAGCATGATGGGTGCTGTTGAAAAGGCTATTCGTGAGTCAGATCTTGGTTTAAATCCAGCGACACAGGGCAATATCATTCGCGTTCCTATGCCTGCTCTGACAGAAGAGCGCCGCAAAGAATTAACTAAAGTAGTGAAGGGCGAGGGTGAAGATGCCAAGATTGCTGTTCGCAATCTTCGTCGAGACGCTAATGAGTCTTTAAAGAAGTTAGCAAAAGATAAGGATATTTCAGAAGATGAAGAGCGTCGTTCGCAGGATGAGGTTCAAAAAATGACAGATCGCTTTGTCACTGAAATCGATAAAATTATCGTAGAAAAAGAAAAAGAGATCATGACTGTTTAGGCTAAGGCTTTAATAGAATCTTCATGAGAAAAAAATTATCCAGCATGGTTCACGCTAGCTCCACTCAAGAGGTTCCTGAGGTTGCTAGTGTGCCTAAGCATGTTGCGATCATTATGGATGGTAATGGCAGATGGGCTACTAAGCGATTCTTGCCACGCGTTGCTGGCCATTCTCAAGGTTTAGATACTGTTCGGCAAATTGTAAAAGATTGCGGTGACATGGGTGTAGAGCACCTAACTCTATTCGCATTTAGTTCGGAAAACTGGCGTCGTCCTGCAGAAGAAGTTGGTTTCTTAATGAAATTATTTCTCACTGCCCTTGAAAAAGAAATTACACGCCTTCACCGTAATAACGTTCGCCTTAGATTGATTGGTGATTTATCTAGATTTGATCCACTAATTCAGGAGCGCGTTGCTGCAGCTGAGGCTCGTACAGCAGAAAATACAGGTCTTAATTTAACTATTGCAGCTAATTATGGTGGCCGCTGGGATATTCTCCAGGCTGTTTCAGCCTGCATCAAGGCTAATCCAAATCTGGACCCTGATGCCATGAATGAAGAGTTTTTGGCCCCTTATTTATCTATGTCTTACGCTCCAGAGCCAGATCTATTTATTAGAACTGGCGGGGAGCAGCGTATCAGCAATTTTTTACTTTGGCAGCTAGCCTACACAGAGCTCTATTTCACAGATGTTCTGTGGCCTGATTTTGATAGTCAGCAACTTCATAATTCATTTGCGTGGTACCGCGATAGAGAGCGACGTTTTGGTAGAACCAGCGCACAGGTCGTTAGTGCTCAAGAGACAGGAAAATAAGCCATCATGTTAAAAGCCCGAGTTCTAACTGCGCTGGCATTATTGGCTATCTTTTTGCCTGTTCTTTGGTTTGCTCCGCTTATATGGTTAGGTGCTTTAATTGCTGTTGTTATTACCTTGGCAGCTTGGGAGTGGTGGCGACTTTTATTTCCGCAGAATTCTAAAAGAGCTGTTTCTTATGCTGGCCTGTGTCTATTAAGTTTAAGTTTCTGGTTTATGTATGCGGGTATGCAAGCGATTCAGATCTTGCTGTGGCTTACTTTAGCTTTTTGGATATTGGTGGTGCCAGTTCTGATGAGTCGTGCACTTGATCTCAATATGCAATTTTGGCGTTGGCCACTAGCTGTTGCTGGTCTATTTATTTTGCCAGCCTGTTGGTTTGCCTTGATGCATTTACGAGCAATTAGCATGACGCTATTTTTATCTGTGCTTATTCTGGTATGGGCGGCTGATATTGGAGCTTATTTTGCAGGTAAGGCTTTTGGCAAACATAAATTAGCCATTCGTTTAAGTCCTGGGAAATCGATCGAAGGTGCCATTGGTGGATGTCTTTTAGTTCTTTGTATTGCGATCTTAGGCGCAAGTTACTTTTCCGATTTTGAATTATTTCAAAATAACTTCTTTGACTTGCTCCAATCAAAATTAGGTTGGACAGGAATGTTTGCTCTGACTGTTTTATCGGTTGCCATGAGTATTCAGGGTGATTTATTTGAATCTCAATTGAAGCGTATTGCTGGAGTCAAAGATAGCAGCGCGTTGTTGCCTGGCCATGGGGGGTTTCTAGATCGAATTGATGCCTTATTGCCTGTGCTTCCTTTGGCTGGTCTGATTGTTGCCTTGATTGCCTAACATGAGACATATTTGCGTATTAGGTTCAACTGGTTCGATTGGGGTCAACACACTCAATGTGGTTAGAGAGCATCCAGATATGTTTTCTATTCAAGCATTAACTGCTCACAGTAATGTCGAGATTCTGGCGCAACAGTGTCAGGAATTTCAACCAGAACTAGCCGTTGTTGGTTCTGCGCCAGCAGCCCAAACATTAGAAGCCAAACTGGCAAATTTGGGTATAAGGACTAAAGTAGCTTACGGTGCTGATGCTTTGATTAATGCTGCCACCCTGTCATCTGTAAACACTGTGATGGCTGCTATTGTGGGTGCTGCAGGGCTTCTTCCTACTATAGAAGCTGCGAAAGCTGGCAAAAGAATATTACTTGCCAATAAAGAAGCATTGGTGATGTCTGGTGATATTTTCATGTCCGCCATCAAAGAAAGTGGCGCTGAGTTATTGCCTATTGATAGTGAACACAACGCCATCTATCAATGTCTTCCTGATGCAAATACATCGAATGGTGGAAGCCGTGGTTTTTATGATCGTTTAGGCGTTTCTGAAATCCTACTTACGGCCTCGGGCGGCCCCTTTAGAAATGCGACCTTAGCTGAGTTGCAACACGTAACACCAGCGCAAGCCTGTGCTCATCCTAATTGGGTCATGGGCCGCAAAATTTCTGTGGACTCAGCTACGATGATGAATAAGGGTCTTGAAGTTATTGAAGCCCATTATTTATTTGGCTTAGATAGTCAGTTTATTCAAGTTCTAATCCATCCACAAAGTGTCATTCATTCCATGGTGAGGTACGTAGATGGCTCAGTGATTGCTCAATTAGGACAGCCTGACATGAAAACGCCGATTGCTTATGGCTTAGCATGGCCCCATCGTATTGAAGCAGGTGTAGAGGCTTTGGATTTTATGCGCTTAAAAGGTCTTAGTTTTGAAGAAGCTGATCACCAACGTTTTCCGTGTTTAGCTCTTGCATATAAGGCCATGGAAATGGGTGGAGTCATGCCTACAGTTTTAAATGCTGCCAATGAAGTAGCTGTCACAGCATTCTTGGATGAAAAGTTAAAGTTCCTTGATATTTCCCATATTGTTGAACAGACCTTAACAAGATTTAAGCCATATCCAGCAAGTTCTCTAGAATCCATTTTAAATGCTGACAAAGAAGCGAGAGTGATCGCACAAGAGGCATTGAAGGGCAAGATGTCATGAACGCTTTATGGAGCTTATTAGCATTTCTGCTTGCCTTGGGTGTATTGGTGAGTTTTCACGAGTTGGGGCATTACTCAGCGGCCAAATTCTGCGGTGTCAAAGTTCTTAAGTTCTCTGTTGGTTTTGGTGGATCAATTTGGAAGTATCAAAAAGATACTAATTCAACAGAGTGGGCAATTAGCAGTATTCCTTTGGGGGGCTACGTCAAAATGGATGACGACTCCTTTAAATCTAAAAAATTGTGGCAACGATCTCTGATTGTTGCAGCTGGCCCTATAGCTAATTTCTTATTAGCGATTCTATTTTTGACGGTTTTATTTAGTTCAGGTGTTCCTCAGTTGCCTGCAAAGATGGTTGAACCGACAAAAGACACTTTAGCCTATGAGATGGGCATATATTCCGGAGACCACATCACTGGCTGGAAGTCAGAGGGGGAAGAGTCATTTAGACCAATAGCGAGCTGGAATCAACTTCGTTGGCGCTTAATGGATGCTTTAACGGCTAAAAAAAGCTTCTCTTTAGAGGTTTTGGATGCCCAAAAAAAGCCGCAACTTATTGTTTTTAATAAAGAAAAGTTTCCTAGCTTATCCCCAAATACTGATCCAATTTCTCAATTGGGCTTAAAACCCGATACTTCAGAGCCAATTGAGTGGTTTGAACTTCGTTTGAACCCCATTCAAGCCATCTACACAGCTTCAGAAAGAGTCTGGGATATTAGTCTTGTGTCAGTACGAATGCTAGCCGGCATATTCACGGGTGAATCATCTATTAAACAACTGGGCGGACCACTTAGTATTGCTGATATGGCTGGAAAGTCAGCTCAGGTTGGATGGCAATCCTACCTTGGGTTTCTTGCTTTAATCAGCATTAGTTTAGGAATTCTAAATTTGATACCTTTACCAATGCTAGACGGTGGTCAGCTACTGTATGATGTATGGGAGTTATTGACTGGAAGTAGAGTTCCTCAGTCCTGGCAAAATGTACTACAAAGATTTGGAGTGGCTAGTTTGATGTTATTGACTGTACTAGCTTTGTTTAATGATATTTCGAGATTGTTTTTACGTTGAAACCAAGTAAAAAATTAATACTAACTCCCTTAGCTGCTATTGCAGTCAGCTTGCTATCAGGCCATATCATGGCTGCAGATCCATTTGTGGTTAAAGATATTCGTGTAGAAGGTTTACAACGAGTTGAGCCTGGAACTGTTTTTAGTTATTTGCCTGTTCGTGTCGGTGAAACCTTCACGGATGATAAAGGTGCTGATGCTATCCGCGCACTCTACAACACTGGTTTTTTTAAAGACGTAAAAGTTGAATCAGAAAACCAAGTTTTAGTTATTTCAGTAGAAGAGCGTCCAGCTATTTCACTAGTCGATTTCACTGGTTTAAAAGAATTTGATAAAGATGCTCTAAAGAAATCTTTGAAAGCAGCTGGTATTTCTGATGGTCGTTATTATGACAAATCGATTATTGATAAAGCTGAGCAAGAACTTAAAAAGCAATATGTGTCACGTGGTTTTTACGGTGCTGAAATTAAAACCACCGTTACACCTGTAGATAGAAATAGAGTTGCCATTCTTTTTAATGTCGAAGAGGGTGATGTATCAAAAATTAGATTGATTAACATCAATGGGACGAAAGCATTTAAAGAGTCTGATCTTTTAGATGAAATTCAGTTATCTGATGGAAATTGGTTATCTTGGTACACAAAAAATAATCTCTACTCAAAGCAAAAGTTAGTAGCAGATCTTGAGTCAATTCGTTCTTTTTATCTAAGCAGAGGATATTTAGAGTTTGTCATTGAATCAACACAAGTATCTATTTCATCTGACAAAAAAGAAATGTACTTGAGTATTAACGTCAAAGAAGGTGCTCAATATAAAATTTCCAGCATTAAGTTAGCAGGGGAATTGTTAGGCAAAGAAGAAGAGTTAAATAAACTACTTCAATTAAAAACTGGCGAGATTTTTTCTTCAAGCAAATTAACGGCCTCTACAACTGCGATAGCTGATAAGTTAGGTGCTTATGGTTATGCTTTTGCATCAACCACACCAACCAATGATCTAAATAAAGAAAAGCAGTTGGTTGATTTAACGCTAACTGTAGATCCGGGTAAGCGAACGTATGTTCGAAAGGTTAACGTGCTGGGTAACGTTAAAACTCGTGATGAAGTTATTCGTCGTGAAATTCGACAGCTGGAGAGCTCATGGTATGACAGTGAAAAACTCAAGCTATCTAAAGATCGTGTAAATAGAACTGGATATTTCACTGAGGTTGATATTTCTAATGAAGAAGTGCCAAATACAACCGATCAAATTGATGTTAATTTGAAGGTTGCTGAAAAGCCAACAGGATCTTTAAGTTTAGGCGCTGGTTTCTCTTCTACAGACAAATTAATACTTAGTGCAGGTATCAGTCAAGATAATGCTTTTGGAACAGGTACAAGTATTGGTTTAAATATCAATACAGGTAAAACTAATCGTACGATTGCAGTTTCTAACTACGACCCATACTTTACTGAAGACGGTATTAGCAGATTTACTGAGCTTTACACCAGAAGCAGTATGCCGTTGTACTACGCTGGTGATACCACGTACAAAGTTGAATCAACAGGTGGTAGTTTTAAGTTAGGTGTTCCATATTCAGAGGTTGACCGTGTCTTTTTCGGTATCGGGGCCGAACAACTAAAAATGACTACATCGGTTAACACACCGCAAGCCTATCAAAATTACCTTCAAGAATATGGTTCAAGTAGTCTAAATATTCCATTAACAGTTGGCTGGGCTCGTGACGGGCGTGACAGTGCATTAATTCCATCTCGCGGTACCTACCAACAAGTTAGCCTTGAGTTAGGAACGGCTTTGGGTGATTTAGAGTACTACCGTGCCTATTATCAACATCAATATTTTTACCCATTACTCAAAGGTAATGTCATCTCCCTTAATGGAGAGATTGGCTATGGCGATACTTATAATGGAAAATCGTTCCCAATTACCAAAAACTATTACGTTGGTGGCATTGGTTCAGTTCGAGGTTATGAGCCAGGATCTTTAGGTCCTAAAACTCCACAGTATTATTTAGGTGTACCAACAGGTTTATCCAGCCCGACAGGTGGATCTTCAAAACTAGTAGCTAATGCTGAGTACACTTTCCCAATTCCAGGCTCTGGCGTTGATAAAACTCTAAGACTTTTTGGCTTCTTTGATGCTGGTAATGTTTTTGATAGCACGGTCAACATATCGGAATTAAAGAAATCTTATGGTTTTGGACTTTCTTGGATATCACCATTGGGTCCATTAAAATTTAGTTATGGTATTCCTGTTAGCAGCAAACCAGATGATCGTTTGCAACGTTTTCAGTTCCAAATTGGTACAGCGTTTTAATTTTTTTAAAGGTATATTTGTATGAATCTCTCTTACTCTCATCGTTTAATTCAAGTATCTATCGCCTTATTAGCATCTGCTGGCTTTGTCTCAGTAGCCACAGCTGCAGACGACAAAGATTTTAGTAGCAAGATTGGCGTCATTAACTCAGAGCGTATTTTCAAAGAATCAAACATTGCAAAAGCTAGTCAAGCAAAGCTCCAAAGCGATTTCTCAAAACGTGAGAAAGACTTACGTGATGAAGCACAAAAAATTAAATCTACAGCAGAGAAATTAGATAAAGAAGCTGCTGTGATGTCAGATACTGATCGTGTACGTAAGCAGAGAGAGCTAGCTGATGCTGATCGTGAGTTGCAGCGTAAGCAACGTGAGTTTACTGAAGACGTCAATCAACGCAGCTTTGAAGAGCGCTCAAAAATTGCACAAAAAGCCAATCAAGCATTGAAAAATGTCGCTGAGCAACGCAAATTAGATTTAATTGTTCAAGAAGCTGCTTATGTTAATCCACGTATTGATGTGACTGATGATGTAATCAAGGCGCTTAATAGCTCACGATAATTATCGTTTCAATGACCTCAGGAATAACATATGCCTACTATTGCCGAGTTAGCTGAAAGATATTCAGCTCGCTTAGTCGGCAGTGGTTCTGAAGTAGTTGATGGATTTGCTCCACTTGTTGAAGCAAATTCATCAAAATTGGCTTTTCTAGCTAATCCACTTTATAGAAATGAAGCTCTTTCAAGTCAAGCTGCGGGCTTAATAGTCTCTGATGCTGATTTTGAGATTCTCAGTAATCAAGAACAGGCCTCTAAAGATAGAGCTTATTTAGTTACCAAAAACCCTTACGCTTTATTCGCGAGAATTTCACAAGAGTTTGCAAAACTAAATGCCCCGAATTTCCAGGCTGGCATCCATCCATCGGCAGTCATCGAGGAGGGGGCTTTTGTTGCCACTAGCGCTCATATCGGACCATTTTGTCATGTAGCAAAAGGGGTAAAGATTGGTGAACGTGTTGTTCTTCTATCCCATGTTCATCTTGGGGAAGATGCCTCGATTGGTGATGATTCAAAGCTTTATTCCAATGTGACGGTTTATCACGGTTGCTCCTTGGGACAGCGCAATATCATTCATAGCGGCACTGTTATTGGTTCTGATGGCTTTGGCTTTGCCCCAGACATAGCTGCCGGTGAATGGGTCAAAGTGCCACAAGTTGGTAAGGTGGTCATTGGCGATGATGTTGAAATTGGCTCTAATACATCAATTGATCGTGGAGCTATGGCAAATACGATTATTGAAAATGGGTGCAAGATCGATAACCTCGTTCAGATTGCCCATAATGTGCATATCGGGGCATTAACTGTGATTGCTGGCAATACCGCTGTTGCAGGTAGTACGACGATCGGAAAAATGTGCATGATCGGCGGCTCAACTAGTTTTTCTGGCCATCTAAAAATAGCTGATCAAACAACGATTTCTGGTGGCACAACTATTATTCGATCGATTGAAAAATCAGGTCAGCACTTCACTAGTATTTTTCCAATGTTGCCTCATTCTGATTGGGAAAAGAATGCCGCAATTTTGCGAGGCTTGGATAAAATGCGTCAGAAGATGAAAGATTTAGAGAAGCAAATTAAATTATTGACGGACACGAAGAAGTAAAAAGGAAAAAAGGATACCCAATGAGTGAATTAGTAAATTTTGATATCAACCAAATTTTAAAGATGCTTCCGCATCGCTATCCTTTTTTATTGGTTGATCGTGTTCTAGAGTTAGAGGCTGGTCAACGTGTTAAGGCCTTGAAGAATGTGACGATGAATGAACCACATTTCACTGGTCATTTTCCTGAGTTTCCAGTTATGCCAGGTGTTCTAATTTTGGAAGCTCTTGCTCAAACAGCTGCTCTTTTGACTTTTGGAAGTGATGCTGTTGATGATTCTGTTTATTTCTTTGTGGGCATTGATAACGCACGTTTTAAGCGTCCAGTAACACCTGGAGATCAATTGATCTTAAATGCGTCGATTGAACGATTCAAAGGCGGTATTTGGAAGTTCAAGACATTCGCGACAGTCAACGATGTTGTGGTGACTGAAGCTGATTTAATGTGCACAATTCGTAAAAAAGGTGCCTAAGATGTCGTTGATTCACTCAACAGCCATCATTGACCCTAAGGCTGAAATTGCTGATGGTGTAGAGATTGGCCCTTATGCGGTTGTTGGACCTCATGTAAAAATTGGAAAAAATTCTAAAGTTGGTGCCCATACAGTCATTGAGGGTTGCACAACTATTGGTGTTGACAACAAGATTGGTCATTTCGCATCAGTTGGTGGAGCACCTCAAGATATGAAGTATCGCGATGAGCCAACCCAATTAATTATTGGTGATCGCAATATGATTCGTGAATTCACGACTTTGCATACAGGTACTACTCAAGATGCTGGCTTTACCAAAATTGGTAATGACAACTGGATCATGGCGTATGTGCACATTGCTCATGATTGTGTTGTTGGTAACCATACAATTTTTTCAAATAATGCACAAATTGCAGGGCACGTTCATGTAGGTGACTGGGCTATCTTGGGCGGAATGTCTGGAGTACATCAATTTGTCCGAATTGGTGAACACTCGATGATTGGTGGAGCCTCAAAACTCGTTCAGGATTTACCGCCATATGTGATTGCTTCTGGTGCTGTTGCCGAACCTCACGGTTTAAATGCTGAAGGTTTGAAACGTCGTGGTTTTACGCCTGAATCAATTACAGCATTAAGGCAAGTTTACAAGTTGCTCTATAAACAAAACCTAAGTTTTGAAGAGGCTAAGAAAGCTATTGCTGACCTGTCTCTTGAAAAACAAACATCAGAACCTGATACCGCAGAAAAAATAAGACTATTCCATGATTTCATCGCCGCTTCACAGCGCGGCATCGCCCGCTAATTACGCACAAGCCTATTTGGCTTGTGTAGCAGGCGAGCCTTCAGGAGATATGCTGGCTGCTAGCGTTTTAGCAGGTATGAAGCAATTACCCAGTGTGGCTAATTTAGCTACTAGGGGGGTCGGTGGCCCTAAGATGATTGCTGAAGGTTTTAATGCTTCATGGCCTATGGATACATTGGCCGTTCGTGGTTATGTAGAAGCTATTAAACAACTACCCTCGATCTTGTCATTGCGTCGGGCATTGATAAAAGAACTGCTACAAGATCGTCCGCTGGCTTATTTAGGTATTGATGCCCCTGATTTTAATTTGGGCGTAGAAAAGAAATTAAAAACAGCAGGTATACCTACTATTCATTTTATTAGCCCATCTATTTGGGCTTGGCGTGGTGGTCGCATCAAAGGTATTCAAGAATCTGTTGACCGCATGCTCTGTATTTTTCCGTTCGAACCTGCCATCTACGATAAAGTTGGAATGAAGGCATCGTATGTAGGACATCCATTGGCTTCAACTATTCCTATGGTGCCTAATGTTATCGCAGCTAAAGAATCCTTGAAGATTAAACATGGTGCTGCTTTAGTTGCCGTTCTGCCGGGAAGTCGTCAATCAGAGGTGGCAATGATCGCTCCAGGCTTCTTTAAGTCAATTGAACTAATGTTCCACAAGCATGGTGCAGGCATTGAGTTTGTAGTCCCGATTGCAACCCCCGCACTTAAAGCATCCATAGGTGCACTGGCTAATCAAACACGCTTACGATGCCCTGATATTGTGATTCATTTATTAGATGGTCAATCTAGCCTAGCGTTAGAAGCTTGTGATGTAGTACTTATTGCAAGTGGTACGGCAACTCTAGAAGCAGCACTTTGGAAAAAACCGATGGTAATTTCTTACCAGGTTCCGGCATTAACAGCGTGGATTATGCGAAAGCAAGCCTACTTACCCTATGTTGGTTTACCAAATATTTTGGCTGGTGAATTTATTGTTCCTGAATTATTGCAAGAACAAGGTACACCAGAAGCCTTAGCAAGTGCCACTTTAGATTGGCTTGATCAACCTCAGAAAGTAGCTATTCTGCATGAGCGCTTCACTAAAATGCATGAGTCTCTTCATTTGCCAACAGGGCAGCTTGTTGCTGAAGTGATTGCGGAAGTCATACATGCCTGAGTTGATTGAATGGGTCTGTGGTGTTGATGAAGCAGGCCGGGGTCCTTTGGCAGGATCAGTTGTTGCAGCAGCAGTCATCTTGGATCCGGAAAAACCCATTCAAGGCCTCAAAGACTCAAAAAAGCTCAGCGCAAAAGTTCGGGAAGATCTCTACGAAATCATTATTAAAGATGCAAAGGCTTGGTGTATAGCTGAGGCTAGTCCATCTGAGATAGACTCAATCAATATTCTTCAAGCCACCATGCTAGCCATGAAACGAGCAATTGAGGGACTGGAGAAATCTTTTGGTCGCTTACCAGATAGAGCTCTTATAGATGGTAACCGTTGCCCATCCGTTAATATTGCTATGGAAGCCATTGTGAAGGGCGATAGTAAAGTTCAAGCTATTTCAGCAGCGTCCATTTTAGCTAAGGTGACCAGGGATAGAGATATGCAGGTGCTGCATGATAAGTACCCAATGTACGGCTTTAATCAACATATGGGATACCCAACGCCAGTGCATTTTGCAGCACTCAAAGAATTTGGACCTTGTCCTGAGCACCGTCGCTCATTTTCTCCGGTGCGTGATGTATTGGAACTTAAATTAATATGAAATCCGCAAAACATATAAGCTCAATTGATAACCCGCTGATTAAAAGAGTGAGGACTCTTTTGGAGGGTGGTGTTAAAGCGAGCAAATTAAGAGCTGAGCTTTCAATAGCTGTCGCCGAAGGTGTTCATTTGGCACAGGCTTGGTTAGGAAGTGAAGATTTGACAGAAATAATAACAACTGAAGAGGGCATGAATCAGCCTGAGATTGCAGCTGTTATTGATATGCAATTAGCTTTGGTGCCCAATACTGATTTGTATATCCTTGAAGAATCTTTGTGGAAAAAAGTATCTGATCTAGGTCATGCCCCACCAATTTTAATTAGCATCAGAATTCCACAAACTGAATTTCCAGTCCCTTTGAATGATGATGTATTGATCTTGGATAACATTCAAGATGCTGGTAATGTTGGTTCAATGATGAGAACTGCGGCAGGCGCAGGCCTCAAGAGGATCATTTGCATGAAGGGGACTGCGCAAACTTGGTCTCCTAAAGTTCTGAGAGCTGCCATGGGTGCGCATAGACATCTGAAAATATATGAGTCGTGGTCGTTAAATGATATCCGCGAAAAAGTGAAGCTCCCGATTTTGGCGACTCATTTAGTAGCTGAGCAGGATCTTTACGATTTGGGTGATGAGTTACTTGAACCGCATGCTTGGGTATTTGGTAATGAGGGCGCTGGTGTTACACCGGAATTGCTGGCCATCTCTAAAGGAGTTTTAATACCCCAGGATCCGTGTATTGAATCTCTAAATGTAGGCGCTGCAACTGCCATATGCCTATTTGAAGTCAAAAGAGTACGACGAGAATCTCGCTAAAGCTTATTAAAGCTTAATTATCAGTAGTTGCTTCTTTCAGGTTTAATTTCTTGAAGAATAGTTGTGGCAATCTCTTCAATTGATTTATTGGTCGTAGAGAGCCAAGGAATACCGTTCTTACGCATCATCGCTTCAGCTTCGCTGACCTCGTAGCGGCAGTTTTCAATTTTCGCGTAATTGCTACCTGGACGACGTTCGTTACGGATTTCGCATAAGCGCATAGGATCAATAGTTAAACCAAAAAGTTTCTTTCTAAATGGCTGAATATCAACAGGCATCTGACTTCTTTCGAAATCATCAGGGATAAGAGGGTAATTGGCTGATTTCAGACCATACTGCATCGCCAAGTACAGACTGGTTGGAGTTTTTCCACTGCGAGAAACACCAATCAAAATAACGTCAGCATCTGCAAGATTCTGATTTGATTGACCATCATCATGAGCTAATGAGAAGTTAATCGCTTCAATGCGATTTTTATAGGAATCAGTATCAGCATTGTTATGGAAGCGTCCAATCGCATGGTTAGATTTGATGCCAAAGGCTTGCTCGAGTGGCGCAATAAAGGTCTGGAACATATCCATCATGAGACCCTTGGCACCAGTAACAATTTGATTCACTTCAGGATTAACTAAGGTTGTAAAAACAATGGGTTGTTGCCCTGATTTTTGAGCGTAATCATTAATTTCTCTAACAGCTTGATGGGCTTTGTCGACCGTATCAACAAAAGGTAGTCTTACTTGTCTAAATGGCAATTCAAACTGAGCCAAAATCGATTGGCTAAAGGTTTCTGCAGTGATGCCTGTGCCATCTGAAACGATGAAAACCATGCGGGGTTTAGCTGTCATGATGAGTATTTTGTAGTTGTGATGTATGACTTGTAAGAGGCTACAATAGAGAATTACATGCCAAAGTCTTAAATTTACCCTAAGTTACTGGCAGCAGTGCAGATTTTCTATTACATCGAGAGTTTTTATGACTAATCCTAACCATGCAAATGCATACGTTTTACCCTTTGAGGAATTGCGCATGTCTGACGTTGAGTCAGTCGGCGGTAAAAATGCCTCACTAGGCGAAATGATTTCTCAATTGAATGCTTCAGGTGTTCGTGTACCGACAGGTTTTGCGACTACAGCTTTGGCGTTCCGTGAATTTCTGGTTCATAACAAATTAACAGAACGAATTAATCAACGTTTAGATGCATTGAACGTTGATGATGTGAAAGCTCTAGCTCAAGCTGGTGCAGAGATTCGCCGATGGGTTGAGGAAGCTCCATTTCAAGATCGTCTTGAACAAGAGATTCGTGATGCCTTTAAGGTTTTGGATGCGGATGGCAAAGGTTCTTTTGCAGTTCGTTCTTCGGCTACTGCTGAAGATTTGCCAGACGCCTCTTTTGCCGGACAACAAGAATCATTCTTGAACGTTGTTGGTATTGATGATGTTTTGCATCGTATTCGTGAAGTTTTTGCGTCTCTTTATAACGATCGCGCTATCTCTTATAGAGTTCACAAGGGTTTTGCACATGCTGAAGTTGCTTTATCTGCAGGTATACAAAGAATGGTTCGCTCTGATAAAGCTTCCTCTGGTGTGATGTTTACTCTTGACACGGAATCTGGTTTTAAAGATGCTGTTTTTATTACATCAAGCTATGGTTTAGGTGAGACAGTTGTTCAGGGTGCAGTTAACCCGGATGAATTCTATGTATTCAAACCAACCTTAGCTGCTGGTAAGTACGCCATTATCCGCAGAAGCCTTGGTTCAAAGCTAATTCAAATGCAATTCACAGCTCCTGGTGAGCCAGGCCGAGTCAAAACGGTTGATGTTCCCTTAGAGCAACGTAATCGTTATTCCATCACTGATGATGATGTGGCTGAATTAGCTAAATACGCGATGATCATTGAGAAGCACTATGAGCGTCCAATGGATATTGAGTGGGGCAAAGATGGTATTGATGGCAAGATTTATATTCTGCAGGCGCGCCCTGAGACAGTGAAAAGTCAGGCGCATGGCCAGGTAGAGATGCGTTACAAGTTGAAAGGTAATTCAACTGTATTAACAACTGGTAGAGCTATTGGTCAAAAAATTGGTACAGGTACAGTTCGCGTTGTTAAAGATGCAAGCGAAATGGATCGCGTACAACCTGGCGATGTTTTAGTAGCTGATATGACAGACCCTAATTGGGAGCCGGTTATGAAACGAGCCGCAGCCATTGTGACCAACCGCGGTGGGCGCACCTGTCATGCTGCCATTATTGCTCGTGAATTAGGTGTACCAGCAGTTGTTGGTTGTGCTGATGCAACCGATGTTCTTAAGGATGGTGCGGTTGTTACTGTGTCATGTGCTGAAGGTGATGAGGGTCGTATTTATGACGGCCCAATTGAAACGGAAGTCACTGAAGTTAGTCGCGGTGTTTTACCTGAGATTCCTTTGAAGATCATGATGAACGTTGGTAACCCTCAGTTGGCTTTTGATTTCTGTCAAATCCCGAATGGCGGCGTTGGTTTAGCTCGTCTTGAATTTATTATTAATAACAATATTGGCGTTCACCCCAAAGCAATTTTGGAGTATCCAAATATTGATTTGGATCTTAAAAAAGCGGTTGAAAGTGTCGCTCGTGGTCATGCTAGCCCTAAAGCTTTTTATGTTGATAAATTAGCTGAGGGTATTGCTACGATTGCAGCAGCTTTTTATCCAAAGCCAGTGATTGTTCGGATGTCTGACTTTAAATCAAACGAATACAAGAAGTTAATTGGTGGTTCTCGCTACGAGCCGGATGAAGAGAATCCAATGCTTGGATTCCGTGGCGCTTCACGTTACATCTCTGAAGATTTTGCTGAAGCATTTGCTATGGAATGTGAAGCAATGAAACGTGTTCGCAATGACATGGGTTTAACGAACGTAGAGATCATGATTCCTTTTGTGCGTACGGTTCAACAAGCAGAAAAGGTGATTGGTCTTTTAGGCAAGCAGGGATTGAAGCGTGGCGAGAATGGTTTACGCGTCATCATGATGTGTGAAGTTCCATCTAATGCCATTCTTGCTGAGCAATTCCTTGAGCACTTCGATGGCTTTTCAATCGGATCTAATGATTTAACCCAATTAACTTTGGGTCTCGACCGTGACTCTGGCATGGAATTGTTAGCGATTGATTTTGATGAGCGGGATCCAGCGGTTGAGTTCTTAATCGCTCGTGCAATTGACACATGTATTGCTAAAGGCAAATACATCGGCATTTGTGGTCAAGGACCTTCAGATCATCCTGACTTTGCTAAATGGTTAATGGATAGAGGTATCAAATCTATCTCATTAAATCCTGATAGCGTTGTTGATACTTGGACAATGCTTGCAAAGAAGTAATTCGATTTCAGGCCAAGATCTATTGGCCTGATTTTTACTCGCCTAGCTTAGAGCCCGAACGCATAATTCGGGCTTTTTCAATTTGCCAGTCACGATCTTTGGTGGCTTCGCGTTTGTCGTGCTGCTTTTTGCCTCGTCCGAGCCCAATTTCACACTTAACGCGACCTTTGCTGAAGTGCAAATTAAGCGGCACTAAGGTGTAACCTTTTTGCTCAACCTTACCGATGAGCTTTTTAATCTCTATGGCATTAAGTAAGAGTTTTTTAGTTCTTCCAGGATCAGCTAATACGTGGGTTGAAGCAGAAATGAGGGCGCTAATGTGACACCCAATCAAATAAATTTCAGCATCTCGAATCACAACATAAGCTTCTTTGATTTGGGCGCGACCTTCCCGAATGGCTTTTACTTCCCATCCCTGTAGAACCATGCCGGCTTCAAAGCGTTCTTCAATGAAATAATCAAAGAAGGCTTTTTTGTTATCAATGATGCTCATATATATTTATCGTTAGAATGCAAGATTATGGCAGACGTATTTAAGACTGTGCTGATTCAGCACTCCGCAGAGCGGATGTATAACTTGGTGATTGATGTCGCCAAGTATCCTGATTTCCTCCCATGGTGCGGCGGTGTTGAGGTCTATGAGCAAACTGATGAAGTTCTAGATGCCAAAGTGCATATTAAATTTAAGGGTATTAACCAGTTCTTTCATACAAGGAATGCCAATACAAGGCCATCTGCCATTGATATGGCGTTTGTTGACGGGCCTTTCAAGAAGTTCCATGGTCACTGGAAGTTTGTATCTTTGCGTGATGATGCATGCAAAATTGAGTTTCAACTGCATTATGAGTTTGAGAGTATTTTCTTAGAAAAGATTATCGGACCCGTGTTTGGTGTGATTGCAGGTACTTTTGTGGATGGTTTTGTTAAGAGGGCAGATCAGTTATATGGGAACTAAGCTTCATATTTTGGTCTGTGACGCCCGCCTAGGAGATCCCATTCTTAAAGATTTTATTTGGGAGACTCATGATTCAGCCCCAACTGTCGGCCAGGTTTTACTCGCTTTAGGGTTTGCCGAGTCATCCAATGACCCAAAAATTGCTAGGAAAGGTTGTTTTGGGGTGTTTGGCAAGCGTAAGGACTGGGACGCTCCCATCTATGATGGGGATCGACTTGAGCTTTATAGCGAGCTTCTAGTGGACCCTATGGCTGCACGCCGCAAAAAGGCCAATAAAGACCTAGATGCAAGGCTTCAAGCCAAAGCAGCATCGAAAAAAGGGCGTTTTTCAGGCAAATAATCATAAAACCTCTATAATTCGCTTTTGCGCATAGAGGTTTTGCATGAGACTCATACAAAAAGCACTTACATTTGACGATGTGCTTCTCGTTCCTGCTTATTCAGCAGTT
>JACCDN011211727.1_pt1 | contig 18060 bp, 18 predicted proteins | sample 7441691 | NCBI WGS metagenome assembly JACCDN01 (sample SAMN15323439, study PRJNA562643) | freshwater metagenome | isolation source: river surface water | place: USA:Blue River Watershed | collected 2017-08-16
CATCCGGCGCAGCCAAACCGGGCTATGACGACCCGCCCAGACGAACACAAGCGGCCGTCACCGACTGACACACGCCCGGCGTATGCAGTCCCGAATGCAGCAACGGCAGGTTATGCGTCCCAAGATGCCTTGACCTGTCGGTCGTAATTGATTGGCCTTGTCCGAACGTCCGGCTTGGGATCCACACAGGATATCCCCTGCCTCGCCCTGAGAGCACGCCGCGCGGAAAGCCTCGATTACAACGCAGTGACCCTGCCTACGGGAATGCCCGTGCCGGTGCTTTAGGAGCACCAAGTATGAAACGCATGCTATTTAATGCGACGCAAGCTGAAGAATTGCGCGTCGCCATTGTCGAGGGCCAGAAGCTCATCGACCTCGATATCGAATCCGCTGCTAAAGAACAGCGTAAGAGCAACATCTACAAAGGCGTTATTACCCGTATCGAACCATCGCTTGAAGCGGTATTCGTTAACTACGGCGCTGATCGCCACGGCTTCCTCCCATTCAAAGAAATTGCCCGTGAATACTATGCACCCAACGGTGAAGGTAGTCGTGCAAAGATGCAGGAAACCCTGAAAGAAGGTCAGGAACTGATCGTTCAGGTCGACAAAGATGAACGAGGCAACAAGGGCGCAGCCCTGACCACCTACGTCTCGCTTGCCGGTCGTTATCTGGTTCTGATGCCGAACAATCCACGCGGTGGTGGCGTCTCCCGCCGTGTCGAAGGTGATGATCGCTCGGAACTGCGTGATGCAATGGCCCAGCTGACCGTGCCTGAAGGCATGAGCCTGATCGCCCGTACCGCTGCCATTGGTCGTACTGCAGAAGAACTGCAATGGGACATGAACTACCTGATGCAGTTGTGGACCGCCATTGATTCGGTGGCCAAAGACAATGTGGCACCGCTGCTGATTTTCCAGGAAGGCAGTCTGGTGATTCGCGCGATCCGCGATTACTTCCAGCCTGATATCGGTGAAATTCTCATCGACACCGATGACATTTACGAACAAGCCCTGGCCTTTATGAGCCAGGTGATGCCGCATAACGTGAATCGCGTAAAGCGCTATCACGACGATGTGCCGCTCTTCTCGCGCTTCCAGATCGAGCATCAGATCGAATCGGCCTATGCCCGTCAGGTAAATCTGCCGGCCGGTGGCGCCATCGTGATCGACCATACCGAAGCCTTGGTATCTGTTGACGTGAACTCGGGTCGTTCGACCAAGGGTAGCGACATTGAAGAAACCGCACTGAAGACTAACCTCGAAGCCGCAGACGAAATCGCCCGCCAGCTGCGTCTACGCGATTTGGGTGGCCTGATCGTTATCGACTTCATTGATATGGAAAGCGCACGCAACCAGCGTGAAGTTGAAAATCGCCTGCGCGATGCCCTGCACCACGATCGTGCCCGTGTACAGACCAGCAAGATCAGCCGTTTTGGTCTACTGGAGCTGTCGCGTCAACGTCTGCGTCCGGCATTGGCAGAAACCTCCTATATCACCTGCCCGCGCTGTACCGGTACCGGCCATATCCGTTCTACCGAATCCGCTGCGCTGCACATCCTGCGCATCCTCGAAGAAGAGGCGATGAAGGAAAACACGGCGGCTGTTCATACCCAGGTTCCAGTAGACGTTGCCACCTTCCTGCTCAATGAAAAGCGCGCCGATATTCAGGCGATTGAACTGCGTCACAAGATCACCATTCTGCTGTTGCCGAACAAACATCTTGAAACACCGGCGCACCATATTCAGCGCCTGCGTCATGACGAACTGAATCAGGATGACGTGCGTGAACCGTCTTACAAGATGGTTGATCAATCGTTGACCGAGCTGCCTGCTTACGCAACGGAACAACAAAAGAATCAAAACCGTCCAACAGCGGCGATTCGCAATGTGGCACCTGCCGCGCCGGCACCGGTTTCGATGAAATCAACGACGCCGCCAGAGCCAATGCCGGAAGAAAAAACCGGTTTCATGTCCAAGCTATTCAGCTGGCTGAACGGTGACAGCAAGAAAAAGCCGCCTGTTGAAGTGGCCCGCCCACGCACAACGCGTGAGCCGCGTGAAGGCCGTGGCAATGCTCGCCGTCAAAGCGGTGATAGCGAAGGCCGTCAGACTCGTGGCGAACGCGGTGGTCGTCAAGGCCGCGGCGAACGTGCTCCACGTCCTGAAGGCCAGGAAGGCCGTCGCAATAGCAATCGTGGCGACCGTGCATCGACGCCGGCTGAAGGTGCAAGCACTGATGAAACTGGTCAGAACGCGGCTGGCAACAATCGCCGCCGCGGTGGCCGTGATCGTCGTCCCAACACCACGAACGAAACCGCTGCAAGCGCACAGACGACGGATACTCTTGATCTGTTGAATGCTGAAGGCATCACAGCAGAAACTCCAGCAAACGAAACTACCAGTGGTAACGCCCGTCGTCGTGGTCGTCGTGGCGGTCGTCGAGAGCGTGGTGAGCGTCAACCTAACAATGGTGAAACCCAGAACGAGAACGTTGGCGAACAGCGTTTTGAATCGGCAAACGTTTCTTCCGAAACATCGTCGCCAGCACCAGCCATCGCACCCGTTGCCTTAGAGTCTGCACCTGCTGTTCAAGCGCCAGCCCCTATCGCGGCCCCTGCCCCGGCACCTGCTGCTGCGCCAGCTCCCGTAGTTGAAGCAGCCCCTGCAACACAACAACCAGCACCTAAACCGGTGGCTATTGCACCCGCTCCTGTCTCACTGGAAGCGGTTGGCCTGCAGATGGTTGAAACAGACCCGGTTAAGCGTGCAAGCGTTACTGCAGCACCTGCTGAAAAGCCGGTACGCAAACCACGCGCACCACGCGCTAAGCCGGTTGTTGTAGAAGAACCACTACAAATGGTCGAAACCCGTAAAGAGTAATTCTGGAGTGCTCCATAAAAAAACGCGCTCCGGCGCGTTTTTTTATGTCTGGAATCACTTCTAATATTACTTCTAATTAACCCGATTTAGATTTACCCGAACCTGCCTTTGAAGATAGCTTCGCAGGTTCCAGATCACCGCGTTCACGGACAACACTATCAAGCAAACCCTCTGCCGCATCTTCAATCATGTCGAGTACAAGATCAAAATCGTGGGCAAGGCCATAATACGGATCAGGCACTTCATCATCATCAAATTGACGCGCGTAGCTCATGAACAGTTTGAGACGATGCAGCCGATTAGACGGACAGAGCTTACGCAGCGCGTCCAGGTTACTCCGATCCATCGCCAGAACCAGATCAAAGTACTCCAAGTCTTCAGGCGCTACTTTACGTGCATGAATTTCAGACAAATCATACTTGCGCTCGGCAGCAGCTCTCTGGGTACGCGCATCAGGCGTTTCGCCCACATGGTAACCATGGGTACCTGCAGAATCTATTTCCAGCTCACCGAGCAAACCACGCTGCGCTGCCAATCGACGAAACACAGCCTCTGCCGTTGGTGAACGACAAATATTTCCCATACACACGAACAGCACTCTCGTCATTCGCTCCCCCTCTCTGAACCGCTTATGCTCCACGTCAGTTTTAAAAACCTGATCTGGTGGTTTGATCTTGCTGGTTCAAGTCTCAATATTTTTTTACATTGTTCCATAATTATGGCAAACGTGCACAATAACGACAATGTCTAAAAAATCCACATACTTGAATGCGCTTCATGCTATTGCACTATGCTCAATCTTATCTGGTTGCGTATCCGGACCATTCAAGATCAATCAATCTGGCAAAGCGGCGGATGTCATTGACGAAAATGCTGCACAGCCAATTCGACAAATCCCCTATCAGGTTCTGATTATTCCTAGCGGTGCGGTTAAGACGAGCTATATATCCGATAAAACTTCAACGATTGGCGGTTTTTTAGGAAGCATGGTGGTCGGGCCTGTGGCGGGTGTTGTCGGGGGATTGGCCGGATCTACCGCCGGCAGTGCGGCTGCCTCTCATGCCGAAGAATCGGCATCTAAAAATGTCGATAGCCAGGATGTTGCCCAAGCCATTGCACCCGTTAATTTACCGGTGTACTTCGCACAAAAACTGGCGATACAGCTCAAGACCTGCGGTATTAATTCAGCGGTCTATCCAGAAACACTTGAGCCCACAAAGGTTAACTGGACCGAAACCCATCTCGCATTGCCGGCTGGTTTTAGAGAGCGCGCTGCGCCCTATCGTTTTTTTATGCAGGTCGGCGTGACCAACGTGAAGCTCAGATCCGGCCTCAAAGATGACACGCTGGAAGGTGATGCTTTTGTGCGTGTGTATGAATCGAGCAGTCTCAAACAAATTGGGCGATATGCCTACAGCTCGGGCACCACGGGTTCTGTCACCCTGCATCACTACAGCAAAACAAATCCCCAACAGGCTTCGGAGCTCGCCCAAGCATCAAAATCAGTCACGCAATATCTGGTGAGCGGTATTGCCACCGATATGTGCGCGATTATGAAGAAGCTCTAAGGCTTTAATCCCCTTTGGGTGCGGCGCCGAACAATTGCTCCTTCAGTCGGAACAGCTGATCACGAGTCTGTGCTGCCGCCTCAAACTCGAGGTTTTTGGCGTGCTGTTGCATGGCCTGCTCCAGCTTACGGATTTCGGCAGCTACTTCTTTTTCAGACATCGATTCATAACGTTTACGTGTCTGCGCAGCCTTGCGCATAGATTGAGCATCTGTTGAATCCGAATAGCCTGTGGTGTAAACACCATCAATGATATCTTTAATCCGCTTCTGAACGCCCCGCGGCACAATGCCGTGTTCTGCATTAAACGCGAGTTGCTTTTGTCGGCGGCGTTCCGTTTCATCTATCGCACGGCGCATTGACCCGGTGATCTTGTCTGCATAAAGGATGGCGGAACCATTCAAATGACGCGCTGCACGACCAATCGTTTGAATCAACGAGGTTTCAGAACGCAGAAAACCTTCCTTATCAGCATCTAGGATCGCGACCAGCGACACCTCGGGAATATCCAGACCTTCACGCAACAGGTTAATACCCACCACCACATTAAATACGCCCAAACGAAGATCGCGAATGATCTCCACGCGTTCAACCGTATCAATATCCGAGTGCAGATATCGTACCTTGATGCCGTTTTCAGTAAGATAGTCCGTCAAATCTTCGGACATGCGCTTCGTCAGCGTTGTTACAAGGATACGTTCATCAAGAGCGACACGTTTACGTATTTCGCCGAGCAAATCGTCAACCTGAGTGGTTGCGGGTCTGACTTCAACCAGTGGATCCACAAGCCCTGTTGGCCGAACCACCTGCTCTACAACCTGGCCGGCATGTTCCTTTTCATAGGCAGCCGGCGTGGCTGATACAAATACCGCCTGGCGCATCCGCTGTTCGAATTCATCAAATTTAAGTGGTCGGTTATCCAGTGCAGATGGCAAACGGAAACCATAATTCACCAGGTTTTCTTTACGCGACCGGTCGCCCTTGTACATGGCACCCACCTGCCCGATCGCTACATGAGATTCATCGATAAAAATCAACGCATTGTCGGGCAGGTAATCAATCAGCGTTGGGGGGGGATCACCCGGATTACGGCCAGAAAGATGGCGCGAATAGTTTTCAATCCCCTTGCAGAAGCCCACTTCGTTCAGCATTTCGATATCGAACTTCGTCCTTTGTTCAAGACGTTGCGCTTCTACCAGCTTGGCCTCTGAAAGAAAGGCTGCACGTTGCACATTAAGCTCTTCCTTAATGCCTTCTAGCGCACGCAATACCGTTGCACGCGGCGTGACGTAATGACTCGATGGATAGACCGTAAAACGGGACAGTCTTTGTCTGATTTCACCCGTAAGCGGATCAAACAGTTGAAGCCGCTCGATTTCATCGTCAAAGAGCTCAATTCGTAAGGCATGCTCAGCATGCTCTGCCGGAAACACATCAATCACATCACCGCGAACGCGGAAGGTGCCGCGCTGGAAATCCATCTCATTACGGCTGTACTGCATCTCGGCCAGTCGTTTGAGTAAATCGCGCTGTGCGAGCTTATCGCCCTCCCGAACATGCATGATCATCTGATGATACTCATCACGATCACCAATACCGTAGATACAAGAAACCGTGGCAACAATAATGCAGTCACTACGTTCTATAAGACTTTTGGTTGCAGAAAGGCGCATCTGTTCAATATGTTCATTAATTGATGAGTCCTTTTCAATGAACAGATCCCGGCTCGGCACATAGGCCTCGGGCTGATAATAGTCGTAATAAGAGACGAAGTATTCAACGGCATTTTCCGGGAAGAACTCCTTGAACTCCGCGTAAAGCTGCGCAGCCAATGTCTTATTCGGTGCCAATACCAGGGCAGGACGGCCGCTACGGGCGATCACATTGGCCATGGTGTAGGTTTTTCCAGAGCCAGTTACGCCCAGCAAGGTCTGGAAGGAAAGACCATCTTCCAAACCCGACATCAGTTGTTCAATGGCAACCGGCTGATCTCCGGCAGGTGGAAACGGCTGATGCAGGCGAAATGGACTGCCATCAAAGGTCACCACCTTGGATGCAGAAACTGAAGCAAGTTCGGAAATTGAAGCAGAATCGTTGGTCATTAAGCAGATCTCTGTTGCAGCACATTAGCGGCATAGAAAGGCTATGCCATGTTAGAATTTTCAAATTATTCTATGCCCTTGAGCACAGTTTAACGCGTCCTTCCTCATTTCCTCCATGCCGGCAACGCCGGCGGCCACCGGAGCTTTTATGTCCTCGATTTTTGCTGATGTCGCACTCGCACCGCGCGACCCGATTCTCGGCCTGACCGAAGCCTTTAACGCAGACACTCGCGCCAACAAGGTTAACCTGGGTGTGGGCGTGTACTACGACAATGAGGGCAAACTGCCCCTACTCAAGGCCGTTCGTGCTGCCGAAGAAGCCCGGATGAAGAATCCACCGGCTCGTGGCTACCAGCCAATCGAAGGCTCGGTTGCTTACGATCAAGCTGTACAAGCCCTACTCTTCGGTCATGACACTCAGCTGCTACGCGACAAGCGTGTGGTAACCGCCCAGGCCATCGGTGGTACTGGCGCCCTGAAAATCGGTGCTGATTATCTGAAGCGCCTGGTGCCTAATGCAACGGTTTATATCAGCGATCCATCCTGGGAAAACCATCGTGCGCTCTTTGAAGCAGCCGATTTCCCGGTTAAAACCTATAGCTATTACGATGCGGCAACGCGTGGTGTCAACTTCGCTGGCATGCTGGCTGACCTGAATGCCATGCCCAAGGACTCGATCGTCCTATTGCATGCATGCTGCCACAACCCAACTGGCGCCGATCTCAGCAACGAACAGTGGGATCAGGTGATTAATGTAATCCGTGCTAAGGGTCTGATTGCATTCCTGGATATGGCCTATCAGGGTTTTGCTGAAGGCATCCAACCTGACGCAATCGTACTTGATAAGTTTGCACATTCGGGCTTGCAGTTCCTGGTGTCCTCTTCGTTTTCGAAATCCTTCTCGCTTTACGGCGAACGCGTTGGTGCCCTGTCTATCGTTACCGAATCGGCCGATGAATCAGCGCGTGTGATGTCGCAACTGAAGCGCGTTATCCGCACGAACTATTCGAACCCACCAACCCATGGTGCAGCAGTGGTTGCAGCCGTACTTACCAGCCCTGAACTGCGTGTGATGTGGGAACACGAGCTGGCTGAAATGCGTGATCGCATCCGCGCCATGCGGGTCGCTCTGGTCGATAAACTCAAAGCCAAAGGCGTCAAGCAGGACTTCAGCTTTGTTATCCAGCAACGCGGGATGTTCTCCTACACTGGCCTAACAGCTGCTCAGGTGGACGTTCTCCGTGACCAATATGGCATTTACGCGGTTTCTACTGGCCGCATCTGTCTGGCTGCACTGAACGACAAAAACATCGGTGCCGTGGCAGATGCCATTGCGGCTGTGCTTTCCTAATCAGTAGCCGCTCGATTAAAAAAGCGCCTTCGGGCGCTTTTTTAATGGCTTGATGCTTATCGTTGATAAGGCTGGGAGTGCCGCCGATGTTTCTGCCAGTTATTGTGGTATTTCTCGGCTATTGAACCGGACTCGATAATCACCAGATTCTCCGCGTTAGTCTTTTCTGCGGCTCTTGTGAAATTGTAGCTCCCGGTAATAACAACCCGCCCATCAATAATCATGATTTTATTGTGAGCGATTGCATGTCGGTCATCTATCAGCGTGGGAATACCGGCATTCGCCGTAAAGCCCGCTGCTGAATATCTCTGGGTACGATGACTTTTATCAAGCAGGATCTCGATGTTCACACCCCGACCACGCGCATCGGCCAAAGCTTCTGCAATCGCCGGATTGGTAAATGAATAGGCTTGCACCAGAATCGATTCTTTAGCGTTGAGCAACTGATCGACAATGGCTGATTCGGCTGAGTCACCCGGTGTAAAGTACATGCGAATCTGTGTTTGCGGCACCAAAGAGGCAGCACCTGCTTGATTAGATGTGCTTTCGGCAAGAGCAAGGGGTACAGAGCAAAAACCAATGCCAGCTAGCAACAAAGCTAGCCATGCCTTTTTGATACGGTTCATTGCTTTTCAGGCACCGCTTCTTCTTCGTCTTCGTCCTCATTCAGTACGACTGAACGTCCAAACCCAACTTTTTCCTGGGCCTTCATGATCCTTTCGGCAATATCGGTATTCTGCGCTTTCAATGCCCAGTCGACCGCACTTTCACCGCCTTTGGTCCAGGTTGGATCTGCGCCTGCTGCTAGCAATCGATCCACCATCTCCTCTTGCCCTTCTCGTGCCGCATACATGAGCGCAGATACCTGGGTCGGATTGTTCCCGTTAGGATCAGCGCCCTGATCCATCAGATAGTCAAATACTGCCTGCTGTTTACCAACCACGGCATAAGTGAGCGGCTGCCATCCCTGAGGTCGCGTTACAGGCACGCCTTTGGCAACAAGCGCTTTCACTACCGGCAGGCTACCTTTGAGCGATGCATAATTCAGCGCATCATCACCCGAACGGTTCTTTAACTTCGGATCAGCGCCCCCGTTAAGCAAGGCCAACGCGGCTGAATCAGACACATTTGCCGTCGCATGAATCAACAGGCTATTGCCCTGTCGATCCTTGTAGTTGGGATCGAATCCAGCTTTCAGGCCTTCCTGAATAGTTGATGCATCATCCTTTTTAGCCGCAATGACCATGTCATCCGCAGTGGGCGCCGCCCAGAGCAGAGCGCAGTTCAGGAAAAGCGCAAATCCGCAGAGCACTTTCTTCATAGTCCTACCCTCGGCGCCAGCACAGTGGCAGATGCAGGAAAAAGCCTGAGAAAATTCTGGCTACTGGCTTCAGCAACCTCTGCATAGGAAATCTGGCGCAAATTGGCGATTGCTTCAGCGACGTGTTTTACATAAGCAGGTTCATTCGGTTTGCCCCGATAGGGCACCGGCGCCAGGTACGGCGAATCTGTTTCTATCAGTAAACGATCCAGGGGGATTGAACGCGCCACTTCATGCACCTGTTCTGCCTTCTTGAAGCTGACAATGCCTGAAATCGAAATATAGAAGCCGAGCGCCATTGCCTCTTCTGCGACAGCAAGGCTTTCGGTAAAACAATGCAGAATGCCACCCACCGCACTAGCACCCTCTTCTTTCAGGATAGCCAATGTATCTTCTGCAGCTTCTCGTGTGTGAATGACCAGTGGTTTGTTCAGGGCTTTAGCCGCTCGGATATGCACGCGAAATCGTTCACGTTGCCATTCGGGTTGGTCCTTGTGCCAGTGATAGTCCAGACCCGTCTCGCCAATGGCCAGCACCTTAGGATGCCGCCCAAACGCACACAGGGTCTCCACATCAGGCTCCTGGTGATCGGCATACTCCGGATGCACGCCAACCGAAGCAAAAATCTGTTCATGCGCTTCAGCAATCGCCAGCACATGCGGAAACTCTTCAAGGGTTACCCCAATGGTCATGCAGCCCGCGATATCGTTTGCAACCATCGCAGACAGCACGTCCGGCAACCGATTGGAAAGACCATCAAAATCAAGATGGCAGTGGGAGTCAATCAAACGCGTCATGGTAATAATTAAGCCTGCCGTTCGTAGAGCGCCATCGTGCGCGAGAAAATAGATTCAAGAAACAGCTTGATGTTCAGTGGGTGCCCGCTCAACTTACGCGACTCAAGTAAAAAGTCAGGGAAAACACGCAACGCATCGTCATTCAGTTGCGATGACAGGCGCTGCAAAACAACGAGCTGTTCTGGAAAAACCAATGGGGTTGAACCCAGACGCACCAATTGTAAATCGAGTGTCCAACGCTGCAGCCAATCAATCAACCATGCCAATCGTAAGCCGGATTGATCTCCTTTGATGAGACTCTCGCAGGTTTTAGCGAGAGCCAATGGATCCATACGATCACCTAAAGGCAATTGCGTCTGTAGCGCATCAAGAATAGCGACTTCTGCCAAGGCCTCATCGTTGGCATTCGGATGTTTTTCAGCCGCCTGAGCAAGATTTACGGCAAAGCGTAGCGCACCCGCACAGCGGTTCAACCAGAGATCCGCCTGTCTTAATGGTGGGGTAATCTTTGCCATCTGCGCCAGAGCGACTGTCCTTGCTGGCACCGCCATTGGGATCGCACGGGTACGGCTTCGTACAGTCGGTAACAAGCGTTCGGCAGCGTGGCTGATCAACAGAAAATGTACGCCGGCGGGCGGTTCTTCCAACGATTTCAGCAAGGCATTGGCTGTTGCTTCATTCATCGCTTCAGCTGGTTCAATCAGAATCACCCGGCGACCCCGATGACTCCCTACCTGAATAAAAGATTCCAGTGCACGCACCTGGTCAATACGAATCTGCTCACTCTTTTTCTTATCTGCTTTGGCACTAGAAGGCTTCGCGTCCTCACTATCCGGTAACTCTTCTGAATAAGCTTCAGGGCGTAAACGGCGGAAATCCGGATGATTACCCGATGCATGCCAGGTGCACGCTGTACATGTACCACAGGCCTGACCATCGGATCCGGGTTGATCGCAGAGCAGACCTGCGGCAACGCTTTCCGCAAATTCCAGCTTGCCAATACCGGCTGAGCCAGTCAGTAAAAGCGCGTGTGCCAGACGGTCCGCTGCTTTTGCCGCTTGAATCTGGTTCCAGGCATCGCGATGGAGTTCAACCCAATTGATCATATCAGCCCAGCAAATCAGACAATTCTGTAAGTATTTGTGCGCGCACTTGTTCCATCTGCACATCCGAAGCAACGCATCGAATACGCTCCGGATATTGCGCTGCGCGATGATGGTAGGCCTCTCTGACCCGCTGATGGAAGTCACTGGCCTCACGTTCAAAACGATCCAGAATACGCGTGTCATGCAGCCGTGCCTGAGCTGTGGCCACTGAGACATCGAACAATAGTGTGCGATCAGGCTGCAATCCTTCTTGCACCAGCGCTTCCAATGCCAGAAATTTCTGTTCGGCAACGCCCCTGCCCCCCACCTGATAGGCATAGGTTGCATCGGAAAAACGATCCGAAATCACCCATGCACCCGAGTCTAAGGCCGGGCGAATCACCGATGCCAGATGCTCGGCACGTGCCGCAAACATCAGCATCATTTCAGTTTCTGGTGACATCGGATCATTAAGCAAAATCGATCGCAAAGATTCACCCAAAGGCGTACCACCGGGTTCTCTTGTAACAACCACAGCATGTCCTGCTGCCGTTAAATACGCTCTGAGCCATTCAATATGTGAGCTTTTACCGGCACCATCAATGCCTTCCACCGTAATAAAACGTCCGGGCTGTATCGATGACATGATTAGGGCTTGCCTCGTTGGTATTGGTTAACTGCCTGGTTATGTGCGTCGAGCGTGGCAGAAAATTGACTGGAGCCATCACCCTTGGCAACAAAATACAAGGCATCCGTTTTAGCCGGGTGAGCAGCCGCCTTTAGTGCCGCTATGCCCGGCATACAGATCGGTGTCGGGGGCAAACCATCCCGTGTATAGGTATTGTGCGGGGTGTCTCGTTGCAAATCGGCTTTACGCAGATTGCCATCGAAGCGCTCTCCTAATCCATAGATCACCGTTGGATCCGTCTGCAAACGCATCCCCTTTCGCAGACGATTAATAAAGACGCCGGCGATCTGAGTCCGATCGGCCGCAGCGCCAGTCTCTTTTTCAACAATGGATGCCAGAATCAGTAGTTCATAGGGCGATTTCAAAGGGAGATTGGGTTCCCGTGATTGCCACACCGCATTGAGCTGCTTCTGCATGGCGATGAAAGCCCGCTGCAGAACCGCAAGATCCTCGGATTGTTTATCGAAACGGTAGGTATCCGGAAAGAACCAGCCCTCGGGCGACTGACCAGCTACACCCAGCTTGATCATAATCTCTGCATCACTCATATCGCTGGTGGCGTGTATGAGTTCGGATTGCGAATTCAGCTTGGCGCGGATATCCCGGAAAGTCGTCCCTTCTACAAAAAGCACGTCTGCCTGGCTGGTGTCACCACTGGATAATTTACGCAGTAACGCCCACAGGGCTATACCCTGATCAAATTCATAGCTACCGGCCTTAATCGACGTAGATAGACCGGCCACACGCCCCACGCCCGAAATAATCCAGGCAGGAATACCTACACCGCCCTCATTAAGGCTGTGGGCAGCCGTTCGCAGCGATGCCCCCTGCGGTATACGTACCAGCAATTTCGGTTCCGACAGCGGTACCGGCCACTGCAAGACCAGAAGCACGGCAATTACCCCCGCCAATGCGGTCGCAAAGAAGAATTTGGCCAAAAATTTCATAGCCCCTTATGATACCAACCTTAACCGGCTTTAACCGGGCACAGACCCAGGATCCAGATCGATGACTACCCCACAATTTATTGCCCTTCCCCACCTTGCCATCCTCGATGTCACCGGAGAAGACGCCCAGAACTTTCTTCATGCCCAGGTGCCAAGTGACATCCGCACGCTCAATGCCGAACGCGCCCAGATTTCAGGCTGGTGCACGGCCAAAGGTCGGCTACTCTCCACCTTCGTCATTTGGCCCATTGAAAACGGCTACCGCCTGGTATTGGCAGCCGATGTCCGCGATACCATTGCCAAACGCCTTAAAATGTATGTAATGCGACTGAAAGTGCAGGTGATACCAGCAACTGACGTGGTTTATGGCCTCATCAACCCCGCGCCAGCACTCAACAACCACGCCCTTCCCGCCAATGACTGGCAAGTTAGCCATATCGATAATGTTACGGTCGTTCGGCTCGACAGCACCCGTGACCTACTCACCGGCACAGAATCCGAGTTACAACAGCTTGCTGGATCTGGCGATACAACGAACCCTGCTCTCTGGGTACTGAGCGATATCGCGCAGGGCTTCCCGCTGGTCACGCAAGCAACGAGTGAGCATTACGTGCCGCAGATGGTCAATCTGGACAAACTGGGCGGCGTGAGCTTTAAAAAGGGCTGCTATCCCGGCCAGGAAATTGTGGCTCGCACACACTATCTCGGCAAAATCAAACGTCACCTGTACCGCGTTAGTTCAGTACAACCGCTGGTGCCGGGTGCAGAAGTCCGGTCCAGCCTACTGAATGGCCAGGCCTGTGGCAGCCTGCTCACTACCGCTCAAGATGCTCAAGGCCAATGGCAAGCACTGGCCGTGCTGCAGCAAGATGCGATTGAGGGCTCGATTTACCTACAAAGCGAAACCGGCGAACAGACACTTCAATTGATTGACCGCGTCTTGCCAGACGAAACCGAAGTGCAACAGCCTCAGTCTTCGTAAATAGTCACCGGTGTGCCCACGGGCACCCAATCAAATAAATCGACCATATCGGTATTTCGCATGCGGATGCAGCCGTGTGAACCAGGCTCACCCAACACGGCACTGTCTGGCGTGCCATGGATATACACATAGCGTCGCATCGTATCGACCTGGCCGCCCCGGTTTTTACCCGGCTCTTCGCCGCACAACCATAAAATCCGGGTCAGAATCCAATCCCTGTCCGGCTGCGCCGCCATAAGTTCAGGCGTGCAAACCTCTCCCGTAGGGCGGCGCCCACGCAGAACTGCACCCAAGGGTAAACCATCCCCTATCCGGGCACGAATACGATGACGGCCCCGTGGCGTCTGATAGCTGCCCATCTGTTCTCCGGCACCTTTGGTGGCAGTAGAAACAAGATATCGTTTGACCACCACACCGGCATCATCCAACAATGTCAGTGATTGGTTGGCAATAGACACTTCAATTTGCATCGTTTTTCCTTGCTTCACGCTGATCACGCGCTTCTGCTCGACGACGCTGAAAGAATGTCGCAATCAACGCAGCACTTTCTTCAGCCAGCAAGCCTGCTTCAACTTCAGCGTGATGATTCAATCTGGGTTCGGCGAACAGATCCAGCACGCTGCCGCAGGCGCCCGTTTTAGGCTCAGAGGTCCCGTAAACGACTCGCGAAATGCGGGCATGCTGAATAGCCCCTGCGCACATGGCGCAAGGCTCAACCGTTACATACAACGTACAACCCGGCAAACGGTAATTACCCATCGTTATAGCAGCATCACGGAGCGCCATAATTTCTGCATGCGCCGTCGGATCATGACGACCTATGGGTTGATTAAAACCGCGGCCAATCACCTGACCATCAAGAACCACCAAAGCCCCCACGGGAACCTCATCAAGGCCAGCGGCTTCACGGGCAAGCGCTAACGCCTGTTGCATAAAATCCAGGTCGGTCACCGGCATCAATCCTCGTCGTCCATATGCATCTGATGCAAGAAACGGTGGATTACCGGTGTAAACATGATCGCTGTCGCAGCAATCAGCACCAAACCACAAAAAATCGCATAGAGGCCGGCAAACAACTTGCCTTCCACACTCACAGGCGCAGCCAAAACACCCATACCAGACAGAATCATCGCAGCATTCACAAAGGAATCAATCCAGCTCAACCCTTCGAACACATGGTACCCAGCCATGCCAGCAAACAGTGCAGTCGCCACAATCAAAGAGCCTATAACCATAGAGCGCAGCAAACGGCCCGCAAAAACCTGGCGGGTTGCCAAAGGCTCACTGAGTCGTTCGAAGGCGATTATCTCGGGTATACGCATGTCGGCTCGAATTAGATTGATCGTTCAAGCTCCGTATAATAACGACTTATCACCTAGGCATTAACCCCATGACGCTCGATCTGGCCCATCAGGCCATACTTTTTGGCACGGCTATCGTTGCCAACTTCTTTTCTGCCCTATCTGGCGGTGGCGTAGGTCTTATCCAGTTTCCGATATTGATTTTCCTGGGCCTGAGTTTCGCAGCTGCTTTAGCAACCCATAAAGTGGCCAGCGTGTTTCTGGGTGTTGGCGCCATTTTGCGCCATATAAGAGAAAGCCATCTTGAACGTAGAGCCTCACTCATCATTCTGGGGTCAGGTATTCCCGGCGTTATCCTGGGTGCATCATTAATCCTTAAAGCACCAGAAAAAGAAGCGCTAATGACCCTGGGGTTGTTAACTATCAGCCTGGGTATTTATTCGATATTCAAACCGAAACTCGGTATCGAATACACACCAAAGAATTGGCATGGCAAAGGCTTATGGCAAGGCATGGCCGGACTCTTTGTGGTTGGTTTTCTCAACGGATCAATCACCTCGGGTAGCGGTTTATTCCTCACGATCTGGCTAATTCGCCACTTCGGCATGGATTACAAACGCGCTATTGCCTACACCTTGGTTCTTTGCGGCCTCGTATGGAATGGGACAGGTGCCTTTGTTCTGGGTTTGGCCGGTGATATTGCATGGGACTGGTTACCGGCACTGATTATCGGTTCAATCATCGGTGGCTATTTAGGCAGCCATATGGCCATTCGCCAGGGAAACACGCTCGTTAAAAGGGCATTTGAAGCCACCACCATCATTATTGGGCTCAAGCTTCTTTTCCTATAACGGGGTGCGAGCAAGGCCTATAATTAAAATGTTAACGCTACAAATCTTGAGGCTCAGTCATGAATCTGGAAAAAGTCGTCTTTGGTTTCTTTATTGTCCTGGCGGCAACGCTCAACTTCGGATTCTTTATCGGTGACATTGCCCGACCAGAGCTCCACCACATCTACGAATTATTTGCCGCAATCGTTGTTAACCTCATTGCCACGACCCTGAAGTTCGGTGACCGCACCCAGATTGGCGCCATTCACCTGGCCACAAGTCTGGTAGCTGATCTACAACTCATCGCCGCTGCAGTGACCTGGGGCTTTGCCGTGCATGTCCTGGGTCTGGGTATGACCCCGGAAATCACAGCCAGCGTTGTCTCGCTATCCGGCGGCGCCCTGTTCGCCAATGTGGTGTCGGTGATTCTGCTGATTGCAGAAACACTGATGATGCGCCGATAGAACCCTCGGGTAAACAACGGTCATGAGCATCGTCAACGACAGCGTACTATTTCTTGTCCTTCGCCGGATGAGAACGCCGCTGATCGTTATGATCCTAATTTATGCGGTGTCGATCTTCGGCCTCGTCCTGGTTCCCGGTATTGATGCAAACGGCGCTGCAACAGCGCCCATGACATTCTTTGATGCGTTTTACTTCATCAGTTACACAGCCACAACGATTGGCTTTGGCGAAATTCCTAACGCGTTTTCCTATGCACAGCGTTTCTGGGTCATCGTCTGTATTTACCTCACCGTTATCGGTTGGTCCTATTCCATTCTCAGCATCCTCAACCTGCTTAAAGATGAGGGGTTACAACGCGCCCTGGCACGAAGCCGCTTCAACCGAAAGGTAAAAAATCTTACCGAACCTTTCTGCATCATCTGCGGCCTGGGCGAAACAGGTTCGCTTATATCCAAAACACTGGATCAAGTTCAGATGCGCTTTGTTGTGCTGGATGTTCGTGCGGAACCCCTGCAGGAACTGGAACTTGGCGACTACCAAGCTGATGTGCCAGCACTTCATGCCGATGCCCAGATTCCAGAAACGCTCCTCATAGCCGGGCTAAAACACGCACGCTGTAAAGCCGTATTAGCCGTTACCAACAGTGACGAGGCCAACCTGGCCATTGCCATGACAGTCCGGCTACTCAACCCCGGCATTCCCATCATTGCCCGCGCCGAACATGCGGCGACGGCTTCAAACATGGCGTCATTCGGCACCAATTTTGTGGTCGATCCCTACACCCTATATGCTCGCAGGCTAGCACTCGCGATGCGCAGCCCCCCGAGCTACCAATTGGTGGAATGGTTAACACGTGTTCCGGGAACCCCACTACCGGAACTACACGAACCCCCTACCGGTAAGTGGATCATTTGCGGCTATGGCCACTTCGGACGTGCCATTGTGCAGCGTCTGGACAACATGGGCCTACATGACAACGTACGGATCATCGATCCACGACCAACCAGCCCTGATGACCATATCAGTATCGTCAGCGCTGGCACTGAAGCCAACCCGCTCATCGATGCCGGCATCAAGGATGCCGTTGGCCTGGTTGCTGCGTCAGACAATGACATCAACAACCTATCTATTGCCATAACCGCACGCGAACTCAATCCAGATCTGTTCATCGTTATGCGTCAGAGCAGCTCAGGTAACTCTGCACTCTTTGAAACATTTGACGCCAATCTCACCATGGTGACAACGCAGACAGTGGCGCATGCCTGCCTGAGTTACCTGACAACCCCCATGCTGTCGCGGTTTATTCGTGAAGTAGAAAAACAGTCAGCCGAGTGGGCCACAAATCTGCTCGAATCGCTTGCACCAGCTTGTTCTGGTCTTGTCCCCTATGTCTGGACAACACGTATCAACCGTATCAAAACCCCAGCACTCAATCACGCCCTACAAAACTCAGCGTCCCCTATTCCCCTATCTGTCATGATGACCTCAAACAGGAACCGGGATGTTCAAATGAAGCTCGTGCCACTCATGCTGGAGCGGGCGGGCCAGCTGATATTGCGGCCAGCCGCTGATCTACCGCTGCACAGCGGTGACAAAATCATCTGGGCAGGTTCACGCGAGGCCTGGAATGAACAGAAGCTCACCGGCAGTTATGCCAACGCATTGAGCTACATCATCACGGGCCACGCGGAAACAGGCAGCTGGTTAGGCAAATACCTGAACTCATGAAACACCTACTCACG
>JACCDN010050881.1_pt1 | contig 18059 bp, 22 predicted proteins | sample 7441691 | NCBI WGS metagenome assembly JACCDN01 (sample SAMN15323439, study PRJNA562643) | freshwater metagenome | isolation source: river surface water | place: USA:Blue River Watershed | collected 2017-08-16
CTAAAACCCATACCATTATTATCTTTAATTTCTTGGGCTAATTTATTCCAATCGCGTTTATTTTCAACGGTAACTAATTCGTCAACATTTTTATTATATGAATCAAGCAATGTATAACCAGATGGCCATTTAGTTTTATACATCCATGGTGCGTTTCCGTATTCTTTACCAATTTTTAATGATGCATTATAAAGATGCCACGCATGCGTTTCGGCTAATTCGTGAATAAAGTTTTTACCTTCTTGACTAGAATATTTTAAACCTTTTTTAGCCATTAAATGTGCCAGACCAACGATACCTACACCGGCTGACATGCGTGATTTAGCGCTTTGTTCTAAATTTTTAAATACGTACTCTGAATTTAAAATACCATATCGAATCATTTTTAATACGCGATATGCAGTTTTAGCATATTCATCATCGTTTTTAATATTAGAAACAATAATACCGCCGATATTACATAATGCGATTTCTGGAGCTACTGATCGTTCAACTATTTTAGTAACGATAATGTTATTATCAATTACATCGTTTAAGCGAAGATCTTTAGATAAAATTTCTCCACGTTGAGTATTAATATTATCAAACGAATATAAATGATGTAATTGATTATTTTGGTCTTTAAATTCGATGAAATTTAAATCTTCTTTATAATCGTCGTAAAGTTCTTCAACCGAATTAAATCCACCTGTTGGCAAAGCAATTTCCGCGCAATTATGAACTAAAATATTATTAGCAAAAAAACAAGAAGTTTGTTCAACGGAAATGTCGTATACAGGCAATTTATTAACTAATTCAATTTTAACCGATACAACGTGAGAACTTTTATTACTGCCATTCTTAATAATCACCAGTGATTCGCCAGGAACAATATTTTTAGCTTCAATATAGCCTACACGTGACGAATACACTTTATGATCAGGCGTACACTTAATGACGTTTCCTAAATTATCAGTGATTTCATAAATCGAATCTGTAAATTTAGTTTGCCCAGCATCAGTAATTAAAGAATATGCTACAGCTTTATATTCAATATCATATGATGATACATAATAACGATCATTCGTTTTAAATTTATCTATAAATGATTCAATCGTAGATGTATATTCTGTTCCTTCTTCATCTACATATTCGATAATTGTATCGCCGGTAACACACAAATTACTTGAATAAATTTTATCTTTAAAAGGCGTATGTGAATTTAAATGATCCGTAAAATGTTCATAATGACGACCTGTTTCAAATGATTCCGTTAATGCATTTTTTACAATGCTTCTAGCGTTCATCATTTTACGAGGTTTATCGGATTTTAAAAAATCTTCATATAATTCTTCAAAATAATCTTGATCTCCAGAATAAATCGCTTCATATAATTCTGGAGCGTCATAATACGAAAATAATGCAATATCTTTATTTGCAGCGGCCATTTTAACGACGAAACGGTTTGAACCAAAAGAATAATCCGATCCACGTATTTGTTTAGCTAGCGGAGTCATAGGATTTTTTAATGGAGTAAGTGTTTCAATTTCAGGATCAAACGCGTTATAATAACAAGTACCGGCACCACCACGACCATTTTGAAGATTTGCACTTAATGCACCAACATAAGCACGAATATAAGGTAATTTTCCTTGATGTTCGATTACGCCGCCGCGAACAGGATCGCCTAACGAACGGCTTTTTAGATGATAGCCAATACCTGCAGACATAACAGTCATCATATATGCGATGTGATCGCCTGCAGCCAATGATTTAGCTGTGTCGCGCGTTGTATATATACAGCAGCTTGCGAATCCAGATAATTTAGTTCCAAGATTTACATAATAAGGAGTAGGAACGTTAATTTTGTGTTTTGAAAATTCGTCGTAGTATTCTTTTACTTCAGATAAACGAATACTTTCTGGTTCATGTTCCGCAGCGGCCATTGCCATGCGCATATATGTAAATTGTGAAGTTTCATATTCAATTTTATCTGCTTTATTTTGTAAAGCATATTTTTTACGGTTTTGATGTAATGAATAATGAGGATATTTCATATTACGAGAATGATCGATAATTTTTTCAATCTTTTCATAATCCGAATCAGAATAATTTAATTTACGCATTAAACCGTCATCAAACATTCGCGTATGAACTTCTTTTACGGTTGGATAAGTATCAGATTTATGAATTTCTCTGATTAGTAATGCTGCATATAAACGACCTGCCATGAGATTATATTCCCATGTGTTTTTCCCGATACAGTATTGAATTAAAGTTTCTTGTAGCACTTTAGATGAGCACGTTTCCGGTAAAGTGCTAACTGTGTGGAGAACTACTTCTGACCAATTTACCTGATTTCCTAATTTTTCGGAAGCCCAATTTGCCCATCCATTTAGTTTTTCTGCGGAGAATAGTTCGGTAGAGCCATTACGTTTAATAATATGCTTAATCATTTATTAATATCTCGAAATTTTATTTAGTAATTTAATTTAATTGTTTAATGTCATCGATTATATTTGTTAATCGAATACTGATTTTTTTTAAAAGACGAACATCGTTTTTTGAAACTTGATTAAGAATGGCGTAAGCAAGATCAGATGTTTGTTTATTTAGTTTTTCATAATATTCTTCAAATTCTGGTGACAATTGGGGATTAGGCGGACCTTCGTTCATTACGTTACCATTTATCTAAGGGACATGTAGATTGTTCATATTTTACTTTATTTGGAATATAACATCCACATTTTTGACATATATTAAAAGTTTTGTTATTTTCTGGACATATATTACAAATAGCGATTCTTTCTTTAGAAAGTTCAGAAGATGTTTTTTTAACCGTTCCGGATAATGTGTCTTTAACTACATCAAAAATAGAGTATGCCATTTTAAAATAAAATTGTGATTGATTTTTTTATTTATTGTGTTTTTTAAGCGTTATATTTTCTTTACGCTCAATAAATTCAATAATTTGTTGAGGAATATCTCTAGTTTCTGCAATATAATCTAAAGTGTATCTAATAAATTTAGAATGTGTTAAACCATAATTATATAATACTTTTTTAGATTCTTCTTTAGTATCTAATTCTATTCTTATATTAATAACAGATTCTTTGCGTGGATTCGTTGGATCTTCATAATTGTATTCTCGTTTCATGGTTAAATAGCCTCTAATTAAAATGATTGAAAAAAATCTATACAGCGTTGATCAACTATAACATCTTCCATTAAAATATCCTTCGACAGAATTAACCCTTTTAAACTTTTAGCGCGGGATAACGCCACATACAACATACCTGGGGCAAAAGCACCTCTATCCATATCAATATATAATTTTTCAATCGTTGCAGACTGAGATTTATGAATAGTAATACTCCATGCTAGTTTTAAAGGTATTTGTACGAATGAACCTGATACTTTAGTTTTTCCGTCTTTATTTGGTAATGAAAACTCTTCCCATAATTCAGAAGTTATATTTTCAATTTTACCATTGCCAAAATCAACTTTCACAGATTCATCATTTAAAGCTAAAACTTTTCCTATTTGTCCATTTACCAATCCAAGTTTTTTATTATTTTTACATATCATAACTTGGGCTCCGACCTTTAATGATAAAGTTTGAGGAACAATACAATTATTAGTATTAAATTTACCTGACACTTTACCAAAATACGTTTTAATAGGTAAATTAATTTCGTCTAATTTGCGCTTATTCGTTATATCCGAAATATCGTTATATGGAGTAATTTGAATATAATCTTGCGGAATATTTTTTGATTTATTAGTTACTTTATTTAAAACATTAATTGTATTTTCAATGTTTTTGCCAATTCTAATATTGTTTAATACTTTAATAAAAATTTCGTCTTTTTGTCTCATTACATTATCAAATTTAATTACGTCTAATTCTTTTTTTTGAATTAAGCTTTGAATAACCATAGAATCGAAAAATAATTCAGATTTATATTTTTTAAAATCATATTTATTATCTACAATAGGCGGTAATTGAAATAAATCGCCTACTAATAATATATGTACACCGCCAAACGGTTTAAATATTCCACGGTTCATTCTTAAAAAATCATCTAAAGCATCTAATAAATTAGATGAAACCATAGATATTTCATCTATTATAATAAGATTTAAATTACATAAAAATTGACGCTGAACATTTGGCAACCTTTTAATATCAGATTTGTTTATATAATATGGAGGTAATTTACAAACGGAATGTATTGTTTTACCTCCAATATTAAGAGCTGCAATTCCAGTAGGAGCCAATAATAATGTATTACGTATTTTATTTTTAATATAATTAATAAATGTAGATTTACCAGATCCAGCATTACCAAAAATTACGGTAACTGGATTTTTTTTTAAAGATTCAATCGCTAATTTATATTCAGGCAAAATGACAAAATTATCATTCATTTAATTCATGTTCCTTTATTTCTCGATATTGAATATTAGCTTCAATTAATTTATATGTTGACAGTTTAAATGATTCATTCCAATTATCAACGTTTTTTGTATTACAATATACGACACGAACAACACCGGCTTGAATTAAACCAGATGTACAATAAGAACATGGAGGTAAACCATACACATATACGGTAGATCCAGCTAATGAAATTCCATTATCAACCGCGTTATAAATAACGTTCATTTCGGCATGGATAATTAAATCATATTTTAATTTTCGTATATATAAACGATAATCGTCTTTTATTTTACGTGGAAAACCATTATATCCTTGAGATAATACAACTTGATTATTCTCTGATATAGCAATTGCGCCGATTTTAGTGGAAGGATCTTTTGACCAAGTTGAAATTTCTTTTGCTAATTTCATATAACGAATATCAATATCATTATATCCACGTAAATGCGTTTTGCCTCGCTGATAATAAGATACTAAATTTTCTAAATCATGCTCAGATATTAAATCCAAATGTTCAAGAAGAATATCGTCTTGCATTTGTTTTAATATATCTGAATCAATATTATTCAATAATGCGTTCATAATTTTTAATATTTAATAAATAATCATTAAAATTATTTTAAACACGTTTAATATAAATGTAAATACATTTTACAAAATATTTTAAATATGTGAATTCGCTTATTAAATAATTGGAGAGATATATACTGAATTTTTAAACGAATCAACACTACAAGTAAATGATCAAATTTTAAAATCTATTACTATTGGAGAATTACTTCAAAAATATAAAAACGGCGATGAATTAACTATGCTAATCGATTTATTATCTTTCTAAAACGACATTTTATATAATTTCAATATAATTTATATAAAGCAAAGCTAAAACATATTTTATTGATCAACTTTTAAATGGTCCAAAAATATTTACTCGTTTGTTTGAACCAGGTACATTATTTCAGAAGCCGAGTATATTTAAATACGATTTAGTCAATGTCAGTATTATTAAAATGCGAGGATAATAAATATGATTTTACTGAAGAATATAAAAAACAATACAATATAAAATAAAATAAAAAAAGAATCCCGCGGGATTCTTTTTTATTATTAGTATTTTAATTTTAATTTAATTTTAGTTAAGCTAGGCGCTTGCCAACCTTCAGGTTTAACTAAATCAATTGAAAATGATCCGCGTTTACTTAATGGTCCAACGGTTTTATTCATATTCGCTTCAACTACCATATTATAATACGATTTTAAAATTTCAATTGGTTCATATTGTTTTAATGCATGAATACAATATGCAACAATTTGATTTAATATATAAATATCGTTTCTAGTTTTAGAATCAAATTGTTCAATTAAAAAAGATAATGTATCTTTAATAACTAAATCATTATAATTTTCTTTGTTGTTAATATACTCAAGTTTTTTAATATATAATTTTGAAAAATGATCAGAAATAGAATTTACATTAATCGTTTTATAACGTTCTAGAGTATCAATAATATTGTTCATTCTATATGATGTACCAACAGAAAATATTAATAAATCAACTAGAGCGTCAACTTTTTCGTCGTGATCATTATTATCGCAAGCCAAAATAAATTCGTTTAATTCTTCGTTTAAACAAGTAATACGAAATTCTCGTTCTTCTTCAGTATATTCAATTTCTTCAGGGCTTAAACTAAATTTAATATATGTTTTAATAGGTCCTTCAAATACAGTTCTTTCAAAATCTAAATTGTTTGTATTTTTATCGATTATACGAAATAATTTAATTACTTCAGATATATTATTCAATTTCAATTCTCTGTTATGGTTTGACGTTACATTTATTATATCTTATCTAAATAAAAAAAGAACTAATTAATTAGTTCTTTTTAAATTACGTGAATAATTAAGTAATTATTCATAAAGCTGTGCTATTGAGCTAGTATTAATAGCTTCTCTGACTATAGCATCGGCTTTTTCTAATAAATCGAACATAAAATTTGGATCATCACGTGGCGTATCACATTCTACGTCAATATTAATGCTTCCAAAATAACCAACCGCGTAATCGATATTATAAGTAGCCATAGAAATATCCATATAAATTTAATTAAAATAAATTATATCATATAAATTTGGAGTTCCTATCATAATTTTTGTTTCTATTGATGAACCGATTTTTCTCGAATAAAAATAATCGGCTAAATCAGGATAATCAGTTTTATATTTTTCAGATCCTTCTAAAATTTCATCGTCATGTAATAATTGTTTTACATCATCTATAGAAATCGCATATTTTTTTAATAATTCAACTCCTAAAAATTTTATAGCAAATCTTAACGCATTAGATGAAGCTTCCATATAAGATCTAGATAGTTCATTTTTCAAGATGTCTTTTAACTTTAAAATACCATCTCTAGATCCATCTGTAGCCATTGCAACGGCTTTTCTGCCGTTTTTATCTTTATATAAAATAATCGCGACAATTTTGCCTTTAACTTTTGCGATTTTCCAAAACGGCATATTTTTAACCATGTCATCGGCGGAATTAAACCCATTGCCTTTAATTCCGCCGATGTCTTTATATGCCTTTTGAAGTAACTCATATACTTCGTCTTTATACTCATTACGAGAAATTACGCCTTTTGTATTAGTAAATAAATTTAAATACTTTTCGTTTAAAAATTCTGCAAATTTCATTCGTCATTAATTATTAACCCTATAGGTATATTTAATAATTCATTAATGGCATCGTTAATTTCACCAGGATAGCACGATCTGTGTTTAGCGTGTTTAAAATATTGTTTATGATAATTTTCATTATTAATAAAATTTGCATCACTTACTTGTAATATTTCATCTTTTTCATGAATAAATAATATTGCTTCTTTAGCCGTTTGATTAAATGAAAAATCAAATTCATTAATATTTGAAATTTTATCTTTTAAGTAAAAATCAGGCTTTAGACATGGAGCAATTAATAAGCATTTTAAATTATATTTTGATGCATAATGATTTGCAAACCATCCGCCAAACGAATGACCAACTAAAATAACTGTATCATATAAATGAATTGCACTTTCAACTATTTTATCATATATTTTAAATACTAATTCTAAATCTTTTGCGTAATCAACGGAAACACAAAACTTATTTTTGTGTTTTATGCAAGTGAATTTATCGGTTAAAGCCGATGATTCAAAACCGTGAAAAAATATAATCAATTCTGATTTAAACATAAAAAAACGCCATAATTTAATTAAAATAATTATATCAAATTATGGCGGTTTTGTATATACAAATTATTAAATTTATCGACTTAAAATATCTCGCGTAATATCAATTTCATGACGAATAATGATTAATTTATGAAGATATAAAGACGCTTGTATCCATGAAATCCACGCCGATTCTGTAGTAAGCGATACAAAATTAGATTCTTTCATTTTGTATAGCATCCATAAAATATGTGACAATTCTAATGAACCATCTTTATTTTTTTCAGGTTTAATATCAGGCTTTGTTAATTCAATTAATTGAATATAGCGGTTTATTAAAATAGAATTGTTATCATGCATCATACTAAACTCACTTTGGTTATTAGTCTAAATAAACGACTGGTAAATCTTCAACATTTTCTTTTTCGCAAATAATAGCTTCAGTTCCATAATTTTTATTATTAGATACAGCGTTAATTTGTATAACTAAAAGTTGATATGGATCTTTCAACGAATATGTTAAAGGTATAATAAATTCGTCTTCTTTAGTTTGATAATCTGGATTTCGTTGTAATTTTATCGTGGCGGATCTATTAAATTTTTTACTTATACAAAATACTCGTGGATCTAAATCACGACCATATTTATTTAATTCTTTATTTTCTTCATATATTTTATTAAATATGCCAAATTCTTTTAAACAACCTTCAAAACAATATCTCAAAAATTCTTCTAATTCTGCACAAGTTGAATTTTCAGTATGACCACGTTGCATCCATCTAGCGGCTCCATGATCGGAGATAACGAATTTTAATTTACGAGAAAAAACCCCTTTAATTGATAATACCGATTCTTCATTATTATAGCTTTTAATTATTTTTTTATAAAATGACAAAAAATCATTATAATCTTCTCTGTCAGAAAATCCTTCGTTTAAAAAATCTATAAATTTCATTTAATTTCGGCCTTTTATAATTATTTAAATTATACATTACGCCTTTATTTATTAGATCTTCTCATTATCGTCACCGACAATGATACAAATTTTTAAAGCATAATTTAAAATAAATCTATCAATAAAAATATCTAAGCTGTATTTATAGTAAACATGCAATTTGTTTACAAATTGCATCTGTAAACAAATTAGTATCAATTTCAATATCAAAAAATTCTTTATAAGATTTTTTAATAAAAAATCTCATTCTATCCCAATCGCTTGATGTAAATTCATCGATGTCACTTCCATCTAATATATCATATACGTATAAATTCATCGTTATACAATTCGATATAACCAAATGTTTTTTAATTCCGATTGGAATTAAATTATTCAGAATGTGATATACATCGTCGCGTGTATCTTGTTCATCACCGGTCGCATCACCGGTCGCATCACAAGATTCCAAACATCTTTTTACTAAGATTTTAAATAACATATCGTAATTTTCTACTTCATACCCAGATGAATTCAAATAATATTTTAAATCATCTATAGATATATTAGTCGAATGATTTAAATAATCAGAATACATACCAGCAGCCTGTTCATAAGATATACTGATTAATTGTTCACGATTATCCATAGTTCGATAGTCACGCAAATTTAAATTAAAATTATTGTATCATACACAAAATAAAATGTAAATACATAAAAGAGAATTCAATTGAATTCTCTTTTATTAATTAATCAATCTTTTTTATTTTCTAATTTTAACTCATCGTATCTGTCTAAACCAAACGCCCAATTAGCATTTTTATCATGTAATTCATGAGCCCATTTTCTAGGCAAAAACATCATCATTGGGTGAACGATACAATTGTGTGTAAAGTCTTTTAACCATTGTTTCATAATTATTCCATTTATTTTAAAATTGAATTAAGCATATCAATATATACAATAAAAATTTGATATAAAAAGATTATAATTATATAAAACTATTACATTTTATATAATTACATATAACCTTACTCTTTTTACTATAAAATTTTCTGTAAAACATCTGATGAGGTACCTCATCCCATGAAACTCTATATCTCACTTTAGAGTTTTTTAAGAAGGTATGCAATTCTTTCCAAGAATTTAATTCTAAATGAGTGGTTTGCTTCCTTAGCTCCTCTCTCATCATACTCAAATTAAATTCTGGATAAAAACTAGACATACCTTCTTTATTTCCAATCTTCTTATTCCAATCTCTAATGAAGTTGAAAGAAGATCTAGATAATTATTATATCAATCTTTTATATAAATGTATATATCATTTTATATAAATTATATTGAAATTATATAAAAGATAGTTTTAGAAAGATAATAATTCGTTTAACATTTTTAAATATTTCTTTTTAGGATTTGTTTTTTCTAATATAGAAATATCTTTTGTTGTTTTTTCAATTTTATTAGTCAATTCTTCAACGACATCAGATGTCATATCATATACTGGCGAACTAATTAATTTATTTCCAATTTCTTTTTCAATCGAATATTCGGAGATGACAAAATCTAATAATATAGATTTTTTATACGACATCAGATCTATTTTTTTAGATAATACATCTTGAATAAATTGTAATTTTATTTTATACCAATTTAAATCAGTTTTTAATTTATGTATATCAAATTGAATACCTTCAGATACTTTGTTTAGTCTAAAATTGACAAAATATCTAATTAATTCTATTTTACTATTATAAATAATTAATTTTCCATTTTCATCTAATTGAGTGTAATTTTCGGTAAATGATTTCTCTAGTTTAAAATATTGAATCGGATCATTTTCGCATTGATCATTTTGTTTTTGATCTAATTTTATAGTGAATCTAAATCCATCTTTATTACAACCATCTTCAAAATCGACAATTTTATTTAATTCAGACATTTTTTCAAGATGTGTAAATATCTTTTCGCGGTCAAATCCCCATGGACATTCTGTAATAATCCAATGATTTTTTCGTGTACTTTTTTTAACAATGCCAGTAGTAATATATTTTGCATTATTTTCTGGATCTTGAATTACATCACCTTTAAAATAAGGAAACGTAGGTAATAATACATAATCATCAGGTAATTCATTCTTTAATGCAAGAATACATGCTTCGGCAAGTTGTTTTGGGTTGTGTGGCAAAAAATTACAAGAAAAACCAACGGCTATTCCTTGACATGAATTTACTAATACCCAAGGTATTATTGGCAAATATTGTTCAGGTTCAGGATTATCAGGATCTTTATTTGGAGTGCATACATTAAAATCAGAAAAATATTTATAAAAATCTGGATTTAATGAGCTAAATATATAACGCGACGCAGCCGGTTCATTGATGAGACGGCTTCCAAAATTACCATGTTGTTCAAATATTGGAACATTGTTATTCCATGATGCGGCTAATGTAATAATAGCTTGTTCTGCCGATACATTACCATGATGATAATTTGCTACTGATGCGATAGATGCGCCCAATTCAGAATTTTTAATTTTCTTACCTTTGTAGTAATTAATCATAGAATATAATAATTTTTTATGAACGGGTTTTAACCCATCTAATCCAGGCAAAGCTCTATTTTCAAGAACATACATTGCATAGTCTTTATATTCATTATTGATAACTTCTGTTAGTGTTTTATATGTTACATTATTCATTGTTTAGTAATCTCCAATTCAAACATTAATAGCTGTGTAATCAAAATCTTTAACAATATTATATTTGTCAATTGTGAAATTTTCTTTATAAACACGAATAATCCATAAGTTCACATTCCAACCATTGAGTAAAGATGCATTTAGTTTAGATATATTTTTATCTAAATCACACGTCCATGTATATGTTGATTTTACTTCGATTAATTTACGTTCGTTTTTAAAAACAATATCTGGAAAATATGACATTAATTTATTTTGAAATTCATATTGAATTCTAGTTGGATCGTGAATAAAATCGTCATATTTAAAATTCAACGATTCTAAATATTGATATGCGTATTTTTCATATCCTTGTAATTTAATAATATTTCCATTTTTAAATTGATATTCTTTACGAGCATATCCATTGTGTAAACCTAATTGCGCAATATGCTCTACACCATATTTTTTTAATAATGTATTTTTAGTTTTTTTATTAATTTCTTTGTTTTGTAATGGTGTTATAGTTCCATATTTTTTCAAATTAGTTTCTTTTTGTTTTTCTTTAACGCAATCTAATTTTGATGCAATATCAACACCATATTTTTCGATGTTATTTTCAGTAATACGTTTAGCAATATCTTTATTATTCATTGGACATACACAACCATAACGTTCTAAATTAGTTTTTGCCATTTTATCTTTAACTTCTTGTGTTTGACTATTCCAATCAGTTCCATATTTTTTCAAATTTGTTTGTTTTCGCTTTTCAATAATCTCGTTTCGTTTAATTGGATCATTGTTTGTTTTTATATTAGCAAATTTGATTTTTTCAACGACATCTTTACATTTTGATTGATGTTCGACGCCAAACTTCAATAAACATGCTTGTTTTCGTTTTTCTTCCGTATCTGGATGTTTAAAACTACAAGATAAGTTACATCCAATATTGTACTTACTCCCATTCCATTTTAAAATGCCAACGTTACATACTGTGCATATTGGTATTTTAAAAATATCATTTTGTATACAATAAAATCGTTCTGATAATTTTGCATTATCAAGAAATGATGTGGCGTTTACGATTTCTCTGTATTCGTTTGGATACCATTCAATTTGACGCGTATCATAACAATTTTTTTTATTCATGAATAGTGGTTTATAACCCATTAATATATCTTTATTCATCGTTTAATATCCAATCTTTACGTAAATTTGCATCATCACCAAATGCCATATTTAAAATATTAATATCATCTATTGTAATACTATCTAATTTAGGATTTTCAATAATAGTATCACTATAATTTTTTATGTGTAAACTTCCTAAACCTTTTATAAAAGATAATTCATATCCTTTATATTTTTCAATGTTACTATTATAATCATTAGATGTATAAAAATAAACATCGGCTTTTCCTTTTTTAGATAAAATATATAATGGGGTGTTTATACGTAAAATTCTATTTTCATAAAATAATTGTGGCCATCTTGAAAAGAATTTTAACAATAAACAAAAAATATTAGATCCATCCTGATCTTGATCAACTAATACCAATATTTTTCCATAATTTAATTTACACGCACCAGATTTACGAATGACATCGGATTGCGATTTATATGTTATTAATAATTTATCTGTTATTTGAACTTGCGTCATTTCAGCAAAATTATTATGCATTTTATTATTAACAATAATAGAATCGTTTTTACCAATAATATATTGTTTATCATTAAATTCGATTAAAAATAATTCATCGGGATTTTCATATAATTCATTGCTATCTAGATCTAATCCAATAATAGTAATTAATTCGGCTAGTTCTTTATTTTTTACAATATCAGTCGTCGACAATTCATGTGTGTTTAAAATTTTTCCACGTAAACTATAAAAGCCTTGAGTTATTGGATTGCGCACGCTAAGTGCTTGTCCACTAGCCGATAAACCTTCGCATATATGCAATATTTTATTTTCAGGATTTTTATCAGTCGCTTCAATATGGTTTACAATTTTCTTTTTTTGAGTTTTCTTTAATGCTAATGTTGCAGCCCGTTTATCCTGAGCTTCTTTCTTTCTCAAAATAGATTCAATCATTGGCATAATAATCGAATCTTCTAACATAATTTTCTTAACCAATTTAGAAAAATCAATATCAAAAAATTGTTTAATTTCGCCATTTGTATTTGTAATACGTTCTTTAGATTGCGAATCGAACCGAGGATTTGGAAATGATCTTACCCAAAAACAAATTAATAAGTGTTGTTTAATTTGATTAGGTAATACTGTAATTTTCCATTTTCTTTTAATTAACGGTATTAATTCTTCGCATATGCCAGAAATAATATAATCGATATGGCTGCCACCATTTTTAATCGCGATACCATTAAAATACGATAGATGTCTAAACTCTTCGTCGTCGCCTGAATTAGTGATAACGATATTATAATTTTTAGAATCTAGAGAAATTGCATTATCGGAAACTAATTTAGATAAATGTTTTGAATCTTTAATAACTAGTAGTTCGCCATTAAATTTAATTTTTAATTCAGGGTAACAAATAGCTAAATTATATAAACGATCTTTAATTATATTAATAATATCTTCTGATATTTCATTTGTATTAAAAAATGATAAATCTGGATAAAATTTTACAGTGGTTCCGCACTTTTTAGATTTTTCTAATACAGAATGAACGTTATCACAATTATTTGAACACGTAACGACAACTTGTTCTTCACCATTTCCAGATATACCAACGAATTTTGTAGAATATACGTTTGTTAAAAATGAACCTAAACCATTTGTACCAATTGTTATGCGATCTTCATCTTTACCAAAATTTGAACCCGCGCGTGCCCGTGTCCAACATAATTCAGCTTGATATATACCATCAACTTGATTTAATGGAATGCCTCTACCGTTATCTGAGATTTCGCAGTACCAACCAAAAAGTCCATCATTCTTAATATCAATTGTTATATTTGTTCCATATTTAAAGTTAGTTCTAATCGATTCATCAACCGCATTTTGATAAATTTCTTCAATTATCTTAACTAAACCTGGAATAACCGATTTTGTCTGATATTTAAAATTAATAATGCCTGAAATATTTTCTTCTGAAATAGATCCAATATACATTGCCGGTCGTTTCAAACAATGAATTTTTTCAGATAATATTTGAAAATCGCTCATTATAGTCCTTTTATTGATGGATGAAATAAATTTTATTTATTGTATATCACAATTTTAAAATATGAAAATAAAAAAGACATTTAAATGTCTTTTTTATCAAAAATAATTTTATAAATAATTCCAAACCGTTTCATTTAATTCATTTTTGCTTCCTTCAATGATTCTCGCATACTGAGAAAATTTAATTTCATTATTAGGATATTGCAAAAATTTATTAACATATTCAGGATCATAGATCCAATAATCTCTGTTGAAAAAAGAAAATAACTCTTTTTTCACGGCGTTAAACGTTTCTTTATTTTCGTGAGTAAAAATTTCATGATAATCTTGTTTACCAATTAAAACTATACCATTTACATCATGTCGATTTTTAGATTCATCTTTAAATGTTAATGTGAATTTTAAAAGATGACCTGAATAAAAATCTTTCTTTTTAGCTAATTCTTCTTCAACAATATAATCAATATATGGATGATTCCAAAACTGGTTGTTTCCGTTATCGATAATTAATGGCACAAATTTCATATGTTGATTCTCTTAAACAAATGGATAGGTATATTTCAGTAAAATAATTATAAAATACTATAAAATAAAAGGATACATAAGATTGTATCCTTTTATAAATGTTCAATTTTAAAGTATATTTTTACAATATTTTATATCAGTATAAATCTGGTAAAAAGGCAATATGAATCTATTAATAACAAAATTCAGTAAAAATTTAAATGTGTCTTTTTAATATAAGTTATTGATATTTATATAAATATGTCAAACGAAGCTAATATATTTATATAAATATAAGTTATTGATTAATAATGATATATTTTAGTTGTATTATTTAATCTTATTGCTTTTTATAGTTTTCATATCGTCTAGGCGATAACCAATCATTAATTCTACATCTGTAGCTTCGCGAATATAATTTAAATCCGTCGTTTTACTACATCCAAAAGAATTAATTATTTCACACGTTTTATTTTCGAATATTTCTTTTACACGATAAATATCTTTATTTTTATCGTGTAAATATACAACTGAATATCCGATTTTAATTTCCATTTTATTCATATCCCTTATAAATAATTCTCATCGAATCTTTATTCAATAAATTTAGTTTTTTTGATAAATCGTTTTTCAATTTATTTAAACCTTCTTCATCGTATTTTATAGATGAATTAACATAAATTAATAAAGGATCATCATTATTTTTATTACTATATTCAGGAACATCTATAGCAATAATATATCGATGTTTCATTTTGCCGGATTCATCCGACCGTTTATAATAATACAACATAGTTAGTATTATAACTAACATTAAAATTATTACGTAAACAGTATTCATTTATCGTGCCTTTTATTTTTAAAATCGATATAAATTTTAAATATATCTACAATCGAATAAATGCAATATCCTAATAAAGATAATGACATAATTATAAAAAATATATTAACCGTTATAATCGCGCCCAATTTCTTTAATTGTTAATTCGCCGCCTTTAAAAACACATCCTGTATCAATAAAATTAAAATTTCCGCGTTTAATTGGAAATTTCACAACCGTATGACCAAAATATATTTCGTTTATATCAGGAAATATAAATTGATTTTCATCGGATAACATATTCATAGCTAATTTAGCTTTAGTTCTAGCATATAAAATATTTTCTAATAGTTTAGAATTATCAAACTCTTCTTTATAATTATCCAATTCATTTTTTAAATCATACCAAAATTTAAATTCATTTGGAATATTAGCATGAACAATTCCGTAAGATTTATCATTAATATTTAATGTTATTATTAAAGGTAAATTTTCTATTTCATTAGCAATATGTAATTGGACATCTAACGGTAATTGATAAAACCAATCGCCTCCATTATTAATATGAAATTTTTTATATGATATTTTATCAAGTTGTGTTTTTTGTTTTGTATATTCTAAACAAAAATGTTCGTGATTACCGCGTGTAGTATAAAACCAATTTTTATATATTAAATTAAAACAATCTAAAGATTTATTTCCACGATCAACCAAATCTCCAGTACAAATTACGATATCTTCATCATAATTAAAATTAACCTCGTCTAATTTATTCAAAAACTCGTCATAACAACCATGCAAATCTCCAACAACGAATGATCTGCCTCTGTTATTAGTTATCACTTTACTAAATTTAGATTGTACCATCAATAAATCTCCATTTTTTAAATATTAATTTTTTTAAAACTAAAATATTTAGAAGTAGTTCCTTTTTCTATGAAATCAGATTTTATAGAATTTAAAAGATCTAACGCCGCATATTCAATACACATCAAGGATTTTATTGTCCTAATCATGCTTTTATCATAAATAAATGTCAAATAATCATATATATTGCTATTAATTTTATATTCTATTTTATTAATAATTTCGTGTCTAATATTTTTCATGTCGTCATTGCCATTTATAGCAATATAAAACGAAACAACATCGTCGTTGTAATTATAATAAAAATCAACTAAATATATAAGTTTTGACGACGATGTTTCGTTTATCATTTTATTTTATTCCATACATGATTGCAATGATATTTCGCATTGTTTAAACGTATCGGCTTCAGTTTTATCAGTTCGATAATTATCTTCAGCAAACCGTGGTAATGATAACGAATATGCCTTTTTCCCTGAAGAATCCAAAGAAATATCATTAGCAATAACAGTTGCAATTTTGCCAATCCATTCATCTGGATTGGCATCGATTGCGTCACGCATTTTTTCATTTTTAACTGTAACATTTACAGATAATAAATCGTCGGAAGTTTTACATAATAAAGTCGCGGCGCGACCTTCAGTTTTAGTACCTTCGCGACCTAAACCAATTCCGGCGATAACTAAATCACAATTAAATTCGACTTTAATTTTCACCTGATATTTATTCGTACCGTCTTCCCAAATCATATCTGGATCTTTAATTACAGTACCTTCTTTACCAGATTTTATTAACACCTTTGCATGTTCATAACATTCTTCTAAAGTATGAAAAATTTCATAATCGATAACTTTAACATGTGAACAATCTTTTAATAGATCTTCTAATAAAGATAAACGTTCACAATAAGGTACTTTATATTTATTTTTAGATTTAGCTTCGCTTAATGGAATAGTATCCCAACATACATATATTGGTTTTTCATTTTCTGCAAATTTACCGCCACACGATATTGAATTTAAAATACCATTACCTGTATTACGATCTAAAATTACTCCATCACGCAATACTAACAATTCTCCATGCAATTGTCGTTCTTTAATATGTTTTAGATCATTTATAATATCTGAAAATTCATCCATTGGAAATTCAGAACCTTGTCTAGATACAAAGTTTAATGTATCTATAATATTACCGTTTGCGTATAATCCATCGGCTTTATGTTGAGAATATACGCCTTTTTTAAAATTAAATTTATTAAACTTTGCCGATTTACGTTGTTCACATCGCATATATGGATAAACTGGAATTAATCCAGATTTAGCTTTATTTGTAATACTAATTCCAAAACCTGCGCGCAAATCTTTTTTAATAATATTAACCAATAAATTAGCTGAATCTGGAGTTAATTCTGATAATTCAGCTAATA
>JACCDN010138986.1_pt1 | contig 18050 bp, 15 predicted proteins | sample 7441691 | NCBI WGS metagenome assembly JACCDN01 (sample SAMN15323439, study PRJNA562643) | freshwater metagenome | isolation source: river surface water | place: USA:Blue River Watershed | collected 2017-08-16
CAACTGAAGGATCGAAGAAAGCCTTCAGCAAATTTGCCAGCGCATCTGAATTGGCAAAAATTGCATCCTGCGTGAGCAGTACTGCAATATCGCAATCACCCGCGGCCAGCTCAATTGCCATTTGGCGAGTGGCCCCGTGGTTGAACTCGGACTTGTCAATTTTGATAATTTCAAATCCGTACCCGAGGGATTCATCAATCTCGCTTCCAGTCGAGCCAGAATCTATCAAAACAGCTCGACTCGGCCGAACGGACTGCGCCGCAAAAGCGCTTAACCAATCTATCCAAGCAAGGCCAGGATTAAGAGTTGGGACAATGATGGCGAATTTCATGGAATCATTCAATTTGAGGTGCTAATGATAGCCCCTGTCGACCATGTCTGTGCGAAAATCACTTTAGATCTCCTCGGCAGACAGGAAATGAGCCAAAGCTTCCGTCACCCCTATTACATAGTCTCACCACCTTACATCCGCACATCGGCAGGGGTACGTGTGCTCTACAAGCTGGCGGATCTCATCAACAAGGCAGGTGGCTCGGCTTATATCTATCTAAGACCGCATGCAAATCATGGATCCGCAGCGTCTCCCATGGACATCGCGCCGTTCCTGACGCAAAAAACTATTGATTACCACTTCAGCAATGGGCTTACGCCGATAGTTATCTACCCAGAGACAGTGAAAGTGGGGAAGTTTAGCCCATCGGTTCGAGTACGTTACCTACTTAACTACGACGATCTCCTGTTTCAGAATGATCCATTAACTGATGATGACTATCTGCTGAGCTACAGCAAGAACATCGAAGACAAAATCAGTGTCGACCGCCCCAAAACCACGCTATTTCTTCCCGTATCTGACCCAGTTTTCTACTGCCCGCCGCCAGAAGGCACAAAACGTGAAGGCGGCTGCTTTTACGCGGGCAAATTTAAATACAAATTCAAGGGTAAGACCCTTCCGATTACAGAGGGGCTCCCGGAGATCACCCGAGACCTACCGACCTCACAATCACCTGATGAAATACGATCCCTGTTTCAAAAGTGCGAATATTTCTATTGTTATGAGGATTCAGCACTCGCCCTAGAGGCGATGCTTTGCGGCTGCCCGACGGTCTTCTTGCCTAATGAACACTTCAAAAAAACGCTTGGTTCTCAAGAGATCGCAGGGCTGGGGTACGCTTGGGGCACCGACCCCACACAACTTGCGCACGCCAAAGCAACTGTTGAACAGCTAAGAGAACGTTACCTTGAAGTGCTCTTGAGCGCACAGAACACCATCGGCGTTTTCATCGCTGAAACACAGAAAATTGCTCAAAACAAATCCTGCCAACAACCCTTTCTAGCAGGAATTGGTATCCCATCCAGTAAACTTTGCCGCGCTCTGGATTTCGCACATTTCATCAAAGACAGCATCGCAGATCGTGGATTAGCAAATTTTGCGAAAATTGTTTTCAAACGTATTAGCTCAGGCCGGATATCCTTCATCAAAGCATGAGCCTGCTCAACAAATTATTCTCACCAACGCACATCGTTGCGCTACAAAAAATTACCCAGGCCGTTACCGGCCTGGGCACTGCGCTAATGGTAGCTCATTTTATGAGTCCAGAAGAACAAGGCTACTTTTACACTTTGGGCAGCCTACTCAGCGGTTATATTATATTAGACTTGGGATTCTCTTCCTACTTATTGCAGAAGAGTGCACAGCTTTCAAATGGGCTTATATTTGATCGGCAGGGCGAAATTTCACCGGTGGGAGTCCAACGCGATCAATTCATTGCGTTTTCGGCCTGGGTTTTTAAATGGTACCGGAACGCAGGCGTATTAGCTTTACTGATATTGGGGCCCATTGGTGCTTACGTTCTTGCGCAGAATGGAAGCAACCAAACCCACACTGAATGGTTTTGGCCTTGGGTCTTGGTTGTTGTAGCAATTGCAATCAGCATGCCCAGCATCGGATTGTTTGCTTTAATGGAGGGCGCGGGATCAATCCGAGAGGTTTACCTTTTAAGAATAGCCCACTACATGATAGGTGCTTTGCTCGCATGGTGGTTAATTTTCAGTAAGCTAAGCCTGTATGCCCAAGCAATGCCAATTATCGCGACAGCGGCTGTATGTTACGGGTGGTATTTTTGGAAATACAGGACGCGATGGAACAGCAAGACAATAAGCAACAAGCACGCTGGCACAGTGGGTATATTACCTCAAATAAAATACACAACAAGCATCTGGTTGGCAAACTATATCTTTTTGAATGCACCTATAATATTGAGTTTTGTATCTGGTGATCTTATCTCAACCGGTCAACTCGGGCTTAGCATTGTCATTGCGAATGTTGGGGGGGCTATTGCGATGTCAAGAGTTACAGCGCACATGCCAGAAATCATTAGGCAAATATCTTCCGGTGAATACAAAAGCCCCTCTAGAATTTTTCAAAGCTCACTCGCCCAGTTTGGCGTACTGTATGCTAGCGGAGGGATTGTTCTAGTGTCTGCAGCATTTCTATTCGACAGCTTTAAAATTTTTTCTCGTTTACTTGACCCAGTAGAGCTAAGTTTACTTTTGCTTGCATTTTTATTCTTCCATACCAGCAATTCATGCTCATTATATTTGCGCGCGTTAGGATATAGCAGGTTTCAAATCTACAGTCTCATAGCAGCAATCGCCATTGTTCCGCTAAGTTTATTCTCTAGGGATCTAAATGACCTCGATATCATATTATCTATGTGTGTTTCAAATTTACCCATAGCGGTCATTTCAATTTTGGCTTTACGCCAATCGACTCGCAGTCTCAACCCCGAATAAACAATGATTCATCACTTTTGCCGACCAAGCCCCAACGCGTAACCGACCGCCCCACCAGCCAGCGCGGCCAAAAGTACAGCACTCCACAGGCCGGAAACAACAGGGCGTGTTAACTTAGCATGAGAAAAAATGCTGGGCTCTCGCATATTTGGTTCACTCATAGTGACCATGAGACGCGTTGACTCATCGTTAATCTTGATCAATTTTTCCAGTACGTCAGCCATTGAAGACTTTGATTCAAGTGTATTTTTCGTAAGAAGTCCCAATTGCAGCTGATTAGCCGAATCGCTTTCCTTGGACAATTGCACCAGACGCCGTTCGTAGATAGAGCGTAAATTTGTGAACATCTTCAAATCCTGATCAACCGCGATTTGGGCAGCTGTTTCAGCCGCACTTATCGCTAAATCTTGATCGCGCAACGTGACTCTGATCTCAATCAACTCACCATCAGTAATAAGTCGGGCACGCAGCTTCCCTTCGCCACCGTAATGCCGTCCGGCTAGTTGCTGTGAGAGCTTCGGCTCTCCGAGTTTCGTCGCTATCGCTTCCGCTGTCTCAAAGCGCTGCACTTGTTCGGCAAGCAACTGAACACCCGAATTATTACCATATGCATCGTGTTCACCTATGCGCCCAGTCTGCACGACGGCAACGGCAGTCACATTCGAGAGTATGAAGGTATATATCACACCGCCAATGACAGCCCCGCATAGAACACCTAAGATAATAAATTTAATGTTTGGTAGAAGGCAACGCCAGTTCTGCTTATACATGGTTTGTTATTTCCCTATTTTTTGTTGATCGCGCCCTGAAGATAAGCATCGATGAAAAGACGAGTATAAGTATGGTGTTCAATATTGGCCGAACAAAGGAGCCAAGGCCGAGCTGCCAGGTCATTTCTACAACGCCCAGTGTTTTTGAAGTGGGTAGTTCCCCAGCAAACAAAAAGGACGCAACCTTCTCCGGCGCACCTACGTGGAGCGTAATCAAGTCCAATGGCAAAAAAATCAACAAAGCAAGCGAGAGCAATATCAGCTTATGCTCAGTACGAAACAGAACAGGCACAGCTGCAAGATAAAAGATTTGGCTGTAACCTCCCGCCCATACACCTGCATTAATTGTTATGAGGAGTAGCAAGAAGAAGGCTTCGGTAACCTTCATGGTAATTCTTCCTGCATAAAGTGCGAAAACCGCGAAAGAGAGAGTAATCCATTTTACCCCCTCGATCAAAGATGGCATCGCGGCTAATATCGATTCATGGAGTCCTGGTGCCTGCGACATCTTCATGTAGCTGTTGATGGCGTAAGAAAAAGCCGAAAGACTTGCGGGCACAGACAAGACGCCTCGCCCAGACAGTACCGATTCATTTCCAGCAAAGCTCGCGATATTACCTATGAAAACTGGAAAGTTCGGATCAAGCAGCAAACCCGTAGCTAAGAAAATCGATCCCGAAATCGCCGTAGCCTGAAGAAATCGCCGCAGATCCCCACTAAACAGATATGCAAGCAGGAGCAATGCAAAGTAAGGTTTAAGATTGATCAAAATCGCGAGAATCCAAGGATGAGCATCCTCGCTATCCTCTGAAAATAGCCACGGCAACAGAAAAAGTGCCAAGATGATCAAATTGGCTCGTTCGGCTGAGAAAAGGAATATGGGTGAAAAAGAAGTGATGGCTGCAATTAAACCCCGCTGAGCCATGCTGAAGTCAGCCCACCCGCGCTGTGCCACCACCCAAATCGGTGCTACAAGGTGGAGCAGAACCATTCCGAGGGCAGGGGAGAGGTTTTCGGCTCGAATATCTGGAGAACGACCGACCAGACCAACTGGATAAGAAAGCCACTCGATAATTCTGAGGATTAGGAAGTTAATTGGCGGATAGACCGACCCCCAATCGGTGTAGCGACCCTCAATCTCGACCCAATACATCGTATTGTAGAGGTCCATGAATGTATCGAACTTATCATGAATAAAAGGAGAAGGGAGATAACCCTTTTCATTTACATAGTAATAATAATACCCAATAGAGGAAAGCTGAAGTGCCAAGAAGGCCATTAGCAGTGACGTGCCGTTACGACATCTGCACGCCAAACTTTCTCGGGTCGGGATCTTTGCAGTATTCGTAAACGAACTACGGTCTCTCACCGCTGCACCTTCCAAAATACGGCCTGCTTCATGCATTGTCTGTCGCATCAAACTTTATGTGAATGACTGAACGGCACATAGGTTTAGTTTTCAAAATTAATCCTTTCACGCTCAACGACCACTGGTCTCTTTTGAAGATAGCCATGTATAGAGCCTATGTATTCCCCCAACATGCCCACAAAAAGAAAAAGTAACCCAAAGAGGAAAAAGACTAATATGTACATTGGTGCAATTCCAAATGGAAACTTATCCCACCAAATCAACTTAGCGACAAGAAAGCCGAAGCCTAGGACAAGACTTATTGAACCTAGAACTATCCCAGCCAAAGATGCCAACCTTATTGGCACCAAAGAATGACTTACGATGCCGAGCATTGCTATGTCGTATAGCGTGTAAATATTGTTTTTGGATAAGCCTCTTTTGCGTGCCGGCTGATTGAAGTCAATCGTCTTTATTGGATACCCAAGCTCACAAATCAATCCTCGCAAATAGGGATAGGGATCACCTACCTGTCTAATCTTATCTATGACAACTTTATCGTATATTCCAAATCCAGTCGTGTCTTTAACAAGTTCGACATCAGAGATTGCATCTAAGAACTTGTAATAAGTACGACGTAATCCATGTATTAATGCATTTGTAGCGCTAACCGGCTTTGTTGCTAGAACGATTTTATTTCCCTCTTCCCATAGTGAGATGAGTTTCGGAATCAATTCTGGAGGATCTTGCAAATCTGAAGCTAGGTAAACTGTAGCATCGCCCTTTGTTTGAATTATTCCCCAGTACGGGGATCTGATATGGCCAAAGTTTCTGGTGTTGATGATCAACTTGACTCTGGGGTCATTAGCTGCAATCTCTTTTAATCTAAGATCCGTTCCATCTGTCGACGCATTATCAATAATCAGGTATTCAAACTGATACTGCGGAAACTGTTCCATTACATTGCGTACGCGTTTATACAGCTCCTCAACATTATCGATTTCATTATATGTCGGTGAAATGATGCTAATAAGTTTTCTGGTACTAGTTTCTGACACAACGGTCATAATTCTTTACGCCTAAAGGTAAATCTGGAATGGCCCACGTAGGAAAGAGTTACCGTTGATACGATAACAAGACCTTGTGCCAGCCAGATTGTCATATGCAGCACATCGACATACAGCCAAAGCAATACTATTCCAACCAGCGCCATTGAGCCGTATACCAGATATGCCTTAAGGTACTCGCTTATCCATTGACCTTGAGTCTTGAAGACAAATAGCTTGTAGGTCACAAAAGAAAATGTGATCGCGAAAACGTTACCGACGCAGCCAATGGTCCAAATACTAAATCCTGGAGCAAGTAATTTGTACGCGAGAATTCCAATCGCATAACCAAACGCTGTATTTGCGCCTCCAACTGCTAAGTATCTAAACTTTCGGGATTTCAGTATCTCAAGCACAAATACTATTGATGGTGCTTCGAATTGCGGTTGGTAAATCTAACTTCAAATCCAATCCAAGCTTTGACTTTGCTTTATCGGTAGAGGGAATATAGCGATCGAAACTAGATTTACTTTGTGGGGGTATCATGGCAGGCACATTGAACTGCTTGGCTACCAATCGGGCTAGCTCGCCCATATCAACAGCCTGATTTGAGCCCACATTAAATGCCTCACAATGTGTATCTGCGTTTTCTGCCATTGTCATAAGCCAAGTTACAAGATCATCAGAATGCATATAGCTACGATAGACAGGGTATGTAGCTTTAACCTGTATAGCTCGCCCTTTTAGTCCGTCTTCTATAAAGTTTCCAATCGCGAAATGCTGATCCCTTGGCAACCATGGGCCAACAAATGCAAAGCATCGTGCAATACTTGCACTTATTTCATGATCTTTGCTAAGCCGAAATATTGCCTCTTCTGCATCGCGCTTTGCCATCGCGTAGTCTTTTTTGTGCGCAGGCATGTTTTCTACGCTTATAGCCGGAGCATCCTCACTTAAATATTCAATCTGTTCAGGCTGTACGCCATAAACCGCCCCCGAACTCACGTAGACAACTTTGCTAGTTTTGTGGAATTTTGGGGCTAGGCTGCAATAGTTAAGAACACCCGCTTGAATATTCTTTTTTTCTGAATCAGGGCTCGACAAATAATTACGAGCATCTGTTGATGCCGCGGCATGTATGACGTAATCAGCTACCGGAAGGCAATTTATAGTAGCAATATCCGCGTTGAGAAGTTCAACGCGGTGATCTAGCAACTGAGGAGCTACTTGTTTGAGCCGATCTGCAGAACGCGACATCGCTATTACTTTATCAATACCCCACGCGTTCAAATCTCCACGCCGGAAAGAGTCTAGAAAAGATTTTCCGAAAAAACCCGTCCCACCAATAAGTAAAAGCGATGCCACAATCTTTCTCGTTACTTCTCGTCGGCCGAAAGAACCGCCCACCGGCTTTCTAGCATGTCAATACGCTTGTCATCTTCCGACATGATCAGCGAGTAGTAGTCGCGCTTGTTTAGCAACCACAGCAGCTCGAAGTGGACGGCCTCAAGAAGCGCCTTTTCCATGTTGTGCTTGTTTAGGGCGTCAGCGGCGAAGATCACCTTGCGCGTTTCGAAACGGGTCAAATGGTTTGCATTAATTCTGCCGAGAAGCTCTAAGGCATCCATGGACACACCACCACCAACAACGAGGTCTAATCCATGTTGCTTACAGACCGTGCCAGTTTTAATACAGTATTCAGTGACTGGATCGGTATTGATAGCATCACGACCCCAGCCGAGCGAGCCCGAGAAATCTACGCGACCAAAAACCATGCCATCCACACCACCTGGCGCGGAAGCAATGTTAGCCATTTCATCTATGTGATTGAAGGCCGTAATGGTTTCAATATTAAATAAGAAATCAGTGTCCTCTTGCTCATCCGCATTGTAGATTTTATTCTTGGCTTCAATGAATTTAGAAAGCGCATAAGGTGTTTCCACCATGGGAGCGATGATGTATTCCACGCCAATCTGTTTGCTTTCCATCAGGTCACGTATGGCTTCACAACCGCCAATCTTCAAACCAACCTTCATGTCTGCCTTACGGGCAATCTCAATGAGACGCAGCATCTCATCTGTACGCGTACCCTCTGCCTCAAATTCGGCCTTTACTGAAACTGCACCATACTCATTATGCAATTTTTTCAGAATATCCAACATCTTGCGTTCACGATTATTCATACGACCACACTCCCTTTTGTTAACTAATGTAAATCGAAACCATTTGCTTCAAATCTTCAGGCAAATCTGGTGACATGATGTGCAAAGGATTCGACTCCATCGCACCAGTCTCAGTTATCTTGCTTGTAATCTTCGGAAAATAAGTTTGCTCAGGGTCAATTGATACGATGAACGCCTGAACACCATCCCCATTAAACGCAGTAAGGAAATCATTTTCTTTTTGATAACCACGGTTAACTCTAAGTACCGGGACGCCCCACGCTGCAAAGAGTTTCTCCCAATCTGGCAAGCCTAATCCCGTAGATGTATCGCAACCGACGTATCTTCCCCCGAAATAACTCCTCTGAGTCATTCGAATTGACGCATATCCGGAATCATCGAAGATAAATATCTTCAAGTTGAGTTTATTGATTGCTGCAGTTCCAATTTCTTGTAGATTCTGAGCAAACCCACCATCACCTTCTACTAATATGGTTCTTCGGCTTGGGTTAGCAATTGCCGCGCCAATTGCACCGGACAACCCATAACCCATTGATGCCAATGCTTTATTGGTTACCATCAGTTGGCCGGCTTTCTGCTCAAAGGTTTGCATCATGACCGTGAATGCGCCACCGCTACTACATGGAATAACCACATCGCTTTCAATACATATCTTTGAAAGATTTTCCGCAAATTCGAAGGGGGATATGTAAGCATCACGAGTCTTGTTTACATCTTCTACCAATGGGATTGTCTTGCGAACCTGCTGCGTATAGTCTAACCAACCTGAGTGCTCCCCAAGATCCTTCTCACATAAACGCATCAGCAGATCATTGGCGTCTGCACAAATAACCAAATTAGTTTTTGGATGCCCTTTATCCAATTCGGCACGGTCAACATCTACATGGATAATCTCACCGTTCGGTATGAATTGTTGCCAGTTAAAACCGCTTTGCTGCATACCGAGTCTTGTTCCTAACGCAACTAGTAGGTCTGTTTGCTGTGTAATGATATTTGCACTGCGCTGACCCCAAGTGTTTGGGCGTCCTATATACACGGGGCTGTCTGCCCCAAGTCGATCAGCAGCATTCCAAGTCGTTGCAATTGGAATACCTTTTTCAATCAGCTTCTCCATTAATAACGTAGCTGCCTTTCTTTCAACGCCCGCCCCAAGGAGAAAAACAGGGCGCTTTGCTTCTTTGAGTCTTTTGACCACTTCATCAAGAACATCGCTCGACGCTAAAGGTAACTTCTCAGTCTCCTCATGGCACCCTGAGTCTTCTGTCTGATCGTAGTCTCTTGCTTGTACATCCAAGGGAATTTCAAGAAAAACAGGGCCTTTTCTTGGCCTTGAGCTTGCCCTAACCAGGGCAGTAAATGCTTTTTTGGAGATCGGTGCATCGATCAATTCAGAGACTTTAGAAACAGGGCCCGCAATAGCCACCCCGTCAATCTCTTGTATGCCTCGTTGCCTTAATGCTCCTCGTGCAAGATCGGCAGTTTTTACTTGACCACCAATTACAAGCAGCTCTCTGCTCTCCAAGTAAGCACCAGCCATGGCCGTAATGATGTTTGTTAGACCTGGCCCAGCCGTTACCAACGCCAGGGCTTTCGACCCATGGGATGTTTCATTAAAGTATTCAGCAGCAATACCTGCAGCAACCTCATTGATGACTGGGCGACAGTCTAGTTTTTTACTAAAGCTTTCGATGAGGTGCATGATGTTACCCCCGCCCACATAAAAACAATGGGTATAACCAAGCTCTACCAACCAGTCCGTCAAACATTCACTGTATTTCATAGCTCTTCTTCAAATTTTCAAAAGCATTAATTATGAGACCCTCGACCTCTTGGCAAACCGGGACAAACCGCCGCACTAAGAATCCATTCTCATCAAATGCAATAACCGCAAACTCCTGTTGTTTGTGTTTTTTATCCGAGCGAAATTTTTCTAGCGCATCACTGGATGAAAGCCCACTTAAATTACTCGCCAATCCGTCAACTCTGGACAGTAGACTGCAGACATAAGTCTTTAGCGACTGAATACGTGAATTCGTCTCTTGCGACCATCCCATACCTTGAGAGAAGTCCATAGCCGCCAACATACCCAAACCCACTGCAACACCATGACTAATACAGTAGTTACTAGCTCCCTCTATAGCGTGCCCAAAGGTATGGCCAAAGTTAAGCAAGAGTCGAATTCCATTGTCGAATTCGTCTTCTTCAATGAAACTTTTCTTTGTCGCTAAGCTTAACGCGATGATTTTTGCAATTAGATTGTTATCCCCAAGAAGGTTACCGGACTTAGCAATAGCTAAGTATTGATCGAATGCCGCCCCATCGAAAGCGAAGCAGATCTTAACAGCCTCGAGTAGACCTTCGATCTTTTGCTCATCGGATAGCGTGTTACAAAATTCGGTATCTACTAGAACCAGCTCTGGTGGATAAAAATTGCCTGCAATGTTTTTATATGGTCCAACATTAATAGACGATTTGCCGCCTATACAGGAATCGGCCATGCCAAGTAATGTAGTGGCAAAATAGGACCATTTGACACCCCGCATGTAGCTTGATGCCACAAAAGTAGACAGGTCCTGAATAATGCCGCCGCCTACTGCAACGACATGAGTATGCCTATTGGCGCCTAAAGCCCTAAGCTGCTCGATCGTATTCGCCACAGTCGCTAGTGTTTTATTTTCCTCCTTGGCTTCGATAACAATCGCTTTGCGCCCATGTAGCCAGGGATACAAGCCCTGAACTTTTTGGTCAACGATTAGTATCGCTTCTTGTTCGCTTAACAATTTCTTCGCAACACCAACACCAACTGTCACGTCGTAGGACTTGATACTGGAAGCGATATTCGTTTTAAATAACGCGGACATGTGAATAACCTAAATCAACAGTCACAAACTGACCGGTCAAACCTGTATTTAGTTTTGAGCAGAGACCATAGACTGATGCGGCCACATCAACCAACGACGGCAACCTTCCGAATTGCGTCGAATCGATGACCTTGTTAATTTGATCTTCGGAAAGGTTTTGGCGCGTCATCGGCGTATCAATGACGCCAGGCAAAACAGCATTGATGAGATGGCCTTCTTTACCTAAGTCATTGGCTGCTGACAAGACTAACCCCTGGAGTGCAGATTTTGTAACACAGTAAGACAACTTGTTCTGTCGCGCCATGTTTTGCCAAATTGAACTAATAACACAAAGTCTCGCAGGCTTCTTTAGCGCCGACTTTTCGAGCAACGCCTTCATTGATGCCAGAACAAAAAGGACATTCGCTCTGTAAAGTTGCTCGTGGGACTCTGGATCAAATGAGTAGACGCTATCGTTCAAATTGGCACCTTGAGCCCAGCAGACTGCATCATATGGGCCACTGGCGGCAACCTGCTCAAGACCTTCATCGTGACTTTGCGAGATCGGATCCCAGAATATCTGATCAGCGACGGACTGCTGCGGTTGTCTAGAAACAACGACAACTTTCCAACCCTGATCCCAAAAAAACTGGGCCGCAGCAGATCCAATAGCTCCACTACCGCCAAAGAGCAAAAGCTTTTCGGGCTGCTTAATTTCCATTATCAGAAATTTACGCCGAGATAGTTCTCAATTTTGGTAACCGTGTAGTCCAGCATCTCTTCTGAAAGAGCCGGCTGAACACCAATCCAAAAGGTGCTATTCATAACGACATCGGTATTTGTGAGCTCACCACTGACACGGTAGTTACGACCAATCATGTAGGGCTGACGCGTCAAATTACCGGCGAACAATAGACGTGTTCCTACCTTGTTCTCGTCGAGGTATTGAAGCAGCTCAATACGACTAACTGGTGCGTTGTCCTTTAACGTAATCGGGAAGCCGAACCAGGAAGGATCCGCATTCTTCGTCGCTTCTGGAAGAATCAAAAACTCTTCGCAGCTAGCAAGGCGCTCCTTAAGGAATTTGAAATTATCTTTACGCTTCTGAATGAACGCCGGGGCCTTGTCTAACTGCGCCAAACCACAAGCGGCCTGCATATCAGTAATCTTCAGGTTGTAGCCCAAGTGACCGTAGGTGTACTTATGGTCATAGCCTTCAGGCAGGGTACCAAGCTTCCAGCAGAAACGCTTGCCGCAGGTATTGTCCTTACCTGGTGGACAGTAACAGTCTCGACCCCAATCGCGGAAGCTCTCAGCAACCTTCTTGAGTTCTTCGTTGTTAGTAAACACTGCGCCACCTTCACCCATGGTGATGTGATGCGCCGGGTAGAAACTAACCGTACCGATATCCCCAAACGAGCCAACCAACTGACCGTTATAAGTCGAGCCTAAGGCGTCACAACAATCTTCCACGAGCCACAGGTTATGCTTCTTGCACAACGCGGTGATCACTTCAAGGTTATACGGATTGCCCAAGGTATGAGCCAGCATGATTGCTTTAGTCTTCGGGCTAATAGCGGCTTCAAGTTTGGTGACATCAATGTTGTACGTACCCAATTCAACGTCTACAAACACTGGCACTGCGCCAAACTGAATGATCGGATTCACTGTGGTTGGGAAGCCAGCAGCAACGCCAATTACTTCATCACCCGGCTTGATTGCACGATCACCCAGCTTTGGTGATGTCAGCGCACTAAACGCAACTAAATTGGCCGATGAACCCGAGTTCACCGTAATCAGGTATTTCACACCTAAGAATTTTGCGAGGCGCTCTTCAAATGCGTCATTAAAACGGCCCGTGGTCAACCAGCCGTCTAAAGATGCTTCGACCATCATCTGCAACTCTTCCGCGCCAATCAGCTTACCCGACGGCGGAACAACGGTTTTTCCGGGGACGAAGGGTGTTGGTGCCAAAGCCTCTTTGGCGTACTGCTCCACAAGACGGCTAATGTCGGTTCTAAGTTGCTTAAGATCGCTCATGATTATTTACTTGGTTAAGATGTATTGGTTAATTTGCTCAAGGGAAAGTGTACGCACATCAGCCTTTGACAACCAAGCCTGATGCCACGCTACTATTTTATTTAATGCTGTATCAAGATCCCAACGCGGGAACCATGACAAATGCTGACGCGCTTTAGAAGTATCCAGTTTCAGATAATTTGCTTCGTGAGGATGATCGCCACCATCGATCTGCCACTTGGCTTCATTACCCCATTTATCGGCCATTCGCTCGACAATCCAACCCACTGGCCGGGCGTCTTCGTCACGGGGCCCAAAATTCCAACCTTCTGCATAAACATCTGGCTGATGCCAAAGTTTTTCAGCTAAAGTCAAATAACCCGACAGGGGCTCTAGCACATGCTGCCACGGCCGAGTCGAATTAGGGTTACGAATCACAACGGGTTGGCTATTTTCAAAGGCGCGTAGGATATCTGGCACAAGACGATCTTCTGCCCAGTCACCGCCGCCGATCACATTGCCCGCCCGCGCGGAAGCCAAGGCAACCCCCGTTTCCGCAAAATAAGAACGACGATAGGCTGAAGTCACTAGCTCGGAGCACCCCTTGCTGCTACTGTAAGGATCAAAGCCGCCCATGGGCTCGTCTTCGCGATAGCCCCAGACCCACTCCTTATTCTCGTAGCACTTGTCGGTGGTGACATTGACGACTACCTTGGCCGTACCCGTTTGACGGATCGCCTCTAACAGATGGACAGTGCCCATCACGTTAGTCGCATAGGTTTCTATCGGATTCTTGTAGGAGTAGCGCACCAACGGCTGAGCTGCCATGTGGATAACGATTTCCGGCTTAAAGACTGCTAAGGCCTGATGCACAGTATCGTAATCCCGAATATCCCCAATCTGGCACGCCATGCCTTGAGCAACCTTAGCCTCTACAAACAAACTAGGTGTCGTAGGCGGCTCCAGCGCCAAGCCCTTCAGCTCCGCACCCATCGATTGCAGCCAAAGCGACAGCCAGCTCCCTTTGAAGCCAGTATGGCCCGTCAGCAGGACGCGTTTGCCGCGCCAGAAGTCTGGATTCACTTCCAGACCTTCCAGGGTGCTTCACCAGACTGCCAGAGCTCTTCCAGATGCTGCTTGTCACGTAGCGTATCCATTGGCTGCCAGAAACCATCATGCTTAAATGCCTGCAGCTGGCCAGACTGAGCGAGCGACTCTAATGGCTTGCGCTCCCAGATCGTACTGTCGTCATCGATTAAATCGATAACCTTTGGATTCAGAACGAAAAATCCACCGTTGATGTACATCCCGTCGCCGTGTGGCTTTTCAACAAAACTTTGCACTTCTGTACCCTGCATTTCAAGCGCGCCAAATCGGCCAGGCGGTTGAACGGCTGTCACAGTTGCATCTTTACCATGCTGTTTATGGAATTTAAGCAGTGCAGCAATATCGATACTGCCAACACCATCACCATAAGTAAAACAGAAATCTTCATCACCCAGATAGGAACGGACGCGCTTTAGCCGACCCCCGGTGAGAGTGTTTTCGCCAGTGTCGACGAGCGTGACCTTCCAAGGCTCGGCGTACTGTTCGTGAACCTGCATCGTATTCGTAGCTATGTTATAGGTCACGTCAGACATGTGCAGGAAGTAGTTGGCAAAATACTCCTTGATCATGTAGCCCTTATAGCCACAGCAGATCACGAACTCATTAACGCCATGCGCCGCGTACATCTTCATGATATGCCACAGGATCGGCTTTCCGCCAATTTCCACCATTGGCTTGGGTCGGGTAGAGGTCTCTTCCGCAATTCTCGTCCCTAACCCACCCGCTAAAATGACTGCCTTCATAATTTACCTACGCAATATGTAAACGAACATGTTAATTGTAACCCCCCCCCCGCATTTCTTACACGAGAGGCCTGCTAACGCCGTTTATCGGGCATAGTTTCGTCCGGCACAAAGCCCAGCGGATTCATCGACTGCCAGCGCCAGGTGTCTTCACACATGCGCTCAATACCGTGTCTCGCTTCCCAGCCCAGCAACGCTTTGGCCAAGGCCGGGGCGGCGTAACACGCGGCAATGTCGCCCGGACGACGATCCACGATGTCATACGGTACGGATTTCCCCGATGCCGCTTCAAAGGTTTTAATCATCTCGAGCACAGAGTAACCGCGCCCTGTGCCCAGGTTAACGGTGAGCAAACTACCCCGCTTATTGAGCGTTTGAATGGCGGCTAAGTGCCCCGCTGCCAGATCATCTACATGGATGTAGTCACGCACTCCGGTGCCGTCTGGCGTGGGGTAATCGTTGCCGAAAATAGCAAGCTTAGGGCGCTTACCAACGGCAACTTGTGCCACAAACGGCATGAGATTATTCGGAATCCCGCTCGGATCTTCGCCAATTAGGCCACTTTCATGCGCACCCACCGGGTTGAAGTAGCGCAGTAAAGCAATACTCCATGAAGGATCTGCTTTGTACAGATCTCTGAGAATGTCTTCCACCATGAGCTTCGATTGCCCATAAGGGTTGGTGGTTTTAAGGGGGAAATCTTCGGTAATGGGTACGGTTGCCGGATCGCCATAAACCGTGGCCGAGGAAGAAAACACGAGCGTTTTTACATCAGCTCGAGCCATCTCTTCAAAGAGGATGAGGCTGCCCGAGACGTTGTTGTCGTAATACCTGAGTGGCTCAGCGACAGATTCACCCACCGCCTTTAAACCAGCAAAATGGATAACGGCGTCTATTTTGTGAGCATTGAATATGCTGTGCAGAACTGTTCGGTCACGCACATCCCCGACAATAAACTCGGGGCGTTTGCCCGTGATGCGCTCAATACGGTTGATGACCTCACGCTTGCTATTGCAAAGATTATCAAGAATGACAACCTTATTGCCCGCTTCGAGCAATTGCACTGCCGTGTGAGAACCTATGTACCCCGCACCGCCGGTAACAAGAATGGTTTGTGGATTATTTTTCAATGTTAAATGCTACCGCCCTTGGATTGAGCGTCGCTTTCCAAAAGACGTGAACGAATTATTCTTGTGCGCCGCCGCAATTCTCCACGAAATTTGTCGAGTATGCAAAATTATTTCAGCGATTATACACCCCGTAAAATGTTACAAACTGTTACGAAAGACCCAAAGCATTGGGGTTATAGTCGCGAATGACACTTGTTTAATGATGAAATTAATCCCTATTTTATGAAAACCACCTTTCCCCGTTTTGATCTACTGCTTAGCACTCTGTTTATGTCGTTTTTGCTCAATGGCTGCGGCGGCGATGGCAGTAACAGCGCCAGCGTGAGCACTCTGCAAACGACGATGAATGCCGTTACCGGGTTACGTGAGAGCGGTTACCGAGTGGCGCAGGGTAGCGCTTTTCTGTTTACCAATGCCTCCTGCCCCACCTTTGTGGGGATCTTCGGGAACTGTTTTGGGAATAATTCAGCCGCCCCCTATGTGGTGCCACAGCCGCCGGTGGGCGATAGCTATGAAGACCCGGATTACGCGGTACCGCTGGATACAGTGGATGCCAACGGCGTTAAAACCAACATTATTTACCGCCTGAGCGATAACGATGCGCTGATTACCGTGGTGCAGTACCCCTCAACAGCCGCTTACTTTGGCTACCAGACCTATGTGTTTACCAGTGCCATGAGCAATTACACCACCACCGACCCACTGCAAGTGGTGGCACCGCACGGCAGCAACCCGGCCAGCCGGTATGAGTTGTTTGCCAGTATTGGCAATGACGTGAACAACGTGGTGGTGCAGAATCAGTTTCAGAGTCCGTGGAATGGGCAGGTGGTGGTGTACGTGACTACTTCCAACCAGGTGCTGGCAGACGACCTGGTGCAACAGCTCTCGGCCAATGGCGTGAATGCCAAAGCCATTATGGTTGAAAAAGTGGGCGCCAACGTACGCACGGGTAATGGGGTGGCAGCCGATGATCTGGTGTCGCTGATTCGCTATGCCGTGCCGCAGGACCAGAGTGCAGCCAATGCCTGGCTGAATAATGTGAATGCTAACGTGAAGGTGTACAAGGTTTCCAAACCTTCCGCCGCCGTAACGCGCTACCCGACCAACCGGTATACGCCGCGTTCTAGTAATACTGAGCTGACTTATACGGCTGCGCTGGATGAACTGGCCACGCTGCTTAATGGCTGGCTGGCCACGGCTCAGCCGACGCAGACGATTCAGACCGAGAACTTCAGAACGCTCACCGTATATAACCCTGTGACAGAAACACCCAGTGGGTTGGTAGGTAGCGAGTGCATCGAGAAGGGCACCATTTGTGATGGTGACAACCAGGATACCTATACCTATGCACTATCACCCAAGGTGCAGCTAGGCACGAATGACACCATGGTGGTGGCTGGCCTGAACCACAACCTGTTTGCCAACTCGAACTATATCTCGCTGGCGATTTACAACGCTGCTGAAGCGGCGGGTGTGGCGAGCGTGTCGCAGACCAACCCGGATGCCGTGGGTTTTAACTCAGGGAATTTAACGGGGTCGGCAGAAGCAGTGCTACGTGAACTGGGGCTATACAACAGCGCCTCGCCTTTACTGAAGGCATCACTCTCGATGCTGTATGTGTCGCTGATCTCGCGTAATTGCAGCTATGCCACCAGCTACTGCGTCAGCCTGGAAGGTACGAGCCTGATTCCTGCCGGCGCAACTATCAATATGTACGAACGGGCGTATTTACGGCCGGGCGATACCACCGCTGCCGACGTGAACAATATGCTGCGTCCACGGCTGATTAGCGGCGGGATTCAACCCTAGGTGCAGTCAGACACCTGTGCCTTACTTGTAGCAGTAAAAACCATTTTTTTAAATCGACATTCACGCCATGAAGCTGACCAGACAATTAAACTTACCATTTTTTGCTTTTGCTGCGGCCATAGCCTTTGTGATCGTAACCACCGGCTGTTCGTCGTCATCTAACAATTCGGCTGCTAACACCGCCACTATTAGTGGCAAGGTAATCTCGGGTGTTGAAAGTACCGCGTTACCGATTCAAGGCGCAGTTGTTTCAATTTATCAG